>Ga0079992_137378_pt1 | contig 11457 bp, 11 predicted proteins | sample FaiFalFF_MnMetaG_3_FD_69197 | JGI IMG/M metagenome (GOLD analysis project Ga0079992, IMG submission 69197) | Freshwater microbial communities from Yellowstone National Park, Wyoming, USA - Fairy Falls B (FF_Mn_B) MetaG (SPADES assembly) (version 2) | ecosystem: Environmental > Aquatic >... | reverse complement strand
CGCCTCCCGCCTCCGGCGGCCGGCGGCCCCATGCTCAGGCCCCGGCCCGCCCGCCGGCCTGGCCGCCGCCCAAAACATCTCTCTACATTTGGTATTAGCCTCCTAAATCGCCCGACCTAAAAATCGTCGTTTCCCACGATTGCCATTTCGGTTTCATCGGCGGTTCTGGCCACTGCCCCCACAATAGAGCCAAGCTCCTCCGCAGGGGCCTTAGCAGAAAGATGAACGATGAAAACTAATAAGTAGGAGCCGCTTCTGAGCTTTTTGTATTTATAACTACCAATCTTGAAGGCGCTATGTTTCTCAAGAAGCTCTATGGAGAGATCGCAGGGAGGGGTGGAGGCAAACTTAGCGATAGGCGACCAGACTTCACGGATTTCCATATTACCAAGGGTCTCGGTAGTAGAACTGATAATAACCACTTGCGTACGATTATCTTCTACGGCGAAGACGAGTTTGAAGTCGCCATCTTCATTCACTTTGTATTTCAGGCCGAGTTTTTTGAGGGCCTTTTCTACGCGGGGATCGGGATTGTGGACGGTCTTGTCTTCTTCTGGTAAGGATGAAAATCCTTTGGCTTGCATGCGGGCTTTTGGTGTAAAGCCCGGGACAGCTGTCGCAAAGAGAACAGCCATCCAGACAATGGGAAAAGTATTCATTCTGCAAAGCTACGGTTTTTGACCAGCTCAAGAGATGCCCCGAATAGATGCGTATATCCAATCTGCATTCCAGTTGCGAAGCTCTCGTTTTGCGCAGAGAAATTAAACTACCGAAAGATTTTGGTTATTCAGAGGCCCAGCTTTTATCTGCATGGATGGAGGGCGTGATGGTGCCTGAATTCTTGCTGGGGTTTTGGAGCCACCCTGCTAAAAGTCGTCGGTTCCCATGATCTCTTTTTCGGCTTCGTCGGCAGTTTGAGCGACGGCTAAGAGAACAGCGCCTAAGTCCCGTGGAGGTAGATCAGCGGGTATGCGGGCGGAGAAGATCACGATATAGGAGCCGTCGTTGCGCTTTTGGTAACAGAAGCTACCGATCTTGAAGAGGGTATTTTTTTCTAAGAGGGTGCGGGAGATTTTTTCGGAGGGGATGTAAGGGAAGTAAGCTACGATGGACCAGACTTCTCGGATTTCAAAGGGGCCGAGTTGATGAGTGCGGGAGCCTATCCAGATGCGTTGGGTTCGGTCGCCGTGCAGTCTCCAGTCTAAGACGAAGTCACCATCGTCGTCGATGTGGTAGGAGAGGTGGAGCTTTTGGAGGGCACCCTCTACCCGCAGATCGTGGGAAAGCATAAGCAAAAATAAGCATAGAGCTCGGCACAGGTTGATTTACTTTGGGGCATGGGCTTATGGGGTTGGGTAGGGCTGTTGGTGGTTTTGTGGGACAGGTTGGGGGGGCCGTATGGGCGGGTAGGGCCTGGGGCTTATTTGGTGGAGGGGCCACAGGGGGAGGTGTATTTGGGGGAGGGGCGGCGTCTTTGGCGCTTTGTGAGCGGTAGATGGGAGATGGTGGGGCTCCTTCCTGGCGAAGGTCGGGCCGGCGCTATGGACGCTGAAGGTTCTCTTTGGGTGGTGGGGCTCAATAGTGTGTATTTACGCGTGGGCGAGCATACCCGCACATTAGTGCTTCCTCAGGCGGGCTGGGGCGAAGCCGTTTGGGCGGTACCCGCTGGTGTGGCTATTCGGGGGGCTACGCAGAGTTTTTGGATACCCCGAGCTCAACCGTTCAAAGCCTATCCACTGCCTGGCCTCCTCATTGGGGCCGACCCGCAAGGGCTTTGGATACAACGCGCCGATACTGTCCTAAGGGGTTATCCCGACCAGTGGCAGGTGGCCTTTCTCTGCCCGGCCTCCCTTCAAAAATTCGTCTGGACTGGTAAGGAAGGCTGGGCCCTCACGCGTCGGGGCGAACTCTATCAAGCTACGGCAGGGGGACTCTTCAAAATACAAGAGGGCGTCCGATTGCTCACCGGTAGGTACTTCATCCGGGGAAATCAAGTATATGCCGTAGGAGACTCCATGCCCCTTTGGAAAAGCGAAGAAGACCTGTATGCCCTCCATGAGTCCCAAAGTGGGGGGGTGGTTTGGGTACTTACAGCAAAAGGCGTAATCGGATTGTATCCCAACCTGGGGGCCCACTGGCGATACGTCTTTCCGGGGGTTTTTACAAGTTGGGAAAGAGTGGGGGAGCGGTGGGTAGTCTGGCAAGGAGAGACAGCTTACTTTCCGGGGGATAAGGCGGTACGACGTTATCCTGTTACCTTAGTAGGAGCCGCTTATGTGAAAGGTCCCAGAGCAAACTTCTGGGTGTGGGCCACCCCCAAAGGCCTCATGGATGAAGAGGGGCGCTTCATAGCTGAAGTAGGCTATTATGTAAAGGCAGTCGCCGCTCAGGGCGAAAAGCTTGCATGGGCTATTGGTCGGGCCGTCACCATTCAAAGGACAGCCAGTGAAAAGCGCCAATACACCTTTCCCATGATCGTGCAAGGATTGGCCTGGACAGGCGAAGACCTATGGGTGTGGGGCAGCGAATATGTGTATCGTCAAAGGAAAGATCAGTGGCAAGGCGAAAAGGTAGGTGGCTATATTGAGGAAGGGCGGGTATGGAAGGAGCGACTCTGTGTGCGGGTGGGGATGGTGTGGTTGTGGCGGCGGGAGTCGGGGTGGGATACGGTTTCGCAGGCGCCCTGGTTGGAAGAGGCTTTGCCCATAAGTCCCAGCTGGGGCACTCTTCTGGCTTCTTGGCGCACTAAGGAGAAGCGCTACCTTCTTCTGTCGCACGGACTAATAGAAGTAGATAGCTCCCTCCACCTGCCTCCGCTTCACTTACGGGCTACGTTGAAAGGCACAGGTTTGAGAATAACCGACTCCAATCGGTACGAAATCCCAGCGGAGAAGTCGTTTCTTTCTTTGAGCTGGGAGGTGGTGGCGCCGTTTTTACCGGGGTATGGGGTGGTGTATTATCAGGTGGGGGAGCAGGCGCCGCTCTTAGCGTCGGGCAGGGAAGTGCTTCTGAATCTGCCCTCCGAGGGGGAGGTGCCGATTCGGCTCTTGGTGTCGCACCCGTGGTATGCGCGGCCGCGCACGTACGAGTGGGTCGTGCGGGTGATTCCCCCTTGGTATAAGACGATTTATGCGCGGGTAGGGGGGGCGGTGCTGGGATTACTCCTGGTGGTGGGGGGTGTAGCCTTGCGGGAGTGGTATCATCAGCAGCTTCGGCGGCGGCTGGCGGCAGAGCGAGCCGCCTTAGCAGAGCAGGTAAAGCGTCAGCAAACCCAAATCCTGCAAAACGAACGCATGGCTAACCTCGGCGTCATGGCCGCCCACATCGCCCACGAAATCAACACCCCCCTCGGCATCATCCAGTCGGCCCTCTCCGAAGTGGAGCGCCGACTCTCTATCCTTCGGCCTTCGCTGGTTTTTCCCGAGCGGCCCCCCCAAACCCCCACCGATAGACGCCTCCTCTATGAAGCCTGGCAAAGCGCCCATCCCGACCTACCCGCCTTTCTTATCCAGCAGCTGGCCACCCTGGGCTACACCCCTTCCCAATGGCCCGACCTTGCCCCATACCTCCATCAACCCCAAACCCTCCAAACCTGGCTCACATGGATAGAAATAAACACCTACTTAGCCCAGATTCGCACCGCCGCCGAAAAGCTCCAAAATCGCGTCCAACGTATCCGAACCTACGTGCGAGAAATCCGAGAAAGCACCGAAACCACTCGCCTGATTCTGCAAGAAAGTCTACTACGAACCATAGAGTTTTACAAGCCGCTCTTACGACGTGTGCAGGTAGAGACGCATTGGCCTCCAGACCCCCTCTGGATAGAAGGAGACCCCGCCCGCTTAGACCAAGTCTGGGCCAACCTCATCCAAAACGCCATCCAAGCGATGCCGCCCGACCAAGGCCTGCTGCGCATAGAAATTCGCAAAGAAGAGCCCCATCACGCTCTCATCCTCTTTCAGGATAATGGCCATGGTATTCCGCCCGAGATACGGGAACGTATCTTTGAGCCGCTCTTTACGACTAAGGCCCCGGGCGAAGGCACAGGCCTCGGCCTCCCCATTTGCCGCCAAATCATAGAAATGCATGGCGGTACGATCAAGTTGCTACATAGCGAGCCGGGCTATACGCTCTTTGGCGTGTGGCTACCTCTCTCCACCCCACCAGAAACCCAACAAACCTAAGAACTATGCCCTCACCTATTCAAAATACCAACAAAATACGCACATATTCCGCCCTGCGCCGAGATTTTTACAGGTCTATTATCCATACCGTTACATCATCTACCTGAGGCATTCGCCCTTTGTGTAGAGACCATTCGGTTTTTAAGTGAGTCAAGGCTTGGTCGGGTGGTAAGGTCGCCGTCTCTAAAATAAGCTCCCTAAGCTGTGTGAGTGGCCACTTGCGTCCATTTTCTCCTAACTGATCGCGCAGCCCATCTGAGAAAAGGATCAAGCGTCCGCCCTTTCCTAACTCTATCTCTCGCTCTTCCCAGGCTTGGGCCGTGCCTAAGATATCATGCCCCAGGCCGGGTCCAGACTTGGTCAGTTCTACTATCTGGTGATGGCTGAGGAAAAAGCCGCGCACACTTCCGCCGGCATTGACATACTTTAAGCGGTTTTGGTGGGGGCGAATCAACATAAAAAGAGCTTCTATGCCATCTTTTACGCCGCTACTCTCTTCGGAATGCAAATAAAGAGCAAGTCTATGGCTGAGAGCGGCCGCAACGCCTTCTAAGTCGGTTACGCCTTCTTCCCAGATGGTTTCCAGGAGAGAGATACCGAGAACCGTCATAAAACCGCCGGGTACCCCATGTCCTGTGCCATCTCCCAAGACCAGCATGTATTCTTGGGGTTCTTTGGTGAAACGTACCCAGTAGAAATCTCCGCCCACTTCCTGTTGGGGCTGGTACCACAAGGCTGAAGGGTAGGGAAGGGCGCGTAGAACTTCTTCAGAGGGCAAAAGGGCCTTTTGAATGCGCTGGGCATAGCGGAGGCTTCGGCGGAGCTCGTCGTGCTGCTCTTGAATGATATGGTAGGCTTCTTCTATTTTTTGCTTTTGCTGGCTAATGATGTCGCGCTGGATTTGGGTTTGGCGATAGAGTTTTTGGAAGAACCATGCAGCTATGATGGCCCCTACGGCTAAAAGGCCCGCAAAAAGGAGGGCAATCTGGAGACGTTTGCGGCGCTCTTCTTCTTGGAGGCGCTCCTGAAAGAGCGCTTTTTCCCGCTGCTGCCACTCATATAAGTAGCGCGACTCAATCGCCTTCTGTTGAGCCTTGCGATTGAATAGGCTGTCCCGGTACGAGATATAGGTTTTGTAGGCCTCTAAGGCCTTAGCATGGTCCTGAAGGCCAGAATGTACTCTATGGAGAATTAGGTAGTAGTTACGAAGGGCATCAATCTCCTTTATGAAGGGGAGGAGGGGGGCGGCTTTCTGGTTCCATTGAAGAGCTTGGAGGTATAGTTTTTTCCGGAGGGTAGGATTAGAGGTATGCTCAGCCTGTTTCTCATAAAAGTGCATGAAGCTCACATAAGCTCGGAAACGTTCGGCTTCGGGGGCCTGGGCTCGTAGCTGGAGAAGGTCCGAAAGATAGGTGTAGGCTTTGTCCCATTCTTTTCTATACATGTAGATGCGGGCGAGGTTAGAGAGGGCCAAGGCTTGCACATTGGCGCTCCGGCTTTGGCGAGCGAGAGCGAGAGCCTGATGAAGGAGCGCCAAAGCGGAATCGGTCTGGCCTAACTCCTCGTAGTAAGCGCCTAAGTTAGATAAGCTCGCAGCTGCTCCTAAGGTGTCTTTGTTGCGCAGACGAAGTTCCAAAGACATCTGACCATAGCGCAGCGCCTCCCGATAGAGCCGCTGATCATAGTAAATGCGGGCCAAATTATTCAGCACGGTGCCTATAAGGTTGGGGTCTTTTAGCGCTTCTGCGTAATGAAGCGCCCGCAAGTAAAAACGAATAGCGCTATCCTGAAGGCCAATCTCATGAAAAACCGCCGCAATGTTGTTCATGGTGTAGAAAAGCAGCTTAGTATCTTGGAGCGCAGCAGCCCGGTCCCATACTTTGTAATGCGCGTCAATAGCTTGAGTAATCTGGCCTTTCTGGTGATAATAATAGGCTAAGTTACCTAAAACCCCAGCCGCTTCCCGGATATATCCATTCTTTTCCAAAAGCCGAAAGGCAGAGTCGGAATAAACGAGGGCAGAGTCTAACTTTTGCTCAAAGTACAGGACATACGCATAAAGGTCCAGGACTTGGGGGAAGTACTTTTGACAAGGGGTATCTCGTGGGGCTTCCTGACAAGCGGCCCGAGCCAGCGGTAATGCTTCTTCTACGATAGCCCGGACTTCTTTGGGGGCGGCCTCCTCGGCCCTCTGGATAAGGGCCATGAGCCTTTCGGTGCCGCTGGATGGCTGCGCATAGACCGAAAAAATCCATAAGAGAAGAGGCCCAAACTTTCTCATCTGGGCAAAAATACGAATGCAGGAACGGCGTGCTTATGGATTAGGGCAGCTCTTAGGGGCGCGGCGAGCTGTTTTACCGGTCTTCTGGTACGAACGGGTCTCCTTCGCTAAACGAGAAGCCTGCTGCTGCCGCAGATATTCCTCATGCTTTGGGTGGTTGCAGTTCGCCCGGGGGTCCCGAAACAAACCACATCCCCCCAGCAGAAAAACTATAAAGAGGAAGTATCGCATCTTAGTCCTGCGAGTCTTGGAGGTTTTCTTCGGTTTCTGGGCCTTTTTCCATTTGGAAGCTCCCTTCCTCTGCCAAGAAGGTGCGTAGGCGTTCTATCTTTTCAGGCAAATCCGGAGGACACCCCGTCCGACAGGTGATGCGCCTTTCTCGGCCATCCAGCCGGTAAGTGAGAATCAAACTGGGCAGGTCCGAAATTCCGGGATTATCATACAGGGTGTCGTACTTTTCAAAAGCACTTTCGCGAAGAATAGACTCTAACTTACTCAGCTCCTGTGCAGATAACTGGCGCGTATAGGTACCCAAGCGTGGCACGAATCTTTCTCCAACATAACGCACCCTTCCATCCCCAAAAGCCTCCACTTTATCAATCGGGCAGCGCCCATAACAGGGTGTACGTTCAATACGCACATACAAGTCTTTGGCAGACCTCGTAGGAGAAGGCGACGACGCCTGCGTACGATTACAATCCCGCATCCCCACCGCTATCAGTGCCCACACCAGAAAAAACTTGTTCATGGTCCAAATATAAGGCAATCTTCTCAATCAAGCCCTACGAAGGGGGGCCTCCGAAAGGCATTTTTCCTTCGGACGACAGGGGAGGGATGGCTGGGGGAAGTGCTGGCTATCTGGTTTTATACTTTCTGCCGCGCCACTGGAACTCCCTCTTCCATAGGAGAATCCCCAAGGCTACGACATATACGGGGTACCACAACTGGGCGAGTCCATACCAAGCCCATAAAGTCGCTGGTAGTTTCATAGCCCGTCTTCCGGCTTCTATTATGCTGGCCTGTAAGAGGCCGGTTACTATCAGATGGGCTATGGCCCAGATGGGAGAGGAGAAGAGGAGTCCCCAGAAAAGTAGGTGGGTCAGGCCCAATAGGAGAAGGCCGGCTTGGGTGAGGGAGAGGGGGGCGTAGTACTCTTTGCTGAGCCAGCGGCGCCGCTGATGCCAGAATTCGCTCCAGCTGAGGGCCGGACGGGTTTCTGCCACTGCGCCCGAAAAGACCAGCGCGGCCGCTCCATAACGTTGATAGATGCGCCGCATGAGGAATTCATCGTCACCGCCCGGATGAGGAGCCGATCCCCAACCCCCCACCGCTTCAAATGCTTCTCGCCTGTAAGCTAAAAAAGCCCCATTGACCGTGAGGGGCTCGCCTCGCTGCCAACTGCCTGCCGTCAAAGCTAAAATACCCGCCATTTCCAGCGCCTGAAACGCTAAGAGAAACTGCCGCCAAAAGTCTCCCTGACCATAGGCAGCCCCATCCCAAAATCGCACATAGGCCGCACTCATCTGCACAGCTGGACTGCAAAAGGGCCGCACCAGCCTCTCCAAAGCCCCTGCCTCTGGCACCGTATCCGCATCCAACGTAACGATGATCTCTCCCCGAGCCGCCCGCAAACCCGTCAAAAGCGCCGCCTTCTTGCCTATGCCCGTATTCTCTAAATAGTACATTGGAAAATGCATCCGCCCCCGCCACGCTTCAATCACCTGCGCCGTCCCATCTGTGCTATGATCGTCTATTATTAGCACTTCTAAAATCGGAAAAGACTCTTTCTCCAACGTCTTTAAGAGCCGAGACAATCCTCCGGCCTCGTTTCGCACAGGAATGAGTATAGAAACCGATAGGGTCCGCCCCGCAGAATTCTCTGCATGGAAATAGCCTTCCGTAGCTTTTTTTGGAGCGGGCGCTTTCTCGCGAGCCTCCCTGGGCCGCCAGCGCCAAAGAAAGTACCCATACACTATCCACCAGAGAACCACCCACCACACCCCCCAAAGTTTTGCAAAAGCTACCTTTGCGGTTATGTTCTGGCTTTTACGCTTTCGGGGGGAAACGATAGGGGATACCTTAGCGCTCTGGATCAATGCTATCGTGTGGCAAATTCACAAACTCCTCTACAAACTCTCCCATCCCTCCGCTATGAAACGAGACTTTGTTAGCTATATACTCTCGAGAAAGCAGCACTTACATTGAACAGCTTTTCCCATTGACTTGGGAGAAAGACATTATTATGATCGCACGCTGAGGATAGGGATGGATGCAGTTGGGATAACGTGGATTTACTTTACCCATCCTTCGGAGCATCCTGCCCACTGGCTGGATGGTATGGGTTCAGGACAGATAGGTTTTGACATAGGGGCGCATCGGGGGTATTGGACTATTCTTTATCAGAATAGAGTCTTACCAGGGGGGATTATTTTTGCGTGGGAGCCGAATAGCAAAAACTACCGATTACTGATTTTTCTCATGTTATTCCTCTGCGATTAGCCGCTTAGCGAGAAAGCACGGTGATTTTTGTTGAGGAAGTTTCGGACAAAGAGATTTCTTATTTCCTTTCTAAAGTGAGCGATACTAAGCGGGGAGATACCTCAGCCACCTCCATAGATAATCTAAATCTAGTGGAGGCATTGACCTTACCGAGGCTGGATTGGACCAAGATGGACATTGAAGGCGCTGAAGTGGAAGCTCTGAAAGGAGCCAAGCAGACCCTTCAACGCTATAAACCTACTTTGTGGATTGAGTTCCACAATACCCTCGGAGAAATAAAGGGCTTATTAGCGGAGGCGGATTATGAGGTTAAAGGGGAGGTTCATCATGGGTCGACTCCCTTTTATCGGGAAGTGGGTTATCTTTGGGCTGTCCCTAAGGGGTCGGCTCCGTAAGACCTGCCTCTCTTTGTACCTTTGAATGCGATGGGCCGAGTGGAAATGGAAGTGGTGAGTGTCCAGCGAGACCTTTATGGGTCCGAGGCTGCCTTTGCCCTTATTTTAGACGAGAAAAAGGGCCATCGTCGCTTGAAGATCATCATTGCGCAGGCCGAAGCTCAGGCTATTTCCATGGAACTAGAGCGATATACCTTTCGACGCCCTTTGACCCATGACCTCTTAGTCAGCATCATCCATGCTCTTGACGCTAAAGTCTTGGAGCTAAATATCCATAAGCTGGAAGATAACACCTTTTTTGCCTATTTGCTTTTAGAATCAGCTACTGGGCAAGTCTTAGAAATAGATTGTCGTCCCAGCGACGGCGTGGCTATTGCGCTCAAAACCCAAGCGCCCATCTACTGCGAAGAGCACCTTTTAGAGATAGCGGGCGTCCCTGTGGAAGAAGACCAAGAAGAGTCAGAGCCTTCAGGGCTTAGGGGCGTTACTGGCTCAGCAACCTCTTCTCGTCCCCCCGCCATCCTCCAGCAGTTCATCGACATGCTTCTCAAAGGCGGTCCTCCTTCCATAGACGCCCTTTTAGAAAAACTCACGCTCCTTCCTCCTGAGCGCAAACAAGAACTTGTTACGCTCCTCTCTAAGCTCATGGAGGAGGCCATCCAGAAAGAGAACTACGAGCTGGCAGCTCAGCTCCGAGATATCATCCAGCGCCTCAAATAAGTCTTAAACCCTGCATGCAGGCTCTTCTTGGCATCCCCGTTTTTCTCCTAATAGCTTATCTTTTAGCCGAACGGCGCCGCCCCTTCATGGCTCGGGTCGTACTGGGAGGCCTCCTCCTCCAAGTAGCCTTCGGCCTCCTCGTCCTAAAAGTAGAATATGTCCGAAAGGTGTTTGAATTTCTCAGCCGAGCTTTCGTAAAGACGCTCAGCTATAGTCATCAGGGTTCCCTCTTTCTCTTTGGAAATCTTGTTAGGCCAGAATACAGCTCTACTTTTGGCTACATATTTGTACTTCAGGTTTTGCCGACGGTGATATTTTTTGCGGCTTTGACGGCGGGGCTGTACTACTTAGGGATTCTTCAGCGGGTGGTTCAGGGTGTGGCGTGGGTGATGCGGCGATCGCTGGGTACCTCTGGGCCTGAGAGTTTATGCGTGGCCTCTAATATTTTTTTGGGTCAGACGGAAGCGCCGTTGCTGATTAGGCCTTTTCTTTCTCAGATGTCGCGTTCGGAGCTTTTGGCGGTGATGACGGGGGGTATGGCCACCATGGCTGGGGGTGTCTTGGCTGCATATGTGGGCTTTTTGGGGGGGAATGACCCCGTAGCTCAGCAGAAGTTTGCTCTCCACCTCATGACGGCTTCCATCATGAATGCGCCGGCTGCGCTCGTTTTTACCAAGCTGCTGGTTCCAGAGACTGATCCTGAAGCGGCGCGCCGGCCTTTGCGGCTGCCCCCTATGGAGCGCGCGGCCAACCTCATTGAAGCTTTGGCCCAAGGCGCTGCGGATGGCCTACGCCTCGCCGCCAATATCGCAGCTATGCTCCTCGCATTTATTGCTGTATTGGCCCTTCTAAATGACCTCCTCTTCAAACTTGGCGACCTCTTCCACCTCAATAGCTGGATTCAACAAACTTCCCAAGGGCTTTACGCGGGCCTTTCCCTGCAGTGGATACTGGGATGGATTTTTCGTCCTATTGCTTTTCTTATGGGGGTTAGCTGGGAGGAAAGTCTGGCGGTGGGCGCCCTCCTCGGCCAAAAGCTCGTCTTGAATGAGTTTATCGCTTATACCCAGCTTCCTACGTTGCCTCTGTCCGAAAAAGCGCGGGTACTTTCTACCTATGCGCTGTGTGGGTTTGCGAATTTCAGCTCTATTGCTATTCAGCTGGGGGGTATTGGGAGTCTTATTCCGCAGCGGCGCGGGGAATTGGCCAGCTTAGGCCTGCGGGCCGTACTGGGCGGTTCCTTAGCGGCTATCCTTTCTGCGGCGTGGGTGAGCCTGCTTCTGTGAGCTAAAACACGTCCCCCTGGCATAATACCAGCTTGACACAAAAAGTTTCTGAGTGCGAGTTAGTGGTATTTTGTGGGCCCGCCGCCCGCCGA
>Ga0079992_140477_pt1 | contig 11481 bp, 17 predicted proteins | sample FaiFalFF_MnMetaG_3_FD_69197 | JGI IMG/M metagenome (GOLD analysis project Ga0079992, IMG submission 69197) | Freshwater microbial communities from Yellowstone National Park, Wyoming, USA - Fairy Falls B (FF_Mn_B) MetaG (SPADES assembly) (version 2) | ecosystem: Environmental > Aquatic >... | reverse complement strand
TGAGGGAAACCTTCGCGTCCTTCAGGGCCTGATGCATCAGCTGGAGCTGATAATCGGAGTAGGTGTAGCCGGAGTTGGCGTTCCAGACGTCGTTAGGAATTTTAGCGAGCGGAGTCTTGTACTGCTTCTTCAGCCACATCCTGAACTTCAGGATCGTGCTCCTCGGAAGCTTAGATCGCTGAAACGTCTCGACGGGCTTCAGGGAGTTCATCTGCTGAGCTAGTCCCGTCATGAACCTCAGCAGACCGAGATCCTTCCTCCTCTGTCTAAGGAGAAGGAGAAGGTAGAGGAGGGCATCCCTGTCAGTCAGGTCGAACTTCGGATTGGCAGTGATTACCCTGTTCTGCCTGTCAACGTGACGAATGACGGTATTCACGTAGTTAATCACGCCGTTATTGACGTTCTCGTTCGGAATCCTGCCCTCAAGGGCTTTCAGGTTAGCGAGTATGGCGTTCTCTATGGCGCGGATCTGATCACCGTAGACGACTAGATAGCCGAGCCTCTGAAGAAGATCTCTGTACTCCTCGACCAGATCTTTCATCTCCTTCAGTCTATCGAGGGCCTGTCGGTAGAGGTCCTTCGATAGCTGGACGTTCTTAGCGATCTTCGCTGTCTCAGCAGCTTGAATTATGCCCTTGATCTCTTCAGCTGCAGATTTCAGCCGTGCTTTGAGGGCAGCGAACTCCTCGTCTATTGGGTCCCTCGCTACTGCTAAGCTGTTCTCAACTGCCTTGATCTGCTTCTCGAATGACCTAATGGATGCTAAAAAGGCAGCGTAGTAATTGAACTTCTCCAGAAATCCCCTGTTGTTCTCAACGATGGACATGAAATCGTCAAGGGCATCTTTCGCATCCTTTAGCATCTTCTCTGCCACGTCAGGGGCCTTCTGAAAGATGGCAGTATTTGCAGCATCGATGAGTCGCTTTATCTCGTCTGCCCTCGCCTTCAAGACCTCCCTTAGGCTAAAGAAAGCGCTCTCCTCCTCGCTCGTCCTCCCTGCAGGAGCCACACCAACTGCCTTCTGCCCTTCAGCTATCTCCTTAACTAGCTTCGTCTGCTCCGAGATAGAGCGCTCCAGAGAAATGAGGGTAGCGAGGGCAGGATCTGTAGCCTTGATCAGGTCCAATGATGATCTGTTCTTCTCCGCAAAGGACCTCGCTTCTCCGATGAGCTCCTGAGCCCTCTCCAGCAGCCTGATCGCGTCGTCATACTGACGGGCAGATCGGGCAGCGTTAGCCGTGATCGTCAGGCTCCTGATCTCATCCACCATAGCGTCCAGCTGAGCTTTGACGCTCCGAGCTGCCTGCTCTTCCTCCCTCTTCGCTTCATACTCTCTCCTCTTCTTCTCCTGCTCTCTCTGGGAATGGATGAACTCCAGCCTTCCCGCGAAGTTGTCAACTAATGCCCATCCGAGAAGACCTAGCGAGCCGAGAAGAGCTGCTGCCGGAGCTCCGGCACCTGTGGCAGCAGCAGCTGCTGCCCCTCCTGCTCCAACAGTCATGAGGGTGAGGCCTGTGCTCTTGAGGGCAGCTATCTCGTCCTGAAGGTCTTCCTCCTCTGGAGGGCCTACGATAGAGTACCAGATTCCCCTTCCGAACGTCGATACCGCATCACCTACAGTCTTCACTCCGTCGGCAAAGGTCCTACCTGCCCCTCCGAGCTGTTCTGCCAAATTCTGCCATACCCTGATGGCAGCGTCCTGCCTCTCCCGAACGGCAGCAGAAACTCCAGATATGAGGTCTCCAAGGAGGTCAGCAGCTTCAGATTGGGTTTGCCAGCTCTGCTGGAGCGACTGATCAGTTGGATTGGTCCTGTTCTGGAGGGTCTGCTGATAGATCTGATAGGCTAGCCTCTCGGCCTGAGCTATCTCCGAGGGGTCTGGTGGAGGTCTCTCAGGAGGAGGGCTGATCAGGTCTTCGATGTCCTGATTGTAGGCGACGACCTCCGGAGCTTCGAGAATTGGAGAGGACTGGACCTGATAATCGGGCTTAGGCGAGCTGAAGAGGTTAGAACGTGCCTGAACGTCTGTCTGACCTGTAGCGCTCTCTATCTCGTCTATCAACTTGATGCGTAAGTCCAACCTGTCTATGGCTGGCATGCTCTACACCTTCAGGGAGGCGGAGGTCCTGCTGTGCGCTCGAACCTCTCTATCCGCTTTAATATCTGCGTGAGAAGGGGGATGAGATCGACTTTCACGACTGCCTCTTCAGGAGTCACGAAGACTACGCTGGCCGACCCCTCGGGAAGAGGAAGTCCTATCTGAGAGAGATCAGGGACGCGCTCTCTCCTGCCTTCTGGCGTCACGACGTCTTTCAGCTTCACAGGAATGAGAGCGGACATAGCCACTACACCTTCCAGATCGCGAACTCGAAGAGTCTAGCCGTCACAGGATTTCCCGCGAAGTGGGTCTCGATCTGCGTCTTGAAATAGCGATAGCCCGCAGCCGAAACTACAGGGTACGCCTCATATGAAGTGACGTTAGCGGGTACGGAGACGACAGCAAGCTGAGTGTACGTCACGTCGTCGGGTGAACCTAGTATTCGGAAAGCGTTATGGCTAGAGGTAGTGCCGGGATACAGGAGGCGGACCCTCGCTGCCACGATGACGATCTCGGAGGTGCTACCGATATCGACTTTCATGAGGGCGTCAACCCACGTCGTGCTAGAAGTCGAAGATTCATCGTACGTGTTGATGTCGCCATCTAGGCAGTTCGTGAACGTGGGTTGCAGCAGGTTAGGGAGCGCCTTCCCGTCATGCGATGACCACGGCAGGGAATACCTTATCCTGTCCAGATCGGCAGTGACTCCTGACAGGGCAGCGGTCAGCGAATAGAACGCAGCAGCACTTCCCCTGGTCAGACCTATCCGAAGCTCAGAGGGCTTCATCGCAGGTATTCCTATCACCTGAAAGCTTCCCACGCTCTACACCTCCGCATAGAGAATCCTCGCCTGATAGACTGACGTGGCTCCTCCAGCGCTCACGACGGTGATCGATACCGAGCTTCCGGCATCAGCAGGAAGGCCCTCGTTCATAGCGACGAAATCGACGTACTGAACTGCTCCAGCTCCTGAGATCGGTATCCTGACGGAGTACGCTGTAGCTCCAGACGTCCAGTTGATCTTGAAGACGTTAGGCTCGGGAGAGCTGATGAAAAATCCGTAGATGAATCCGCTCTTACCAGCGCTGACCGTCTTAGAGACCAATGCTGTGTTGGCTGCCGGAGCTGTTACCTCTGATCCATGGACCCATGCCGGTTCTACGTCTCTCCCGAAGAAAGAGACTATCTGCCGTGCCCTCCTGTCAAGGGCAGGAGCGTAGTAGTCAGGAGCCGATAGCGTCGGGAGGGCAGCTCCGTAGTAGTAGAACTTCGACCTGGCTTCTATGGTCTGAGCTGCCTCTGGAATCTCGAAGACCTTCCTGTTCGGGTTGAACGCTAAGGGGATAGCGAGGACAGGGAAGGTCGTGTTCTGGAGCTTGAAGCGTATCAGGTACTCTACTGTCTTGATGTCGATCTTGAAGCGCTCGTCTAATATCTCAGTCTCCCTCTCAGCTACTCCCTTCTGCTGAGTGTTGAACCTCCTTACCTGATATGGCCGGTAGATGCCCCTTAGCTTCTGGAGCCACGCGCTCATACCCCTATTACTTCCTCACCGTCTCATCGACTATTACTTCGACGATCACGGTAGCTGCCGATGCCGTCGGGTTCATGGCCTCCAGCACTAGCTCGAATCCCTCGGGAATCTCGGCGTCGGCAGGGTACGGGAATTTCAGGTTGTTCACTTCCTCAGCAGTCAGCTCGTAGATGACGTCAGTCCCGACGCTCAGCCTGATCCGAACTCCCGAGGTAGCGCTGATGAAAGGCCTGACCTCCAGAAGCCTCCTCGTGGTCCTGGCTGGGGTCATAAGGGTCCCCAGCCTGGTCCACGCTGCTCCTGCTGAAATCGTGCCTTCCAGAACGTAGCTCTTCAGCATTACCTGCTCACCACGCTCCAGAGCCCGATCAGGAAGAGAGCGACCGTCTGAGGAGCTATCGCGTTCGTGCCGTCGTAGCTGACGTCGATGTTCAGGGTCAGCTTGTGCCCTGGAGCTATCACGTAGTCCTTCACCCTAACGATGTCCTCTCTCGTGATGTCCGCAGCTAAGAGGTTTTTCGTCGATGCTACTGAGACTCCAGAGTGATCTATTGGCGTGAAGAGCTCGTATCTCTCATCCCATATGTGGAGCCTTGTCGGAGTGGTTGAGCCCGCTGCTGCCGTGCCAAAGGCTATAGCCTTCAGCATGAACTGCCTTCCGCTAGGCACCACGAAGCCGTCCTTGATCTCAGGGAATCCGGTCGGGAAGAGGCAGAGGTCCAGCGGGAAGTTCATGGTAGCGTTCAGCGCGAGCGAGTGAGTGATCGGAGCAGCATAAACGAAGTTCACCGAACGAGACCTCCCCAATTCGTCTTTCTTCACTCCCTTAGGGCCGACGGCATAGAGCACGTGAAGGGTCGGGATGGTGTTGTTGAACCTGAAAGTGATGTCCTCGTCCTCGTCTGCCTCTATCGCGAATCCGGGAAAGAGCTTTCCGAAGAACTGGAGAGTGCTGACGTCGTTGAATGAACCCTCAGGCTCGCTCACTAAGACGACGTCTTCCCACCGCAGAGGGAGCCTGGTCACAGTAGTGGTGCCGACGGAGATATCGACGAAAGTTCGGTCAGGTACTGAGTCGATCCAGATGTCGATTATCCTGTGAGATTCGCCTGGACCCTTCGGAATGATCGCGGTTGATACGTTGTCAAACCTCACATACCTCAGGTTCGTTACGTCATAGTCAGCGATAGGCATGCCTCACCGCCCACCTCCGATTTTACGTGCCTGCTGCTCCCCTCAGCTCGTGCTTCTTCCTTATCAGCGCCTGAACAACAGCACCTGCCCTCTCCGTGATATTGGCGGGATCGCCCTTCCGTCGCTTAGGAGGCAGAACTACTGCTGAAAGAGCGTCAGCATAGGGCTTGAAGCCGGATTCCCAATTGTCTGCCCTTTTTGGCGTTTCTTCACCCCATCTCTTCGTGCCCTTATCGATCGCGTGGTTCTGCCACTTTTCGTGGCCGACTCTCTTCAGACCTCCGAAGATCAGGTCCTTCTCTATCGCATCCCTCAGGCTATCGTACATCGCCTGCTTCCTGGCCTCGACAGCGACCACGAGGTTCTCCCTCGGATTCCTGATCCCGAGGTCGTAGTGCGGACCCGCGTTCCTCACGTTGTCCTTCCACTTCGTCTTCCCTATGTGGAGCGGTCTTACCTTAACCAGGTTCCCATCACCTCACTTCTGACGTGAGTCGGGAAAGAGTTATGATTACCGCAATTCCGGATTTTTATAGGCTGATCGGGAATGCCTGAAAGGCGCACCTATACTCAGGTTGAGCAGCGCTACTTAGCTGAGTTCGTCTCTAAGGCGTTTCCGAACGCTCAGAAGGTGTTCTATCAGAAGGCCCTCGGAGATCTGCCGTGGAGGGAGGCAGCGCACAGCAAGTATGACTACCGGTGGTACCTCCGTCTCGCTAAGAGGGCAGATGCCGTCGTGATCACTCCTGAGGAAGTCGTGGTCGTGGAGACCGAGACGAAGCGCCCGATAACAGGTCTGTCCGAGCTCTTAGTATACAAAGAGTTGCTTCCCTTGACTGTGGACCTTAAACCGTACCTGATTTGGAGAAAGCAAAGGCTCATGCTTGTGACTCCGCTTGAAGACGAAGACGTGATGAGGCAGGCAGCAGCAAATGGGATAGAGTACGTGATCTACTTCCCAGAGTGGCTGAAGGAGCATTTGATCAGATGGGGAGTCCTGCCGGAGACGTCTCCCTAGCCCTCTCCCTGACTGAGGGCCCCTCGGAAAGAATCTCTACCTCATACCACTTCTGAGGCTCCGTCCCTGAAGCCGTGAGCCTGAGCCTGAGGGGAAGGCGCTTGTTCTCGAAGATGGTCTTCAGAAGCATTATCGTCCTTCCCGCCAGGATATCGATGTAAGGGGCTCCGAAGACCGGAGTGCTCAGGTCGAGATAGACCCTCATGATAGGGCCCTTCTGTACCTTCCTCTCCCCTCTCTCGATGATCTCCCTTTCAGCCTCTCCAATCTCATAGCGGACAGCGATGAACTCCACCGACTCACCGTTCGGCATGTCCAGGATGTTGTAGGGACCGGGAATCGTCGATGACTTAATGCTAACCCGACGTGCTGACATTTCCCTGAGCCTGAGCTTGAGCCTGAGTGCTCTCCTGCTCAGCCTGCTCTATCGCGTTGGTGATAGTTGTCCAGCAGTCTTTGCAAACCCAATGATACGTCGCTGTTTCTTTGAACTCCTCACCGCAAATCTCACAGTAGAGCCTTGACTCTATCGGTGACCTCTCAATCACTGGAGCCCTGGGTTGGACCGGAGCATCGGAGTAGGCTTCGAGGTAGTAGCGAACGAGCTCTCTAGCCTGAGCCTCGGTGTAGTTGTACTTTACTATGTCCTCGGCAGCCTGAACCTGTGCCCTCGGATCAGGGAGCTGAAGGAGGAGAAGGGCTTTGGAGATCGCGAGCTTACTCGAAGCGACCAGATCAAGGACCTGCTGAGGAAGGTTGTTGAGGTCGTAGTACTTCTTCACTTCGGCAGCGGAGTAGCCCACGCGCCTCGCTATCTCCTTCCAGCTCAGGCCGTACTCGTCGTGAAGGCGCTTCACCACCTTCGCGAACTGAGCCGGATTGTTCCTGCCACGGATAGCTGCCGTGATCAAGTTGTCGACGTCAAGGGATGCCCGATCTCCTTCGTAGATGATCGCCTTGATCGTCTTCCATCCCAATTCCTTAGCTACCTGAAGGCGATGGTACCCGTCAGCGAGCCAGAGCCCCCCATCTATTCGATAGAGAATGACGGGCACTCTTTGGCCGAACGATTTCATCGATTCCTTCAGGGCTTCATGCTCGGCAGGCTCGAAGTAGCTCGTGACTCTAGATTCGGGAATGTGGATCTGATCTATCTCTACCTCTACCACTTCTGATGCCATAGGCCTCACCTCTTCGCTAATGCCATCTCTATCCTCGTGGAGAGCTCCCTCAGCTCAACGCGCAATTCGTCCAGCTTCGCTATGATCGTCTTTTGGCTGTCGTTCATCGTGGAGATAGCTATCTTCAGCTCGGTCAGCGCTGTGGAGATCTGATCTGCCTTAGTGACGAACGTCTCAAGTATCTTTTTCATGAGCTCGGACTCAGGTGTAGCCATTCCCACCTACCTCGGCATTTGATCTAATTACCCGCATATAATGTTTATGACTGCTCTATGACGTCGATCGCATATCCTGCCACGAACGTGATCGCTGCCGTGATGACCGAGAAGACTATCAGATCGACGAAGCCTGCCTCGGTCCTGTTCAAGAAGAGGTAGAGGATGCTGAGGGCTATTCCGGCAGCGAGGACGATGAGGCTCGCTATGATTGCCCTTCCCGAGGGCATTACGAACTTGAGCTTCACCTTCCTCTCGGGAGGGAAGAGCACGGCCATCCCATAGATAGACAGTGCACTCATATATTAGCTGATGTACCATCCTAATGCCATGTCTGGCCCAGCAGTTAGCGAGAAGGGGAAGACGAAGGCCGTCATTATTCGGACCGTCATGCCGCGCGAGATAGTGGAGCTGCTGGACAGGCTCATTGACGAAGGCTACTTCCAGAGCAGGAGCGCTGCCATCAGGTTCTTCACGGTGCGGGGTGCGATAGCGTTCGCTTCGAGGGTCGCGAAGCTTCAGCGAAGCTGAGCGCTCGCTTCACAAACACAAACATCTCTCTCTCTTTCTCTCTCTCTCAAGGAAAGGGGTGTTTTCGGAGGTCGAAGGAGGAAAAGATTCATATCTCAGAAAAGATTCCATGGCCCATCTCCCATCGTTCTTGAAGAGGAGAGATGTGTGTGGAGAGAGATGTTTGCGCTGCTGGCGCTCCTCATTCATTAATATTGCGTATTACGGTATTACCGGCGCGTTTCGGGCATCGAGGGCCTTCAGGAGAGAGAGAGAAAGAGAGAGATATTGAGTAGTTGAGAGAAATATATGTGTAGGCCGTTTTATAGTAGTGGTGCCATGGACCTGAGCCATGGCAGTTCGGATTCGAACTCCGGGAAGCGCCCGGAGACGGAAGACGCAGCGACGCGGGTGACTGCTCCGGCCGAGTACCGCTACGTCAGACCTTGGAGGTGTACGCGACTTGGAGGAAGGATCGAAAGCGTCGCGATCTGTCCCGACTGCCTGACGGTCGTCGAGCCGGTCAGGCGACGGAGGTCGAGGGCCGGAACGCACGGTGATGACTTCTACGAACACTCGCACCAGTTGGTGTTCTTGGAGCTGGTCCAGAGTAACAGCGGAAATCGTCGCCACCACATCGTGGGAGACGTGGATCTGGACCTGAAGCTCCTGCTCAGCCACGTAGGAGGGCGGTGGAGCTTCTACGGCGCCGAGATCGAAGAGGTCAAGAATTACGCGATAAAGCTGCTGGCGCTTCAGGGGAAGGAGGTGGGTGAGCGATGAGCGAGGATTGGCAGTATTGGGAGCTTAGGAGGCATTTAGAGGCTTTACGTCGCGAAGTCGATGACCTGAGGGAGGACATCAGGGATCTCCGAGAGGTGATTGACCAGATCGATGATGACATCAGGGAGCTGAGGGAGCTCGTCGAATCTAACATCAAGAGAAAGGTGGGTGGTTGAGATGCCGAGGATGAGCTTCAAGAGAAGAATCGAAATGGCTAAGAACATAGCGAAGGCACAGAAGGAAGTGACCGTCTCCGAGCTCGCTGTCATACTCGATGTCTCTCCTCAGTACGCCTACCAAATCGCAAAGACGCTCAAGGACATAAACGACGAGTTTGAGTTCGACGGCCACACTCTCAAATACGCAGGAAAAGCGGAAGGGGAAGGTGAGGAGCATGGGATGGAAGGTAGTGACTAGGGAGAAATCGTACGTCGGAGAGAGGCTCGACAAGGCCTTCCTAGTTATTCGGAACGACGAGGGCAAAGAGCTTCAGGTCAGGGTGTGGTACAGGAACGAGGCGTCATGGAAGATAGACATAGCCACGAGCAGGCGGACATACACCTTCACCAGAGGCGAAGATGGAGAGATGTTTGCCTTTATCTGTGACGCTCTTTTGGATATAATCTACCCTCCAGTACGGTAGTAAGGGTCTTTATGATAAGGATCAGAAGAGTAGTAGGGGTCTTGGAATTACGCCGCCCCGCCCCGCCCCGCCACGCCCGTAGAGGTCAGGAGCCGCGCGACATTAATCTAAGGCCCTTACCCTTTCCTTTTCCTTCTTCCTTCTTCTCCCTTTTCATCTCCTCATGCTTTTCTTCTGGGTGCGTTGGTCTTTTGTGGGTCTAATCAAGGAGCTTTTGAATGTGCTCGTCTGTGATTATTACTCCATTCTCTTTGCCCCATGCGCGGAGCAGTTGTATCTTTTGGTCTGAAGGTATCGGCATGCTCTTTATCTCCTCTATTACGGCCTCGACCTCGCTCTCAATCAGCTCCCATCACCTCCTCGGTCTTTTCGGGTAGCTTGAGCCTCATAAGCCTTACCGCATCGGCATCCGTCAGCATGAGCAGCTCCTTCAGCCTCCGATAGAGCTCCAGCTCATAGGGGTGCCAGTACCCTCGTAATCCCGAGAGAGGGAGTTGAAAGGTCAGCGAGCCAGAGCCCCCCATCTATTCGATAGAGAAGTGATCCCGAGTGATCCCGAGAGTAATCCCGAGAGAGGGAGTTGAAAGTCGGGTTCCTGATCCCGAGTTCGTAGTGCGGACCCGCGTTCTTTACGCTGTCCTGTAATCCCGAGAGAGGGAGTTGAAAGTGACAGGAGGGCACGGCAGATAGTCTCTCTCTTCGGCAGAGGTAATCCCGAGAGAGGGAGTTGAAAGCGTGGGGACGACTCCCCACTTGCCCTCGGTCTTAGTGAGCCTGCTCCGCGTAATCCCGAGAGAGGGAGTTGAAAGAAATGTGGATCAGCTCAGGATAATTCGGCGACTGGTAGGTCCCGTAATCCCGAGAGAGGGAGTTGAAAGTGAGGTCCTCCTCCGATATGGTGGTGTTCCCGCTCATGGTAATCCCGAGAGAGGGAGTTGAAAGTCCCGAGGACGAGGACCTTCAGGATGAGATAGCAGCGCTGAGTGATCCCGAGAGAGGGAGTTGAAAGCTTCTGCTGTCAGCTTGATCTTCGCGCCGCACTGATCTAGTCGGTGATCCCGAGAGAGGGAGTTGAAAGTATCCATTGCAGCCCGCAAAGCCACGAACGCATTGACCTCCTCTGTGTGATCCCGAGAGAGGGAGTTGAAAGCATCAGGGCTAACGTATATCCGCCCCCAGTAGAGCCCATCCGTGATCCCGAGAGAGGGAGTTGAAAGTCGGAATGCGAGTCCTTACCCCTTCTCATTCTTTTCCTGCGCGTGATCCCGAGAGAGGTGATCCCGAGAGAGGGAGTTGAAAGGACATCTCCCTTGATCATATTATGAGGCGCAGGAGGAGGCGGTGATCCCGAGAGAGGGAGTTGAAAGCTACCGAATGCTCTTCGAGCCCTCACCGATGATGACGCCTGAGGTGATCCCGAGAGAGGGAGTTGAAAGGTAGACTGTCGCTAAAATGTGAGCAGCATAGAGCATCTTCGTGATCCCGAGAGAGGGAGTTGAAAGCTTTCGTTTCCCTCGGACCGAGGACGATGCGCTTTCCTCCGCGTGATCCCGAGAAGAGGGAGTTGAAAGTCGAAAGCTCACGGGCGAGAGAGCTGGACAGACGCTGAGAGCCTGAAGGGGATGTACCTTCCGGCGAAGACGATCGAGCAAGACCCGATGACCGAGCCCAGCGCGTCCGATTCGGCCTGCACCTGTATCGCAGGGACGATCCAGCCCTCGGCGAAGCTCTCGACGTAGACGGCGTATGCCAGCCTCCCCTCGCCGTACCTCTCGCGGACGGCCCTGACCCTCTCAACGACCTCCTGAAGGCCGACCGCCTCGACCCGGAGGCTCCTGAAGCTCCTGAACCAAGGCGAGGCCCTGACCACCACGATGTCCGCGTACCGCACGGCTTCCTCCAGCATCGATCCGTCGAGCTCGAAGACGTCGACCCCGTCGAAGACCACGACAGTTCTGTTGCCCAGCCGCTCCCTTATCGCTTTGAGGAGCACCGTCACGCTCGGGTTGCTGAAGGCCCTGCGGTCCGCCCGGTAAAGCTCCGTCATCACGTAGACGCCCTCGAACCCTTCCTCGCCCACGACCCTCGCAACGCCCTCCGCCACGACTTCTGCCAGCTTCAAGCCATCGGAGACCTCGGCGCCGAAGTCGATCACTCGCCCCCTCACCGCGGCCCCGTATCTGGACTCGAGGAGCTGTGTCGTGAAGCCCTGGATGCCGTAGGAGATCAGCGTCTCGCCGGTGTAGGCGAAGACCCCGACAAAGGGCTTTACGCCTCGGCTTCTGAGCGACTCGGCCAAACGCCT
>Ga0079992_140051_pt1 | contig 11481 bp, 7 predicted proteins | sample FaiFalFF_MnMetaG_3_FD_69197 | JGI IMG/M metagenome (GOLD analysis project Ga0079992, IMG submission 69197) | Freshwater microbial communities from Yellowstone National Park, Wyoming, USA - Fairy Falls B (FF_Mn_B) MetaG (SPADES assembly) (version 2) | ecosystem: Environmental > Aquatic > Freshwater... | reverse complement strand
AGCTACGAGTTCAGGGTAAGATTCACAGCATCAGAAAGCACACCATACCTCCCAAAAGTAGAGTGGGACAAGTTCGACGAGGATGAAAGATACCAACACGAGCTTGCCTACGGAGCATATGTCCCAGACAGCATAATGGGAATCACTATAAACACTATGAGGCGTGAGTGGGATAGTTATAAGACCTTCAGGCAGGGGCTTTACAGGGATGGCCCGGCCCAGGAAGCAGCCAGAAGGATAAACGCAAAGCTCATGGAGTATAGGGGGAGGAGCTGGGAGACAAACTCCACCATATTCAACACGGGAATACCTTTAGCCAAAGCGGTCACAGACATAATATACAGACATGTCTACGGCATGTTTGCCGGAAGCAACATACCGATAACATCTCACAGGCTATTGATAACAGAGTCCGGGTCGGTAGGTCTTCTCAAACCACTCTCAGAGCTTGTAGGGATAAGCATTGCGATGGGGTTGGTGATAGGGCTCCTAGCCATTGTAGTGGACAGCTTCCAAGCACTGGTAGGCGGTGAGAGCATGATGGTGGGCTTCCTGATGAGTAAGGTGGGCAACATATCTGCAGCCGGTAGGCTGTTCTCACATTACCTAGGTGCTGTACAAAGGCTTGCGGGTTCAAACATACTTGGTCGTACAATAGCTAGGAGGATGGAGGACCAGATGCTCAAGGCCGCACTCCACCAGAGATCCATAGACAGGAAGCATTGGGAGAAGATAGCCCAGGAGAGAAGGAACATACCGTTCAGGGCTAGGGTGATTGAGAATGTTGTTGGGAGGGGTAGGCTTGAGAAGATGCTTGACAGCAGAAACCCGATATCACAGATGGCGGCTAGGGGCTATGCACTATCAGTGGCTGTGGAGGGTTTGAGAGACCCCAGATTCAAGCAGGCAGTAGAGAGGCAGATGGCTCTGGATGAGATGGAGAGGAGAGGTCTCTTAACTAGGCTTGATGCGAGTCTCCAGCAGGCCTCCGTCGGAAAGTTCATGGAAAGGTTCAGGCTACTGGATACACCGGAGCATGAGAGGATCAAGAGGGATGTAGGGAAGGTCGTTAGGGGTATTTCACAGAGCGGCGGGGCTAGGATGACTCCCACGGAGTGGGCTGAGGGCTTCGCAGCAATGATGAAGAACCCAAACCTATCCACTTTCGAGAGGGTTACTCTGGCTGATAGCTTAGCCCGCAGCAACCCCGGCAGCGACATAGTGAGGGCGTGGGCCGTCCAGCCTGTTGGCAAAGCCTTCGAAGGGCTTGGAAAGGGTCTGGAGGAGGTGGGGGCTAGGCTTGGGTCGGAGAAGCTCTATGGCGTCGGTATGGGTTTGGAGAGTGTTGGGAGGGGTATAGACGGACACATAACGGCTCCCGCAGCATTCCAGATAGGCGCCACAGAGCCCTGGGCCGAGAAAGGTGTCCACGTAACAGTACAGCAGGGATATGTCCCAGACGCCAGTGTTGAATGGCATGCCTACGGAATACCAGCAGAAACCACAGTAAGGAGACAGGATGTAGGTGGAGAATTATCAGACATACGTGACGCCAGACACTTCATAGAGGTATTCGGATCCTCAGAGGACTTAAAACACTTCGAAACAAACGAAAACCTACAACACCTAATAGAGACAGTCAACCCGCCAGACTCACTAAAGTTATCTGAGTTTACCTCGGAGGCCTTCAAGCCTTCCGGAGTAGAGAGGGTTGTAGTCGAGGCATCGCTACATATCACACCGGAGAGGCTTGAGGAGATCATAAAGCAGTCCATGCCAGACCATCTCAGCGATCTGGAGCGTGTTTTGAAGCATGATGATAAGGGTGCTTACGTGGACGTAACATACGAGGTCCCGGCAGACAAAATACACGAATTCCGAAAATACCTAGAAGACCTAGGACATAGAGTAGACGCCAACAACGTAGTTTATTCGAGCCAAGCAATAGATAGGGAAGATGCCCAGCCAGTCCGCCTAGACCCAATACAAGACACAGCCAACCTATCGGATTATGCGGCTGTGGAGAAGCCCGAGCGGGATGACAGCCTCTCTGACCACACATCATCAAAACCTGACGTAAAAAGAGGTGATAGAGTTGAGTGACGAACACCGGCAGTTCAGAAAGGCTGGAAAGGCGGCTGAAGAGGATAGTGAATGGCTTTGGGACGAACACAACCCTGGATGGATATATGAGCATCGGAATGATTCGGGAGACCCATATGAAAGGGGTGTAGAGGGAAGGCCTGTAGGCTTCAAGAGGGGTAGGGGATATGTTGTCAGACCCAACATACAGGCTGAGAGGCCTGGGCTGAAACCCTTCCTAGCCCTCGGAGCGGTCTTCTCCACCCTCATGCTTGTAAGCGGCCAGCCATTGTACGCAGGAGTAATCGCCTGCATAACCTCCACAGTCTACATACTATCAAGGAGTAGGAGGCGATAGGTGGTGGGTATTCTAGCCAAGGTGCTTGGGATTGGGCCGCTATTCTTCGGGGCCCTAATACTTGTGGTTCTCTTCATAGCCTCATACAGCCCTACCCTTGCACCATTAATGCCCTACGCGGCCATACTATCACCATCACTGGCACTTACTCTGTGGGGTGTTAGGAGGAGGTATCCTGCGGCCGTGGCATGGCTTAGGAATGGCTCCGACAGCTTCAGCTACTGGCATATCGTCTGCAACGACATCCCCTTCTACATGGTTGGTAAGCCATCTTCCTTCAGGGTTAATGAGGGGGCTATGAGGGTTGAGGAGGCCACCCTTGTCTTCGACGACTGGGGTAGGAGTGGTGGTTGGGCCGTAAAGGTGTTGAGGGTCGCCGACGTCAGGAAGAACTTCGAGACAACAACGGAGGATGAGAGGATGATCCTGCTGGACAGGATGGTTAAGGCTATTGAAGGCCTTGGGGATGTGGAGGCCAAGCTCGTTATAGACAGGTCTCCGTCAGGTGAGACAGCCCACATAATACTCTACGCCAGATTCGTAAACAATGAGGCCCGTGCAGCCGGGGCAGTGGAACACGCAGCAGCAATACTATCAAGGCAGATGGAGGGGATAGGGATAATACTGATAGACGACATAACATACTTCGGGAGACATGTAAGAATATTAACGAGGAAGGTTGGGAAGCCGTCAAAAACACACCTACCTCTACTGGCAGCAGCCTCAGCATCAACATTCATCACAAGCCTACTCACATTAGACCTAGGAGCACTAGGGCAGGTAACAGCGGCAAGCGGCCTACTGGGGATGGCGCTCTTCTACACCTCTTTAAGGGCCGCCTCAAAGCTCTCCTGCAAACACTGCTCCACAGACACCCCTCACACACACTGGAGTATTGGGAGGGGGAGGGTGTCTTTTGAGGATGGTGGTGTGATGGTATGGAAGGATAGAAGGAAGACTGTGGTAAGCAGGTTCGCAAGCATATCTGGAAACAGCAACAGAGAGCTAGCAGGAAAAGACATAGAGAGAAGACTACCGGCATACCTCGCTATATTCAACAACCTGATATACACTTTGAGGGACTTCAGGATAGCCCTCCACATAGTACCACAGCCAGTAGGCGATACCGTCAAGCTAGCCATGAGTAGGGCAGACCTCCACGCCATGGACGCAATGGTTGGAGGAGCTGTATCAGGATACCTCAAAGCAGGAAAGAGCATGAACGTAGCGGACAGAATAACACACGGAGAGAGACCATACATGATCAGCGGTGTAATAGAGGTCAGAGCAAGAACAGCCACAGGGAAGATCACCTACACGGAGCTGGACATGCTTGACAAACAGCTACACGAAGCCCGCAGCCTCCTAGACAGCATAAACCTCTCCACCAAGGTCGTGAAGGACGGATGGGGAGCAGCCCTCTGCCACAGGTTCCTATACCTCCCACCCGCTAGGAGGACGGCTTTAGACCCAGACCCGATACCGTCTGTTAAGGCCTTGACAAGGGACTTCGTAGCCATAAGCCCCATAGCCTTCAGGAGAAGACCCCTAATGCCTAAGACAGGGATATACCTTGGAAGGGATGAGTTCGGCAGGCCGGTATACTGGAACCCCGAAATACTACACAACCCACACATGCTAGTACTGGGAAGCCCCGGAGCGGGAAAATCAACACTGATAAAGACGCTAATATTCAGGTCCGATAGCCTAACACCGTATACTGGTACAGGAAGGCCACCAGCATTCATAATAATAGACCCTGCTGGAGAGTATGCGGAAAAAGCTGGAGAGCTTGAGGAACAGGGTGTAAAGGTAACGGTTATAGATTTGTGTAGGAAGAAGTACAACCCACTACTTCTATCAGGCCTTCCACCGGAGCAGAGGATAAGCAGGTTCGTGGACAGCGTGCTCCCAAACGTAATCCCGCTTACACCTGTTCAGTCCACGATACTGTATGAGGGGCTGAAGACGATGTTCACTAGGCTTGGGGGGATATCTGACGACGACCCATCCACATGGACTGATGAGAGGGCGTCTAGATGTACTGTAAAAGAGCTCTACGGCTACGTCGTTTACCGGAGACGGATGGTTGAGGAGGTGGTCAGGAGTAGGGGTGGAACCCCTGAGTCAGACACCGCCGTCAGCATATTCGTAGACCTCGAGCGGAGGCTTAGGCCGTTCGCTAAGGGGGCCTTCGCACTAGACCGGACGGACATCACCCTCAGAGACCTCCTAAGCTACGGCGGGGTGGTCATAGTCTCATACAAGACGCAGGGTGGAGGTGGGAGGGTTGTGATGGGGGAGGAGATGCAGAGGCTGATAACGTGGAGCATCCTAGAACACATACACAGCTACATGCTGAGCCTGGAAGCCCGGGAGGGGGTCAGGCTTGTTGTCGTAATAGATGAGGGCCACAAGTTCGTCCTCGGTAGGGAAAAGGAGGTACCCCTTGGGCAGCACCTGAGGGAGGAGAGGAAGTTCGGAGCAAGCTACATAATAGTCTCACACCTGCTCGACGACCTTCTACAGGAGGCCGACCTAGCCAAAAAGCGCGGCGTCCCAACCATCGCCGCCCTAGTCTCCACGACAATAGTCTTCAGCTACGGCAACCCCAGCGAGACCTACACCGTCCAAAGGCTGCTCAACCTAACAGATAGCGAGAGGAGGAGGCTTGAAGGCTTTACAACAGGAGAGGCGTTCATAAAGTGGAGCATAGACCCAAGACCACTATACTTCAAGATAGAGCCGGAGAAGAAAGCCCTAGTCAAGCAAAGAATAGGTAGAAGGGAGATGTACTATGAGGCTCTATAGCCTAGTTTTAACTGCTTTACCGCTACTGTTCCTGACGGCGCTGGGACACTTACCGGACGGGCTTGGCGGCGAGATAAAGCCGACAAACATCCTAATCTTCTATGACAAAACTGTAGAGGCACACTTCCTCTGGCCCTACAGGTTCAGGGTTCTCGTCGTGGAGGATTTAGCGGGAAGCGGTGGGCTGTGCTGGAAGACATTCCCCAACGGGACGGTAGCTATGGATATGGATAGGTGCCGTCCAATATCAGGTGCTAGGCTAAGGATAATCTACGTTGAGATGAAGGATTCTGAGGAGGTAGTCGTAGGGAAGGACGGTGTAGCTGAGGCTTCGTGGCGCATCTTCACATACCCAAGGGCTACTTTTGTTGTTGAGATGGATGCTGGTGGACAGCTTGTGCGGAGAGTATTCACGGTGGAGAGCAGGCCGTGGACATTAGCTTCCCTGATCAGCTTCTCAGCAATGCTCTCAGCCATGGTATACTCATTCAGGAGGGGAATGTGGTGATAATAGACCTAAGAATAACAAACCTAGGCCTCATCCTTCTAGCAGCCAGCTACGCAATACCCTTCCTTATGCTGAGGAGGCTTCGCAGCGGGAACGCCCCCGAGAAGCTGCCAAGCCAGAGCTATGCCGCCGCCTTCGCAGGCAAGATCTTCGGCTCCATAATCCTTTCCCTGCTTGCCGCCCCCGTCGAAAACACTCCAGTGTCCGGCTTCATAGCACCAATTAGATTATATCCTATGTTGATGGGCGGCGGGTATTTCATAGCCTCACTAGCCCTAGACATGGTATTCATAGCTGTATTCTACCGTGGAGAGTTCTACAACTCCTACAAGATCGTCCTAGGAAACATCATCTATATACCGTTTGTTACGACGGCCGCCTCCTTAATAGCCGTATATGTTGAGCAGGGTAGGACGGTGCGGAGGGTTAGGTCAGACCTTCCTGAGATCAAGGGTGACGGGGTTCTGCTGGGCTACGCTGTTGAGATGATCAGGACTATTCAGAAGCCTGTTAGGGGGTTGAGGGATGTTGATGTTAAGAAGCATTATGACATAAGGCCTGTACCCCAGCCCATCCCAGTATACTACAGACCTAGGATAGGGGATAGGGACCTGAACCCCCACATGATCATAGCGGGAAGCTCAGGGACGGGAAAGACGACAACAATCTACCACATGGTAACAGAGCTTGCAAGGATGTATCCAGTCATACTAATAGATGTTAAAGGAGACCTCTCAAGGGCAATACTGAAGAAGCATAGGAATAACTACGTCATACCCGTTGCAAGGACTGGGATAGACCCATTCACACGAATGCATAGGGAGAGCGAAAGCGAAATGGTCGAGGGCCTCATGGCCTCGATCTCCGTTGTGGAGGAGGTCGGCTCCAGACAGGCCCACTTCATAAGGGAGGCCTACGCCAGAATATCCCACAGCAACCAGAGGCTAACATATAGCAGGCTTGTAAGGCTGGTAGAAGAGCTTGAGAAAGCCTCCCTAGAGGGCAGGATAAGGTACGGCCCAACCACGAGGGACGCCCTCTTCAGCATAGCTGTTAAGCTTCAGGACCTAGGTGCGGTACTGAAGGATGGCGGTGCATCTCTGGCGGAGATAGTTAAGCTGGCCGTGAAGGATAGGAGGGAGAACTTCCCAGTAGTAGTCTTCAACCTGGAGGGTATAGGTGAGAAGGTTAGGGCCATAGTCCTAGAGCTTATCCTACGTAAGCTCAGCATATACCTAACAAGCAGGGGACCACTAGCCTACCTAACAGAGAAACCGCTAGTACTGGTGGTAGACGAAGCATACCTAGTTACTAGGCCTATGGATAGGCATGGGAGGAGGGGTGAGGAGAGCAAGAGCATACTCGAGACTATAGCTAGGGCTGGGAGGAGCTATGGAGTTGCACTAATACTGGTGACCCAGAGGCTCTCCGACATAGCAGACGGTATCAGGCAGAACTGCGACAAATGGGTGGTATTCAGGACTTCAAGCCCGGAAGACCTAAACATTGTAAGGGTTGGTGGGGATGTACTTTCAGAGGTAGTTACACATCTGGGTAAGGGGTATGCATACATAAGGCTTGTAAACCCCAGGAGGCTTGAGGGATACAGATACACCTCTGAAATAATGGCCGTAACAGATGGATACATCTTCTCGATGGAGAGGAAGCTTCTGGATATAGAGGTCCGTAAGAGGCGTAAGAACTATTCATGGATCGAGCTTGCAACACTATGCTACAGATGCAATGCCGTCATAAAAGACATCAACAACTGCCACATATGCAAAAAACCACCAATGCTAATCAAACCAATCCAAGAAGACACAGTTGAAACAAACACAGCCCAGAACAATGGACAGACTGTGGCCGGAGACATCAAACCAAACGGGAACGGCAAACACGGGGATGTGAATGTGGAAGAGGTGTCTGATAAACTCATCGAGGAGGCTAGGAAGCTGGCTCTACGGGAGATCATAAGGGAGGAGGATAAGAAAGTGCTTTCATCAATATCATTGGAGCTGCTTAGAAAGCTTATATCATGTGTTAGGAGTGGAAAATTCGACGAAGAGCTATTCAAGAGCGGGCTTGCAGTAAATGAAGACGGTAAGATAAGGCCGACACGTGGGGCCCGTTTATTCCTCAAATCCTACAAGTTTGTCAAGGAGGTGAGAGGTACTGGCTGAGGAGGACAACTACATCGAGGACATCATATCGTCACAGGGCATCTACAACTCGATGCATTATTACGACGTTGGAGAAGGGAAGTCAAACAACCACCACAACCTAAGCTTGAGGCATTTAAACCCACATAATATTGACGACATGCCGAAGGGTCTCGTAGGGGCTAAAGCAGTCTTCTACATAATTGCTTTCACAGCAGTATTTACAGCTGTCTTAGACCCGTCTAAGATTGTCTTCACCCTGCCTGCTGCAACATTAGTGTCTTTTCTGCTGGCATCCATCGGTAGGAGGAGGAGAAGGAGGGCTAGGAGGGTTGGGTATAGGTTTTAGACACCTAGTTATCTTCATAGGCTTCGGCGTCCTATTCACACTTCTACAGCCAGTCCTAGCACAGTTCGCCGTCCTCACACTCCTGCTCCTCATCCTACTACCCTTGGCTTTGTTCATCCCCGGCGGCTGGCTGCTCTTCTCCGGGCTGAACTCCTTCCTCAGACTTTTCAGAAGCATTATAGTCCCTGCTATCCTAGTGCTTCTAGCGGCACTCATCTCTCTACTGACCTACAGGTACTCTGGCCCAGCCGCCGGGCTTGGGCTCTCCTTCATTATAGGAGGCATACTAGGCCTTATAGTGATGTCCAGGCTTGGTAGGTTCAGTAAGCTGACTCAGGCATCCATCTCTTCAAAGAAGCTAGGTTCACGTATCTTTGCCCAGTACTCTCAGGAGTCCACGGTAGAGTCCAAGCCTCCTAAGGGCTGGTCTATTCCTGTCGTTGTTACCACCGGCTTCTTAGGCGGAGAAGCCGGCATACTTTCTGAGGCCTTTAGGGAGGGTGTTGTGGTGATGGGTGAGGCTGCCATCCCCGCCTCTAGAACGCTCGTCAAGGGAGCTGCGGAGAAGGGTATGAGGGTTGTCGTGATAGGGTCTCCATACATTGCTCCTAACGTTGAGGGGGTTAAGCTTGTTAGGCTTGGCATGACAAGCTTCAACATAGTATCTCCTGATAGTGGTTTAGACGGGTTCTCAAGACGTTTATGGGCTGAGAACATAGCTGTACCTCTGGTTGTTGCAGCAGGCCTTGACACCGCCGAGGCAGGAATGGTTGTAAGGTTCCTACAGAAGTTCGCAGGAGCTAGGCTTACACCCGACGATGTTGACAAGATAGTGGCCGAATACGGCCCAACAAGCTCCGCTAGGCTTAAAGACGCTATAGGAATGCTTACAACCCACTTCGGGGAGGAATACCCACATCCATCAAAACTATTCAAAGGAGAATGGAGAATACTAGTGATAGACACCTCACGTCTAAGCCAGAGCCTACAGCTATTCACAACAATGTACCTACTGTATGAGGCATCAAACCTCTTCCCTGGATGCGTTATAGTCTTTGACAGCGCAGAGCTAGGACTACCTGAACAGAGTTTACTACCATATGATGCAAGACATGTATGGCTTAGGACGTTAAAAGCGGTTGAGAGGCTTAAAACCTCAGGGTTCATAATTGTTGCAAGCACAGGTCTGCTGGCACCGGAGCTACTAGACATAGCGGACACATACATAGTCACGAGAGGCCCGGCCCACATGAGGAGGGCCCTATCTGAGAGGATCGGGGTAGAAATAAACCCATCAGCAATACCAATAGGACAGGCATATGTTTTTACAAGGGTAAGCAGGGACGGGGAGCCACATCTCTTCACTGGCAGGCTGATAGAGGTTGAGCATGCGGACATACCTAGGCTTGAGGAGGAGGCCGAGAGGGAGGCTACACTACTGAGGGAAGAGATGCTAGCCCCACTAAGAGACACAATACTCTACGCAGACTTCGCAGAAATGGCGGAAAAATGCTACAAAGTATTGAGGTCCGTCAAATCACTGGCAACACCGACACCAGAGAGAGTTATTTCAGGAGTTGGACAGGACTCTGACAAGGCCCTAAAACACCTCCTAGAAAAAGGATACATACTAGTTGACCCTGCCGGGGTCCTAGGCCTAACAACCCTAGGAGAGCAAGCAATAAAGGACTGGGAATCTAGGGTCAAGAAGACTACTACATCAGATACTTTGGAGAAGGTGCATTCCCAAGAGGTATCAACTATTGCTGTTCAGGCAGGTCTACAGGTATTCCAGCACTCTTCAAAGCCTGATATGTCTGAGCCGTCGAGGCTTGTGGTAAGGGCTAGAGAGGCCCTGTTGAAGGGTGAGGTGTTGCAGGCTGTTGGGATAGCGTATAAGGCCGCGGTTAGGGCCTTGAAGGAAGCTACCGGAACAGTTAAGGGACATCTCCCTGAACTCGCTGAAAAAGCCGTAGAGAAGGGCATACTTAAGCTGGAGGATGATGAGGTCAGAAGGCTTTATGCGGCAAACATAGAGGCAAAGAGGCTATCCAAACAGGTAGCTGAGGGAGAAAGCCTGACTGAAGAAGATGTGAAGAGGATGAGGGATGCGGCTGAGCTGTTGATAAGCCTCACCGAGAGAATTACAGCATTCTTCGAGAAAATACCCGGAGAAGTAGGTGAAGAAAATGCCTGAACACCATTACTCACTCTCCGTGGAGGTTGTCTATTTTGGCTAGGATGGGATGTTATATTCTGGGGCCCTTCTCCTACTGGGTTTGGAGACGTAGCTACCCAGTCTTCATACCAAGAAAGGATACTGGGGAGAGGATAGCCAGATACATACCTGTGCACAGCTTCTCAACACCCATACAGACTATCAAGAGGGCTTATGTAGATACATCATCCGATATCTGGATATATGTCCAGACGAAGGCATACGACCTAGCCAAACACTTCAGAGGAAAACCAGTTCTAAAGAGAAGGATTGGTAGTCTCTGGTATCTCCGCTGTCCGAGATGCGAGAGATACCTAATCACATCAACGGTGTCAGAAACCTACTGCGATACATGCGGCGGGCCGGCGGAGATAGTAATCTTCTGGAAAGACCCTGAAGCAAAAGCCTTCACGGTAGGCCCATGCAAGCCCTCTGAAGGAAGACTCTACGTCGGCGGTAGGGGATACTATATCGGAGAGGTTCTGAATGTTTTTAGAGATCTTTACGGCGGACTATACGCCACAGTAACAGGCTTCAAAACAATAGCTGAAAAGGGGCCTGAAAGACTGGTGGAGGTCTCTGAGATACCCGAGATCTGTTGGAGGCGGCCTTTGATTCTTGAGGGGGTTGAGGCTGTTTGAAGGTTGAGGAGCTGGGGATACCGGGCTGGCTTGTAAACTCTCTAACAGCCAAAGGCATTACAGAGCTCTATCCACCTCAGGAGGAGGCTGTCAGGAAGGGTCTGCTTGAGGGTAGGAATTTACTGGTAGCAACCCCTACAGCCAGCGGTAAAACACTCCTAGCAGCTCTTGCGGCCGCTAGGCATCTACAGAGTCATGGTAAGACAGTATACCTCACTCCTCTTAGGGCCCTTACTTCTGAGAAGAGGGATTTCTTCGATGAGCTGTTCAGTCCTTTTGGTAGGGTTGCAGCTGTAAGCAGGGACTACGACCAGCCAGAGGACTGGCTGAAAGCATACGACATCATAGTATCAAC
>Ga0079992_132333_pt1 | contig 11489 bp, 3 predicted proteins | sample FaiFalFF_MnMetaG_3_FD_69197 | JGI IMG/M metagenome (GOLD analysis project Ga0079992, IMG submission 69197) | Freshwater microbial communities from Yellowstone National Park, Wyoming, USA - Fairy Falls B (FF_Mn_B) MetaG (SPADES assembly) (version 2) | ecosystem: Environmental > Aquatic > Freshwater... | reverse complement strand
CAAACCCCATGTATATAGTGGGATGGGATATCTGGATAGATATTCCTTAGCTCGTGGTACTTTTCATTCTTAAGCCTGTAGTAGCTCTCGATAATATTCCTAGATGCGTGGGAAAGCACATCTCCAAGCATCCTGCTATATATATTCACAACCTCTTCTAACACCTTGAAATCCCTCCTAGATAGCTTCTTTGAGGGTATAACAGCGGTTCTACTAACAACTATCTTATCTCCTGGCTTGATAACCCACTCCCACTTTTCGCCACCCCTCCTCCTAGCCTTTGCTCTAGCCTTGCTCAACTCTCCCAACATCCTTGATCAGACAACCTCTCCAAAGGCTCTGGAATAGCTAATACCAGTAATAATAAACAGAATCAGAGCCTATAAATCTAACTTCTATCAATAAACTATGAAACAGCACCGCTATCCCCTCAGCCCAATAACAGTCCAACCCTGCCTAACAGCTATAGAGACATACTCAACCTGGTAGAGCTTACCATCTGGAGAGATTATTGTTATAGCCCTGTTATAACCCATACCAGCGGGTCTGAATGCCACTATCCACACCAATCGAGGATATCGCTACAATGCATATAACCCAATAAGATGCGAGATCATGGCAAGAGCTACTATCTTCTCATGCTAGGAGTAATCCTCACTTTCTTCAATCGCCAGTTATTGATCGGTTTGCTAATAATGGAAAACCCACTATATATAGACACCCTTGCACCGAGAATAGTGAGATGATCAGGGTGAAGGGTTACAGCTCTGGGGCTAAAGATCTAGATCTTGAAAATAATAAGAATAATGTGGAAGGGGGAGACACTCATGGTCATGGGTTATACTAAGCTCTCGAGCCTCTTGCTACTGTCTATCCTCCTGATCAGCCTCTCCCAGCACATACTCTTTTTCATCACGACCGAAGCACTGAGCATTATACAGGACGCCACTAGATCGAGGAGAGTAGAGATCATATCCCTAGGAAGGGATTCCTATGAGCCTTTGAACTACAGCCACAACATCATGCTCACCCTCGAGGATATCTCGAGGAGTAGATCAGCTATTATAGGTAGCAGATCAAACGCGGGTTCTGATGACAAGATAGTTAGCAGGGACACAGCGATCCCTCTAGGCGATAGGAGGGTGATAGTCCTCAGATCCGAGATCAACTATAGCTCGGGTGATTGCTTCCTCTACTACATACTCTACAACGACTATCTCGACAAGACCGAGAGGATCTACAGGTACAGAGCAGATCCTTACTTCTGCACATACCCCTCATATTATGATAACTTCTGGGGCTACACACTGCTTGTCGGCCCTAACTATACCCTCTACCTTGTGAAGCTGGGCTATAACTACTACTTGGGCTATCCTCGCTCAGAAACAATCTTTAACCTCAGCGTCAACCTCAGCACGGGCAATTGGACTATCCAGAGCGGGCGAACGCTACAAGAAACTCTGCTCGTAGTGGCTAAGCTGGGGGATGAAAGGCCTGAGGCCAAGGCCTTCTACGTGGGGAAAGGCCCTGGTAGTAGCATCCTGCCAACATCGAGGACAGAGGATAGCAACGCGCTATACACACAGGAGAAGGGAGGCCCCTCCATATCCTTCCCCAATGTAGTGCCATTGCTGTATATGCTCTATAGCAGAGGCTATTGGGGAGATACATATATCTACTACGATCTGTTGACTAAAAACTACACCCTCGGGGTCGGGGATCCGAGAGCGAGGGCTGGGATCGCTATACTTAACCTCGATAGATGGGAGGATCCAGAGGTAGTATTCTTCTACAGAAACGCCACAGCATCAGGGTTCACTGGCAAGGCTATAAGAACCTCTGACGGGGGGTACTTGGTAGCGGGTTTCAACAACAACCCCTATACAGATGATCGGAGAGGGAGATGCGACATAGTGCTCCTCAAATACTCTAGAAACCTGAGCCTAGAGTGGTCGAGGAAATATATTCTGAACCTCACAGCCTACTATTCAGCCCTGAACCTAACCAACTTGGTGGACTTATTGGGGAACCTAACAGGGGATCTTAGAAGGGATTGCGAGAACTTATTCGTTTTCCACCCCCAAGAAGCTTCATTGGGCAATCTCCACCCATCTCTTCGACAGGGATATGGAACCGGGATCGTGAATCTCCATGAAGTGGTTGAGGGAGGCATCTCCAAGGGGTATATAGTGGGCATCTCCCCGTCCGGTGGTTGGACCAGCCCCAAAGGGGTCAATATCTATCTATGGGGCTTTATAGCCTTCATGGTTGATCCTAGGGGTAAGGTTCTCTGGAACAACCAGTTCTACACACTGGCAGGGACGCAGAGCCACCAGATAGCCCCTATAGGGGGCGGGCTAGCTGTAATGGCCTCCACAGCCTCTTGGTTCGGTCCCTGGGGGTGCTGTGAACACGGGTCTTGGTTCTACTGGATAAACACTAGCAGCGGGGAGACCTACTACTACCAACCAATGCAGGCCCGCACTTATGCACAGAGGCAGGAGCTTGCCTACTTCACATGGCTAGACGGGAGGGGCACGCCCTCCAGCCTAGGCAATAGCAGCGGTGTCCTCTTCACTAGATACGCCCACGTAGCGAGTGGCAGTCCCTATAGCGATAGCTACGCTCTGGGCTACTCCACACTGGAGATCGGTTTCGCGACCTATGAAGACATACTGGGGATAACCAACAGGGTTGCGCCTCCGCCCCCCATATACTTTGTGGAGAGCGTTTTCAACGCCACAGAGTCTGGGTATTTGGCTACCAGATACAGACCCCTGGTGATAAGTTTTGACAAGCCCACACCCCTCCCAACGGTTAGAGCCAACACCAGCCTGAGCATAGTACCCTCTGAAGATGCTAAGCGTCTTGGCAACATAGCCGCCCCAGATCCTGTGGAGATCAGGGTTGAGAGCTTCTTCAGATACCCCAGGATGCTGCTCCCAGGACAACTATCCCCGACCAGCGAGCCCAGGACTGCATGGGGCGGCGGGCCTATAGTGAGCAACTATATAGACCTCGGCTCCCTAAAAACAGGCGACCAGATCACCTACAGAATCCAGGGCATAAAGCTCTCGCCCAACGTGAGCGAGGCAGCCCCTTCACTGAGGGGCGAACCAGGTATAAGAAACAGCGTGGAGGGCGTTAAGATCTCGGCGGGCAACTACTCCTCGGCAGGTTTGAAGCAGAAGTTCTACCTAGACGTGGTTATAGATCCTAGGACAGCTGGTCCAAGAGCCTTCCATGTGGTTTTCAACCCATACTCCACGGTAGAGTTTAGAAAGCCCTCATACAGGGTTGAGGTGAATATCCCAGGATATGTGGTGAGCTTCGCAGCCCTAGTAAGGGACTACGTGCCCGTGGTGAATGCTAGCTACACCAACACAAGCATAAAACTCCCACTATCCACAGCTATTGTGAATACGCCCTTCACAACAAGACCTGGCGTGCCCGAGAGGTACAACGTGCACATAACCAATATAGGCACGGAGGAGGCTGTCTTCATATATGGAGTTCTCATGCCCTTCTACACCAGGGTCAACGGGGTTCTGGGAGGTGACATGGTGTTCAGCATAAGCGGTGTGGAGGACGGAGATCTCGTGGCCCTCTTCGCACTCAAAATACCGCCTGGAGGGCTGAGGACTGTGCAGGTCATAGCTACTGTGGGGACGAGCTATATAGACGAGTTCAATCCTAAGGGCGATGGTTGGAGGGGGTGGAAGATATCAATACTTGGCCGGGGATTCGATGGCTATAGCCCTATGGCTGTACAGCTGGCAGCACTGCCCCCCATGCTCTGGGAGAACCTGACGAGGGATCTGGGTAGGAACCCCCTGGCTCTCCTGGATAGGGCTATAAATGTTAGCAGCATCTTATTTGAGGAGAGGATGGCTAACTTATCTAAAATAGATGGACTGTCTAGGGAGCTCCAGAGACTCAGGGACACAGGATTATATGGCAAGGTCTTGGCTGATTATATCGAGGAGGAGCTCTGGAGAAGAATCGTTATAGAACCTGTGGCCGCTGATCTCATGAGTGGAGAGAATAACCAGATGTTCGCCCTCAACACCCCAGCCGAGATCCTTACAACAGGCTATCAAGATCTCCTCACCGAGGCGAAGAGAAGGTTCCTTGGGAACTACACAATCAAGGGGATCGAGAAACTGCCCCCGGCAGTAGCCCAGCTAGTCCTATACTCCCACATCTATAATGTGATGATGCTAATAACTAGAATGATCAACCCTGTGTTCAGCTACCAATTAGCTGAGGTCTCGATAAGCAGGGGTGGGGGACAATCGGGAGGCGTTTCAACTGCATCGAACACACTCTCAGAGATCTTCTCAATTGTTCCAAAGGCCTCAGGGGGCATCAGGGTGGTTTCCAGCGAATCGCTACAGCTCCAGCAATCTCAGGGAAGCTCTTCCACCACTATGCTCGTAGATTTAACGGCCCTCAGCCAGTGCTTCGATCGAACAGGGAAGATGCCTATCAATGTTAACAAGCCTATAAAGGTTTACAACCCCCTCACACAAAAGGAAATGATCTTCGATCCTTCGACGGGCAAGCTAATTGAAAACAACAAACCCTTGCCAGCGGAGATGCTGGATAAAATACTCAGAGCATTGTATCCATGGGTTGAAGAGGCATACGAGAAGTTCAAGGACATGTCTCCACACGAGATACTGCTGTATGCACTTGAAAACAACGACAGGCTGGCTTTTGAATACTACAACCTCTTGTCCACCGGCGCTTCAGTCTCCGGCGGTGTAGGAGGGGTATCTGCGTTATTACCTTTTGGCGATCTCCTTATAGCATCACTATTGGATTCCGCTGGATTAACACCTGTGCTAGCTAAATATGGCCTCTACTTCGGAGGAGCCGCGGTTGATGCATCATCAATAGGCCAGGCTAAAGAAGCCTTCGACGCAGGCGTTTTAGTAGGATCTGTTTATTCTCTAGCTATCCCCGGAACACAAATAACACAAGCAGATAAAATCACTAAAGCATGGGATCTATACTCAACCTATCTGAAATACGCTAAGAACATCAAGATCTCTTCTCCAGAGGCTCTGGATAACATCAGGATACTAGATCCAAAGGGGACACTCGTAGCTTACACGATCTCGAACGACCTACTGGATGCATATAAAACGGCCAGCACAGGCCTGCAGGGAATGGAAAAAGCATCAGAGACCCTTGTAGAGCTTTCAAAGAACTCGGAGAAGATCTTAAAGGAGCTCGGTCTAGAAAAGGGTCAGATCAAGGATATATTTGCAGTAGACGGGAAAGAGTTTCGCTTTGGAAGCACTGTAAAAGACTATGAAAAGCCTTTTGTAATAGAGGTGAAGTATCCAAAAGCAGCAGAAGGTCAGGACGTGGTCGGAGCAGTGATTACCCTAAGCAAGAATCAAAAGACAGGACAGCTTTACATAGGGATTAGCCACTCCGATAAAATCTACAAGTTAGAGGATGGTAAAAAAGTAGTCTATGGAGCCGACATTCACCTTACACCCGAGCAGGCTTACACATTCTCCCTTCTTCAGGGCAAGGCTGTTGTTGATAAGTCCCTTATCGGGCTATCCCAGAGCGAGGTTATTGATTTCTTCAATAATCATGGGTTCAAGGCTACGGCCAACTACATAGCGAATGCGAAGCTCGGCGAAGGTGTTTCCCCCTTCGTGGAGGCCGCGGCATTTAACAAGTTATATAATGATTTACTAGTTAAACTAAAAGGAGCGGATTTGGATGCGGTAAAGAAGGCTATGGCAGAGGGTAAATACGATGATATTCTAAAAATGGCGGAGAAATATGGAGTCCCTCTTGATAGATCGAAGGTGGAAGTGGTTGATATGAAGGATTTTCTAAATACTAATCCATACTTTAGTGACAATATGGATCTTCTAAGAAAAGCGGCTGCGAAAGCTAAGCAAGAGCTAGGGAAAGAGATAGGGGATGTTAATATAGAGCTAGCGAAGCTCGGTTTGTTAACAGCTGCATTGTCAAATGCTATATACCATAGCAATTATAACATGAGGGATTTCTACAATAAGGTCTTCGGCCCGCTGGACAAGGATTGCGATGGAATATCTAATCTTCCAAGCAGTGTGAATATTAAGATAGGGAACGTCTCGGGACAGCTATCAAAGTCTAAGAGCATCTCACCTAGGAGTACTAGTCCTAGAATAGTGGGTTCTGTAGATCCTAACCAGGTTACTGTCGACCCCCGTGAATTCATAACCCAGCGAGGGCAGGCTCTCAGGATCATGGTTGAGTTCGAGAACCTCGCCAACGCCACTGCTGCAGCTGTTAATGTCTCTGTAAAGCTGTATATGAAGGGCGCTCTAGACCCTGATAGTGTGGAGCTCCTCGATCTGAGCCACAGGAACGTGTTCCTCAGCATGGGGAAGGATGTTGAGAAAGGCTCTGTTGTGATAAGCATAAACCTCACGGAGATAAACCTCCCGCCCAATAAGAGACCTCCTGAGGGACAGGGGTGGGCTCTTGTGGGTGTGAGAGCTTCTGAGAAGCTTCTCACTGGTGACACTGTTGAGATCTATGCTGATATAGTGTTTGATTATAACCCGCCTATTAGGACGAATGTGGAGAGACTCATAGTAGATCTAGATCCCCCAGTTACAATGCTCAAAGAAGTCAAGACCACAGGCTCCTCCACGACGATCGTGGGAGAGTGCATGGATAAAGGCTCTGGCTGTGACCAAGTCCTGGTACAGGTTAAGAGCCCAGTTTCTAGGGAAGTCGTGAGGAGCACTATCATTAAATTCAACTCCACAGAGACGGATGGGAAGGCTTCGTTTGAAACAACATTCGATGATATAGATCCTGGTGAGTACGAGATAACCCTAGTCTCTGTAGATAGAGCGGGGAATTCCGAGGAAAAAGCTAGACCGGATGGCATAGCCAAGATCGAGAAGAAGATCCAGACTGTGACGCCCATAGAACCTGGGACCAGAACCCCAGTACCAAGCCCCACACAACCAACCCCCACCATAACCCCAGCCACCACAAGTGCTATAACACCTTTGAAAGGAAACGAATCATCTAAGGAGGAGATAACCGGGCCGCAGCCCCCATTAATAATGATTGTGATAGCGGTGATAACTATAGCTGCAATAGCCATTGCCATAATGCTTTACAGGAGAAAAACCGCTTCATAGCTCAAAACTTTTTAAACCCTCGCTCCGCATATCGTTTCTCAGCAGATGGTGGAGAACCACCATCTGCTTCTCAACGGTCTCCCCGAGCCCCCTCACTGCAGAGGCTCAGCCTCTGTCGCCAGGGGCTTCAAAGCCCTACGGGTCTCGGAAACCCGGGGTCACCAGTTAAATATATCTCTGGTGTTTATAAGCATCAGCATATCTCATAGTGTTAAGAGGTCTCAGAAACCAATGAACATGAGTACTACAAATGATTATGAAGACCGAAACAGCCCTTTTAAAATGCAGAGGTTTCTACCTCGATGCTCCTTTTAAACAAAGAGCAGCCTGCCCAGTGTTGTTAAAGGCTTTAATGCTAGCTCCTCGGACAAGGAGAAGATCATGTGTGGAGAGGAGAATGTCTCAGATAGCAACGTGGTATAGCTATGGTGGGTTTGCCGATAACAGAAAACCCGGTGGATATTCACAGACCTACTATAGATCCTGTGTGGGAAAGTGGTGGTTCGCAGTAGATCGAGGTATAGTTATAGAGGGGTATCAATGCGATTGTGGGGATTGCTCGCGGTGCTACTAATAGGGTTGGGTGTGGCATCTATGATCTATATGTCCCAGGTACAGGCGCAGAGAGATATAAATCTAACAATTAAGCTGGAGAAGGCAAGGGCTTCCGTGGTATTTATCGTTACAATATCTAGGGCCTACATAATATGGGAGGAATTCATACCCGCTCTAAGAGAAGTAGGGCTCCCACCAGCCCCAGAGGTCACCTCCACCAGCTTCGGCTCGGGCTTCATCGTGTCGCCCGATGGATATATAATAACCAACGGCCATGTTGTGAACGACTTCAGATCAGAGCTTGATAAGGTGAGACCTCTTCTAAGGAAGTATGTGATTACATATTTCCAAGCGCGTGCAGAGGCTACTGGGCAGAGGCCTTCTCAAGAGGAGATCCAGGATCTATCCCGACAGGTTATCAGTGCATATCTCACCAACAGGCTCAAGATCCAGGACTATAGAGTGGACGTCTATGTAGGGGTAGGCAGAGTTGTCTCAGGCTTCGCCAACATAGGCAAACTATATACCGCGAGAATAGTTGCCTCCACACCAGCTGAGAACGAGGATCTAGCTCTTCTGAAGATAGAGATTAGAAACGCACCCTCAATACCTGTGGCCAGAGAGGATATTCTGAGAATAGGGGAGAGAGTATGGGCTCTGGGATATCCAGGAGCTGTTGCCTTCCATGAACTCCTGAGCGTTGAGACACTTCTTGAGCCAACTATAACAGAGGGCACAGTGAGTGGATACAGAACCAAGGCCACTGGTGTAAGGGTGATGCAGTCCGATGTGAATGTTCATCATGGCAATAGCGGCGGGCCCGTGATAAACTCCGACGGGGTTGTTGTTGCAGTCTCATCCTTTGGTTCATTGGATCCGAGTGGAAGTGGCAGGGAAGTACCTGGGTTCAACTTCTTCGTCCCCGCATCCCTTGTGAGTGAGATGCTTAGAAGGAACAGTGTGAATAATGTTGAGAGCACGAGCATGAAGCTCTATGGTGAGGGGCTGCAGCTCTACTATAACAAGCAGTATAGGGCTGCTATAGAGAGGTTCCAGACGCTTAAGAACCTATACCCCGGCTTCCCCTTCGTGGATGACTATATAGCTAGTGCGCAGCAAGCGATCCTGAGGGGAGAAGAGGTCCAGGGCTTCCCAATAGATATATCGATCCTGATAGCTGCCATAGCCGTTGCTGGAGCTGGTGGAGGGGCAGGATATCTTCTTCTCAAAAGGATGAGGAGGAGTCGGGGATATATAGAGGCTAGGAGAGAGCCTATGCAGTCTATGCAGCCCCAGAACATAAACCCACCATTGCAGGAGAAACAGCAGGGTATGAGGATCCCGAGGGGCCCGCCCTCCGGATATAAGTACTGCATAAACTGTGGAAAGCTTATATCGGACGAGAGCACCAGATGCCCCTACTGCGGTGCGGAGCAATGAAACAATTTCCCCAGATAATTCGCTACTTTATTTCTATAGCAGCGGTACTCATGCTCATAGCCCCCCAGCTTATTGGTCTGGGCCAGCAGACTGTGTCCCAGGCCCAGTCCCAATATCCATATGCCCCCCGTGTTGGGGACTCGTGGGTCTATGAATATGGAGAGGTCGATGAGGAAGGATCCTTTAGCAAGACTGCAACAATTATTCTGAACATAACCTCAGAATCAGGGGGGATCTACACAATGGCAGAGAGACATAGATCAGAAATTCTTGTAGGCTTCGAGAGCGAGATAATATATAGACTATTGAGCAACTGGTCTATCATAGACTTGAAAAACCCCGGCTTCTCCATAGATATTGACTACAGACCTCCGATACCATATGTCTACCACCCAAGATCTGTTAGCGATAGATTCAGCATAAACTCTACACTCACAATAAGGGTAGAAACACCAAATGGGACAGTAACCCTTAAGGGGGTGCAATCGCTAAAATACATAGTTAATGGCACAACATGGATTATATATGGAGAAAGAAAGATCCAGGCATATATAGTGCGGTTCTATTCAGAGACAGTTATAGTGGATAATGAGCAAAACGTGATATCGAACACATCAGAGTGGGGAGGATATATAATCAATAACAGCTTTAAACTCCCCTTCATAATAGAGTCTATTCAGGAGACAGGAACGGTCAAGATGATTCTTCAAGATTATACCCTGAACCCTGACCCCCTTTCAACTCCCGGGCAAACGACACAGACAACACAGACAATAGCAACTCAAACTACACAGACTGTTCAGACGATCACAACTATAACCACAACAACCGCAACGACGATTCCAGCCACAGATCAGACATACACCCTTCTATTAACAATCACTAGGATGGGGAACTATACAGGCCCTGATATACCAATAAGAATAAGGATCCAGAATCTAATGTCTGGCCAGACAATAGCAGAAGTAGGTGTGAACAGAACCTATTCTATAAGGCTTCCGAGCTCAACCTATATTATATCTATAGAAAATCTGGAGGGAAGAAGTTCTGACGGCTATACATACTATAGATTCATGGAATGGAGGATCTCGGAAGATAGCTCCACAAGGGTCTCCAGAGACCCCTCAATCAGGATCTCGATCAATAGGGACACCGTGATCACGATAATTCTAGAGATATACACACTGCAAGCACAGCCAAAGACAACAACTACACAGCCTGGAACGACATCAGCCAATACAACCACCCCCATAGCGGGAGGCACAACGAGGTCACCAGGAGATACAAGGCCACAGATAACTACACAGCCACGACCTCCATTACAAGGAGGGGGTGAAACAGGAGCCCCAGAACCTGTGATAGGAACGCAGCAACAGCCTTGGTATAGCAGCCCTGTGATAATAGGTTCTATAGCAGGTGGAGCCACAGCAATCACAGCACTTCTAGTGATTAGAAGGAGAATGCTTAAAAGGCCTATCATCTCTGATGAGGGGCCCTCAATAAGGGGTAGAGGTGGAACAGGATCTCCATCGTATCCATCACAGCCTCAGCAGTTACCTCCATCACCACAGCCATCATCAACCACGTCGCCTATGACGGGGGGAGTCGTGGCTGGTCAGGGCAGTACTCATAGCAGTAGCAAGATATGCCCAAGCTGTGGAGCCCCTAACCCTGTGAGTGCTAAGTTCTGTAAGCAGTGTGGTACCCAGCTCCCTAGCCTCCCTGGTGCTGAGGGCATGATGTGTCCATATTGTGGTGCATCTGTGAAACGGGGTGCGAGGTTCTGCCCTAGATGCGGTTCGTCTCTATGACATCTAAGGCTCCATTGCTAGGCGGCATAATAATGTTTTTCACTATTTGTACCTTATTTTCTAGGATATCTAGGAACCTATCTATTCTTTTTTCATCAGCGCCCAGATCCCTTAGTATTTTTCTTAATCTCTTCTCTATCTCTTTGCCCTCACTCCTATATCGTTCTAGGCTTGCCATCAGTTTGCCTGCAATCGCGGTAATGAAGATCTTTCTATATATCCCACACCCATCGATCATCCTGAGCGCTCTTGACAGGTGTTTATGAATCTCTGACTCTCCCTCTCGAGATAATAGGGATTCAGAAAGGGCTGTAATAGCTATATACTCTGGATCTTCTATTCTATTCTCCTCAATAAGCTTCTTAGCGTCTCTCAGATCTTTTTCCGCCTCTCTGATGTTACCGATCAGGGTTCTGTAGATTGACATATCAAGTAATATGCCAGCTACTAGATGCGGGTAGCTCTCTCGATCCAGGATCCTTAGGGCGTTTTCAAGAGACGCTATAGC
>Ga0079992_117220_pt1 | contig 11490 bp, 8 predicted proteins | sample FaiFalFF_MnMetaG_3_FD_69197 | JGI IMG/M metagenome (GOLD analysis project Ga0079992, IMG submission 69197) | Freshwater microbial communities from Yellowstone National Park, Wyoming, USA - Fairy Falls B (FF_Mn_B) MetaG (SPADES assembly) (version 2) | ecosystem: Environmental > Aquatic > Freshwater... | reverse complement strand
AATCGTTGAGAACTTCCCGTTATATGCGGACTTCGCCGAGCCAACGGTATCCAATATCGGATGCACATTCGTTGCCTATGCCATTATCGAAGGAGCACTTTGAAAATGGATGGGGCTATAAACTTAACTTGGCAAAGAATTACACGGGATTTGTACTTTTTCTCCCAACCCATGCAGGAAATTTCGCAAAAAAGATAGGCTTTTCGCCAACCAAATTCGCCTACAAGCACTACAAAATGTGGGTCGTCGTCTGCAAAGGAAGAAAAGCAATGGACATCGAAGGTTTTCTCAAAAGGAACGGCTTAACGCTACTTTTGGAGGATGACATCATAGAACGGTGTTATCCCTTTCCTCTCTGAAGTCCTTCGGACGCTAGAGTTAATTTCGGCGCCGAAATTAACTCTTAAAGTCCTCTGCGCCGAAACGGGGAAAGGTGTAATTCCTCCATCAGCTGGATGCCCCGCTCGGCAAGACCTGCCCTCCACATAGCGGTAATCCCCAAAGGTTGCTTTTCGCCTTCATCTCCTAATGATTGATAGCAAAAACGAAACTCACCATCTATCGGAACAGCCAACTGCCATCGCGCCGATACAAGGGTCATCGCATCCCGCAAGCATTCCAAGGCTTGTTCTTCGCAGCCCACCCGCACTTCTGCCAGCATACTATCGTGGATGGTAGCAAGAAGAGCGACGGCATCAGACCCTAACCGCTTATAAGAGAGACGGACGAACCAGAGCATCACCATCTGCCACCAATCCGACGCTTCCGATTGAATTACAAAGTTACCTATCTGACGAAGGGCACGGGGGTCCCCCCGCACGGCGGCATAGGCACGCCGATATCTCCCAAGCCAATTTCGCACGAACCCGTGTTGTTTCCCGAATGCGTGTACCGCCTCCATATAGCGGAAGACCTCAGGATAGTGTTCGCGCAACCGACTAATGTAGAGATTGGCTTCCTCCTCGGGCAGGCGCAAAAGGCGCGCCAACCCAAAAGAAGACATCCCGTAAAAGATACCGAGGACGACTTGCTTCGCTATCTGCCTCTCTCTTTTACGATCAATCTCTTCGGGGGGTTTCCGAAAGATAATGCTTGCTACCTCCGTATAAACATCGTTTCCACTGTAAAAAGCCTCTATCAGATTTGGGTCGCCACTTTTTGCCGCCATCACACGGACTTCAAACTGAGAGGCATCACATTCCAAAAAGCAATAGCCAGGCGTGGGAACGAAAATTCGGCGAGCCTGCCGCCCCGATTCCGTCCGCTCCGATGGAAAGTTGTGAAAGGGAGGCTCTTCAACAGACAAACGCCCAGTCCGCGTTCCGAAGAATTTGAATTCGGGGCGAATGCGCCCGTCTATATCTACGAATTTCGTCCACTGGCGCAAGTAGGACGAATAAAGCTTGTCCAACTGCGAGAACTCTATCAAGCGAGAGAGAATCTCAGAATGCTCAGGATAATGCTCAAGGAAATAAGACAAGACTTGCCGACGGGTCGTCTCGTCCCCCTCTGCAGGCGGCTGCAACCGCAACACCTGATACAGGTAGTATTTCTTCTCCTGCCAGCTGCGCGGGTTCTTAATGTATCCCTTAGACAGCTGCTTTATCTCCACCGTAAGGGCGTCCAACCGCTGGCGGACAATATTTGCAATATCCTTCCGCAACAGGTCGGTATTGACCGCAATCCCTCGGTCAGAAGCGACGGCATAGAGGCACTCTAACGGATAAATCAATTCCAAAAGGAGAAAATCTAAGTCAGCCTCCCGAATTTGCGACTGCAGATAGTGATAAAGTCGCACCGTCCAGTAAGCGTCATTAGCATTATATCGGCACAGTTCGTCCCACGACAACTTTCCGAGTCCAGCGGTGCGACGAGCCTCCTGCACACGGTCATCTACCCAAGAGGGGGCGCCGAGTAGGCGCATAGCCATATTTTTGAGCCCATACTCGTGATCATCCCGTTCTTCATCCAACACATAATACATTAACATTGTATCAGCGAAAGACCGAGGCGACGGCACAGCCCCCCAAAGGCGATGGAACCACATCAATTCAAAGAGGGCGTTGTGATAAACCTTGCGAGGCATCGTGCGGAAAATGAGATCGCGTAAGGGCGAAAGGCTGGGAAAGTCCAGAAGACCATCCTTATCAGCAATAACAACCGTCCGTTCCCCATCCGATAGCCCCACTGTAAGTACCTGTGCCGCTTTCGTCTTTCCCCGCGTCACCAGCTGGTAACCCCGATAAGCGGGGTCGACGACATCCACCTCAATATCACAAGCAATCACCTCACGCTCGGAGAAATACCGACAGATGTCTTCCACTTCCGCAGGAGTGCTAACTACCTCGTAGGTAAATGGCGGGGCAGCATCACCAGCAGCAACCACCCGCCGCTTTATGGAGATAAGTGTGTCGGTAATCGGCCCCCACAAATTGGGATTTCGGACAGCAGCGGCTGGATGATAGGTCCAACAAACCCATATCCCGCGCCACTGGACAAATTCGCCGTGCGGCGGTCTCTTCACCCGAATAGCCCTGAAAAACTCGCCAGCAGCAATCGCTCCTAAAAGGCATATGTATTGGGGTCGGTACTTCTGGATTTCCTTCATAAGGTTAATTGAGCAACATTTAGCAGCTGCCCGTAATAACTCATCACTAACATTTGTTTCTGGTAAGATTACACATTTGATAATGTTTGTTAAAACGGAATGATCCCAAAGACCGATATCCCGAAGTTTTTCCGCAAACATCTCGCTGCTATAACCGACGAATGCCATGTCCTTCTCCATTTCTTCCTTTGCTGGGTGTTGCCCGACAAACAAAACGATAGGTTCACGAAGGACCTTCGGCTGACGCACCGCCGTCACTTGCTTCGGCGAAAGTTGCTTTTGCCAGATCGGACATGTCGGACAATTGTCACAAATGATAGGCAAGCGCTCATCTTCCACACCGATGTAAAGCATCTAGGCATCCTCCTTTCCGCTCAGCAAATATTTTACGGAGGTTGCACTGGGAGCGTTAGCGTATAAACCCGGAGCCCCTACCAATTGCGAGGGATTACGGAATAAGCGCCCATACGACGGTCACCCAGTCGTCTCGCTCATTTCTGAAACGGAGATATCCCCGCCCAACAGGTCTCACAAGCTTATCTGGGTAAATAGGAACTACACCTGCTAACACCCAAAAATTCCCGTCAGAGGACAATAGCACCCGAACCCGCGATTCCTCTACTAAGCTTGTCGCATGCAAGGTCGCACTAACAAAGGGAACCCTCAAAGTAGTCAGCGACAACGGCGGGATAATTGAGACCCCCCACACCGATGTATCTGGCAACGGCGAGATATCCAAGATATCATCGATAGTCGAGCACCGCACAAAAGCATCCCCAGCCCTTTCCCCCACCCCTGTAGCCACGAAGGTTAGGGAATCCCCCCTTCGTATCCACTCCGTCCCGATGTGAGCGAGGGCATCGGCTCGGAACGTCAAAGCATTTGAACTTAGATGGGCAACGGCATCACCGAGGCGCTCCGCCAATGCGGTAGCGAAGATAGCCAAAGCGCCCGCCCGCCCCTCCCGAAGAAGAGAAGATAAGTACAATAAAGCATCCGCTCGAAGATCGATGGGAATGCCTAATATAGTGAAAGCGTCACCATCTACAGAGGTCGCCGAGTCGGAAAACCGAGCCGCCGCATCAGCGGATAACCAAAACTCTGCTATGGCAATAGCCAGCACCTTAATAACCTTCTGAATATAATCTGATTCGGCAAAACCATCAACCAGCGGATAAAGAGAAGTGATACTATCTGGCAGCGACCGCAAAAACCCAGCAGGTTGGTAAATGGGAGGCGGGGTCATTTTAGTAGTGGCAAAGGGCGCACTTTGACGGAGGCCGCTTCTCAACACCCCCCAAAGGCCACGAGGAAGTTGTATTTGCTGGCTCTGATAAGAATAAACAATGTAGGTTGCTGGCTCTCCGTTCACCAGCAAAATGAAGTAAGAATCACTTGTGGGAGTAGACGTATCATGATACTCTAACCGCAGCCAAATAGGAAAGGCTGAACGAGATGGAATGGAGAGAACTAAGGACGCTGACCAAGCGCCAAAGATGAGAGGACTGGCGTTTTCATTATCAAGAAAATCAACATAAAAGGTAGGCGATTGCGCCCCTAAAGCAATGTAAACCTCCTCAGGCCTCATCGGCGGGAAAGGGCCGATGACTTCCAAGGTGGCATCGTTGACAACGGTATCGGATGGGTTGTAAAGATAGAGGCACCGATGATAAGGTTGAGGGGTAAGGACGGGAGGCGGAAAAAGCAACCCAACATTATAAACTTCTACCTGCCGACTGGAGATATAACGCCCCCGAGAAAACTGCGGAATAGTAGCCCCCCATAACTCTATCGCTCCAGAATAATAAAGCCTCAAATATTGCTACCCCCTTTCCTCGATTTTTACCCGCAATAGCCGCTTGCCCTTGAATTTCCAAACGCCTACTTTGGCGACAACCGAGTGCCGTAGGCGCCAACGCCCGTCATACCCCAATTTGGCATCGCTCAAGTGCTTGGGTACCCAAACGATGAAAAGATACGGCACAAAGCCCAAATTTTCCTTGTCTGCGGGCGACGGACGAAGAAGAGCGTCCGCACCAGGATGCGAATGAAAAGTGCCTATTACCCGCTCCCCTTTCCTGCTCTGTTCTATATTTGACTTAAAAATTAAAAGTTTTTCTGGTTTGAAAATAACTTCGTCTCTTTTATTAATTACCGACTGAAGGGGGAGGATGTCCGTTACGACGTTGTCCTGCCCCAATACAAAGCCAAAGCATTCCTTGGGAAATATCTCTTCCGCCGCCAACACCATGGTCAATAAATGCTGCCGGGAAATATAAATCCGCTCCTTCACGAAGGACCACCCACTAAAATTTTAGCGGCGGGAAGGATTATGCTAAAATTTCCTGCGGGTGGAAATATGCGGCTGAAAATGGGACCAGGAAAGAGATTACCGACAGAATATGTCATTCCGAACTTACCGCCTGTGTGGTACGACCAGGAGGCGATCAACTCGTGCGTGGGGCAAGCCCTCTCTTTTTGCGTTTCCTATTATTTCTACAAAGCCACCGGAAAGGTAGAAATGTTTTCCCCGATGTTTCTCTATTGGCACGCCCGATACTTACGGGGCTTGACAGCAAAGGATGAGGGGGCATACTTAATTGACGGGGTAATGGCATTAGCTCGCTGGGGATGCTGCCGAGAAGCAGTATGGACACACACTCGAGCGCATTTGACAGCACAGCCATCACCGGAGGCTTATGAAGACGCCATGTCATTCGCTTTAACAGCAAAATACGCTATAATTAATACGGTGGAAGAGATGAAACAGGCTTTGGTTCACCAAGTGCCTGTGGTTTTTGGCTTTCCCGTTCCAGAGTCCTTCAAACGTTCCCTCAGAGGCGAAGTATTTCTGTATCCCCCTCAACCCAACGATAGGATCCTCGGCGGTCACGCTGTCGTTGCCATTGGTTATAGCGACAGCAAGACAGCCTTCCTTTGCCGCAACTCGTGGGGGCGAGAATGGGGAGATGAGGGCAACTTCTGGATCCACTACGATTACTTTGAAATTGAATTTACTAATCCCCGCTATGGGATAAAAGTAGAAAGGAGGAAGCCAAAATGCTAAGGACGCTGTGGAACCTCATCAAATCCTACAATATCCTTCGCCAAGATGGCAGCCAGCAGCAAAGTGACCGCTTCCGATCATCAGGGTGCGAGTGGACGATAGAATCTACTACAACCAAGGCGGATATCCGCGTCCTGAAAGGAACCCTCAGGTGTCTCGTACTCAGTGATGTTCACTCCCCCTTCTTCTACCCACCAGCGGTCGCCTTAGCCCTCAGCATTGGGAAATATATTAAGCCGCACCTCGTCATCCTAAACGGCGACTTCGTCGACTGCTTCTCCGTATCTCCCTTCCGCTGGAGCAGTCGCGAGGATAACCTCCATAACGAAATAGAAATCAGCCGACAACTATTGGACATTATTACTAAGACCTTCCCAGACACGCCGTTCATTTTCATCGAAGGAAACCACGAGTTGTTCCTCCAGAAATACATACGACGGCGGGCAGCAGCACTTTCCCTACTTGAAGAAATCAAAATCCCTTCCCTCTTAGGGTTCAAGGGGAAAAACCGCTACTATCTGCGCCGAGAGGAGGAATATGCCTCCTTCGAAACAAGCGCCTTCCCGTCAGTCTACTTCTATAACGCTCACGGAACGCCAAGATTAGTGGTAATTCACGGCGACGGCTTAGGGATTTCTAAAGGAGCATGTCATTTCGCCCGTCTCGTTCACCAACGAGTGCTCATGAATACTATCTGCGGGCATTGGCACGTTAGCCAAACTTGGCATTCCTTTACATTAGAAGGGGAACGAATCAGTGCATGGGTCTTCCCCCCCCTTTGTTTCCCCCGCCCGCACTGGCGCCATAGCATTTGGGGGCTCGGGGTTGGCTTCTTCCAGTTAGATGCCTCAGGATCGTTAAATGTGGACATTGTAGATTTCGTAACCGACCCAGAGAGAAAAGTTCTCCGAGCTAAGTACGGAGATAAAGTTTTTGAGGAAGGTCTCTCCTTTACCGACGCGAAGAACTATAAGTAATACTTTTGAATTAACTTTTCCAAAACTTCCCACAACTTGGCGGCAAGTGGAGAAGGAACACCGTAAGCCCTCAAGTCCTTGTAACGGCGGATTTCACCAAACCAAGCGGCCGAGGCAATCTCCCCAAATGGCGGGGGTAGCTTGCGTAGGAAGTCCTCAATTTCTATTCGCTCGAACCCCTCCCTCCACTGCCTTTCCGAAAGACCGTTAGCCTCATCGGCCAGAACAACTTCTTCTCCTGTACTTGAGACATCACCATCCTCATCCTCATCCTCAAGGTCTGAGAAAGAAAGGATTAGGAAACGGTCGCCGTTTTTCTTCATCCTGACATAAGCGGAGGGCGGGTAGGAAAGACCGTGTTGAGCCCGCGAGACATAGTCCAAAAGTAGAGACCTAATGACGTAGAAAGCATAGGTGGCGAAAGTCGTCCGACGCATGGGATTAAACCTCAAAGCAGCAGAAACAACCCCAAGAAGGGCTTCCCCGATCACATCCTCCACATTGACGTGATAAATCTCCTCCGCGATCTTATTGGCGATGGAAACAGCAAGGCCTTTGTGCCTCTCCATTAGAGCAGCCGAAAGGCGCTGAAACTCCTTAAATTTGGAGCGGACGCCAGGGAAGCGGGGAGAAAGAAACTTGACCACATTCTCAAGGGTTAAATCCTCTTCCCGCCCCAAAACCTTATGCCATAAGTGCTCAACCGTCTTCGGAGCCCGCCCCCGCCAAATCTGCTCAAGCACAATATTTTGATGACCTAACCGCCTCCTGGTGAGTCCCTTCCTAGTCGTCTTTCGAAGATATTCATCAAAACACTTGAGAATGTAAGCAGCACACTGCTGCAACTGCTGACATAGAACGACATCATAGTCGCGCTCAAACGGCACGGAAACAACCCCCCCCAAAAGTTACCTTTGTCAAACTGCCCCCCTACCATCTATCGAAAGCGACACATCCTAAAAAGAGTTTGGCACGGAAGGAGCAACATTTAATTACTTTTCTAGTTCGTCTCCTCTTAAAATCTACGGTGGTGGGCCATTATGATGAAGCAATTACAACAACCGTCTCAAGGAAACCACCCAATAGAAACCGTTCTAACGGATTTAAGCAGGGAATTAAGGGATTTGCTCCTCCAAGTAGGAAATTTGCATAAGCTCATAGTGCAACAACTCAGAACGGCACAAGACGAGCAAGTAAAGACTCAGCTATCAGACATCCGGAACCTGCTACAACAGCACCTGTCGGGAATGACAATAAGAAAACTTTATGATACCGTCACGATCATTCTTTTGAATGCTGGACGTAAGCTCCTTAACGAAATCACTAATTACAAAAAACTCATGGGGAACCGCGGAGAAGAAAACATTAAAACGAAGGCAGAAGCCGCCAAAAAAACTATCGAAGACATGGCCAAGGTCTTTGAAAAGGCTATTACTGACCTTAAAGGCACCGTAGAAAAACTCAAGGAAGGAGCAAGCACCTTAACACAAGAGCTGCAAAACCGACAAAGTTCCGCCCAGAAACAGGAAATCGCCAGCGCAATCCAACAAGCCACGAGCGCAATTGGTGATATATCTAACAGGATTAACAGCATTGTACAGAAATTAGGAGATCTCGAGAATATCCTCGCACAGATTCAGCAGGAAGTAAATCAACTAATGGGCCAGGGGGAACAACCAACCGCCCCTGCTGGGGCATCCCATGAAGGAAGCGCCGACGGCACAACATCCACTTCTTCCGAACAAGACCTACCAACCCAACTGGATGAATTGGAAAAAAAGATCGTTGGCTTATACCAAGCTGTCGTGACCTTGGAAAAGGTAGTAAACACAGCAACCTCGGCCGCCTCAATTATTCCACCAACGATCGAAGGCGTGAATACTGCCTCCCTGGCGAAGAAATTTACGGCGATTGAGCCCAAGGACTTCTATCGCAACATAACCGCCATAGGACAGTATACCGGGCTAAAACTGCCGGACCTATTCGCCAAATTGAACCCGCCAAAACAACAGGGGCAGGGAAATGTCACGCAGCCTCACTTCCTGAAACAACAGGCCGTTTCTAGCACTGATATCCCAGAGTCTATAAAAAGTTACCTAGAAGAGGTCAAAGCGTTTCTTTTAGGAGCCAGAAACCAGATGGAAGTGAATCTCAACAATATTTTAGAAGAATTGTCCAAGCTTGAAGACAAGATAGGCCAAATTTCAGACATAAATATAAAGGGGAAAGTACAGAAAGTCTACTCTATTCCTACCTTCGTTATTTTAGATGAATGCAAAAGAAAACTCAACGAGGATGTGCCCCCAAGCCGAATAGAAACGATCGCCCCCATAGTTGGGACAATACTCATCGCCGCAACGTTTTGGGACAGTTTTCTGAAGTGGAATATGGTGTACACAGCAATGAATACCCTACAAGAAGTCGCCAAACGATTCCAAGATCCAGCCACACAAACAGCTCTCTCTAACATACTGGGGACAGCCAGTCACCGATTGAAACAATCAAAACCACATCTCCAAGAGGCTCCGGTTCCTACTGACACCGCTGCGAAGGTCGGCGCTACTGTGCTTGCCGCCATAGGAAGTAAATTCGTCCACTCTCCGGAGGAAGCGCGAGCTGCCTTGAAAACCCAAGGCCAGAGCCAACAACAAAGACCTAAGGAGCTTCGTGTGTTCACCGACCCTTTCGTCATCGAAAAGATAACAAATACAGTAGGAAACAAAGGAGTAATACCACGTCTTGAAGATGTTCAAGACCCGCGGGTAGGTGGAGGAGTAGTTAGGAATATCAAGAGGATGATAAACGCTTTTGCCGAATACATGACAGAGTCCTGGGAGGACATTACGGATGAAATACAGAAAGACATTAGGGAGGGGCGCCTTTCTGACCCCCAACAAAAGATACAACGTGCGCTTAACGAGATAAACGACGCGTGGAAGACCCTTTTAAACAGAATGCAAGAAACGGAGTGGAAAGAATACTTCCGTGGTACTGCACTAGAGAAAATAAAAATAGAAGGGATCAAGGGGGAATTAGAACGACTCATAGATGCATGTTTTGAACTTCTCGAAGCGTGGAAAGCCGGAAAACCCACGGAAGGCGCACTAGATATAGAAGCACTTCTCTTTCATCCCCTCGGCTTGCCAGCGCTTAAGGCTGCACTCCGTACACTGCCACCTTCCATCCCTGGTGGCGCTATCGCCAGAAGAGAAGCCCAGAAAAAAGAAGAAACACAAACCAAAGAAGTAGCCCAGAAAAAAGAAGAAACACAAACCGGAGCATCAAAACGCCTTAGGTACCGACGACGGAGGGAGGCAGATAGACTGGCGAGGACAGTTAAACGAGGGAACGGTCCAATACCTACCCACTCGGCGGAAGACAAAGAAACTACTGAAAAAACGCTACAGGAAGAAATAAGAAGAGCGATAAACTCCATAAGGGAAAGACAAGTCAATGATGCCATCAAAGCAGTGGCAAACGCCAGAATGATACTTCGCAACATTGGTAGTCAAAAACCCCAACCACGAGGTAAACCCCCAGCGCACCTACGGGAGGCAAAAGCTTACCTTGGTGCCGCCCTACAAAAACTACGCGATGCAATCCGACTCGGCCCACATAGCTATGGATTCAAGACCGACCTCCAGCAGGCAAGTTCTTTTCTTCAGCATGCCCTTAATGTCCTTTCAAACCAGACCGTTGGAGGCACTCCCTATTTAGGAAGGAACCTACTGCTTCTTATGAAAACCTTGCGCTCCATACCCACAACAGCGCAGTCGCACCGCCAGAGAGCTAAAAATGAAGCTATCTTAGAAAAAGAAACTATATGACGGCAGACGCTAAGTCCAAAAACCGCGCGGTAACCTCCTCAGGAGAGCTGCTTTCTGGGTGACCGAGGGCGTCCGACGCCGCAAGCAGTATCGCCGCATATCTTAGAACATCCCGTTTGCGCTTTAGCCATTGGATTGCTTTCTCGTCGCCATGAGCCGCCTCGTGCACCCGCATGTGATACCGCACGAGCCAATAGATAATCCAACGCTCATTGGGGAAGAAAGAAAGTTGCTCAGTAATCTTCCCAACAAGGCGAGCCCCCAAAATGTCATGACTATCCTCCTTAATCGCCTTCCCAATGTCGTGCAAAAGCAGGGCAAACCCAGTCATGTTGAGCAGGTTCCGATAACGAGAAACACCCATCCGAACGTTGACCAACACCTCTTTAGCCTTGGCGCAAAACTTCGTCCACCGCTTCCCATACTTGTCCGTGCGGAGAGAATCATCAAAGGCGCTATAAGCAAGGAAGAGATGCTGGCTTTCCACCCCTCGTAAAAGCTTCTGCAAGGGATCAAAGAAAACCTCATCGCCACGAGTAACGTAGAGAGCCTCCGCAAAGCGCCGAAGCGAATAATCAACAGCCCGCGCAAATTCCCGAACAATAAGCAGAGGAGATATATCCCACCGAGCCTTCTGAAGAGCCTTCGGATAAATACCTGCCGTCGCCTTCTAAAACCGATAGACGGGCAACTGGCAATAAAGGCGTAACCCCCGAATAGCACCGAAAGGGTAATCTACCAGCCATCGCGGGTTGGGCGCCCGCAACACCTTTTGCTGAACATCTTGCCAACTCACCTTAAACGGAGAATATATAGGCGCGGAACCGTCCCCCACAAGCGTCTGCCCGTCACAATAGAAAGTGTTCACCGTAAAATCAAAGGGGTATCGGGTCAGATCTACTGAGGTCGGAACGATCGCCACATCCACCGACTCGTCGTCCCCAACCACCACCCTGATAGTGCGCTCTTTAATAAGGGCAGGAAAGAGTGCTTTCGTATGACGAGAGAGAA
>Ga0079992_125082_pt1 | contig 11497 bp, 7 predicted proteins | sample FaiFalFF_MnMetaG_3_FD_69197 | JGI IMG/M metagenome (GOLD analysis project Ga0079992, IMG submission 69197) | Freshwater microbial communities from Yellowstone National Park, Wyoming, USA - Fairy Falls B (FF_Mn_B) MetaG (SPADES assembly) (version 2) | ecosystem: Environmental > Aquatic > Freshwater... | reverse complement strand
GGTACTTTAATAACCCGAAAACCTCTTTCCAAAATGTTTCTAATTATGCTTAATTTTACGCCACAATCTATTAAAACAATTGGTGGACCTTTATTTTCAAAAATTTTAATTTCTTTAGAAATTTCCTGGGAAAAATCTATTTCATCGTATTTTTTAACATTCTTTATTTCCCTTAGTAATTTTTCTACATTAATATCTTCATAAGATACTTCTAAAATACCCATCATTGTTCCTTTCATCCTAATTCTCTTAATTATTTCCCTTGTATCGATATCTTCTATTCCTGGAACTTTTTCTTCATATAACCATTCATTTAAACTTTTTACTGAATAAGGATGACTTGGATAATTACAAAGTTCACTTACAACTAATCCTTTTATTTGAATGTTATTAGATTCAAAATATTTTGGCAATCCCCATTCATCTGTTAAATAATAAGAAGGTACTCCATAATTTCCTATCAATGGATAGCTCATAACTAAAATTTGTCCTTTAAAAGACGGGTCAGTTAAAGCTTCAGTATAACCAACCATACCTGTTGTAAAAACAACTTCTCCAACTATTTTACATGGAAAACCAAAACCACGACCATACCAAATACTTTCATCTTCAAGAATTAGAACAGCTTTAAGTTCATTATTTTTCATCAATCTTAAAAAACTTAAACACTATTAATTATTTAAAGTTTTTCTTGAAATGTTTCTCCAACACGGTTTTCTTACTTTTAAAAATTATGAAATTATTTCTTAATATAATGTATTTGATTCGATATTTCTGAAAATTATAGAATGAATAATTTAAAAAAGCTTGGGGGATTATTTAAGGACGTAGACTCTTTCACTATAATTTAATTTATAATTATTTTTCTTTCTCTTTTCTTGAAAATTGGAGAAATAAAAGAAGGATATAATGAAGAAATTATATTGATAAAAAAAGCTGAAAGTAAAATAGAGATGGAGTTTGAAGTTATGAGAAATACAATAGTATTGATAATATAAGTGATTGAAAGAGTTTTGTTTGTTATATATCCAAAAAGAAAGGGTTTAATGCTAGGTGTTCATATGTAGAGGTAGATAAGACTACTCGCAGTCGTTTCATTCTACTGACTCTGCATCTCCTGTAGAAGCTAAACTTTTTAGCTCACCTAAAATAATTGTATAAATCTTATCAAGAACCTCCTTGATTTTCTCTTCTTCAAATCCTAGAATTTTTAGATAAGTTTTATCAATCTCATATCTATCCTTATTTTTTTTCTCGAACTGCTCTAAAATGGGGTCCCATTCTTTACTTTTAAGTTTTTCAAATAGGTGGAGTAATAGTTCTTTTTCTTCGTCTTTTAAGTTTTTCAAATCAGGTATATACAATTGTGTAAGCATATATTCATCTATTTTTGTCCAGTTTCCTTCTGACGCAATCCCCGCAGCAAGTAACTGAAGTATGGATAGAGAGCTGTTAAACCATAAACATAAAATTTTAGAATATTCTTTCATCTCATCATATATTTTTACATGCCACATGTTAACTCCAACTATTTTTTCCTCAGAAAAAAATGCTAAGCACCTTGTTCCAGGTGAAGCTATGAAAGGTCGGCGCAAAACTAAGAGGTTACATTCTCTACTTTTAATATACTTACCCCACTTATTAGGAATTAGTTCCCTGTTAATTTTCTTTAACTCTTGGTAGGTTAGTAAATATTTCGCTATTTCTTTTATAACATCATTCCAATTAGAGATTATAAAATCTGCAATCTCGCTCACATCCATTCTTTTGACATTTGTATGTCTTCTTAAACCTCTTTTTAAAATTGATAAAGGAACTTCTATCTTTTTTCCTAGTATTCTGTGTCTTACTATTATTTTGTTTTTTTCTATCTTTTCAACAATCCATAAATCATATTTTTTTAAAGCTCTTTCTTCGCTGAAAGAGATAAAAGCATGAAAATTACCTATCTTTACCTTATCTAAATCAAATCTTACTGTGTCTTTTATAAAGGGAAATACTTTTAGTTTCTTGGAATTAAAAATTTGGTTCATGAATTCTAAAACGGGTGAATATATAATCCACTTATACCAATTATTTGTATTTCTTTTCAGAATTTGGTAATCTATGGGTTTGACAAGTAGTCCATCGTCCTCATATTCTTGTTGGGTATTTTTTATTATTTCAGCAATTTCTCTACTTTTTTCTAAAGTTTCAGGAAATTTCTTTAAAAAAATTATCTTGGTTTTTCCGTTTTGTTGTTTAGTTTTTCTTGCAATTAATAAAATTTCTCTAAATAGAGTACTTTCTGAAAAAGACAATCTCTCTTGGTTCAAGATTATATATTCCACTAAATAGTTATCAGCTAAAAATTTTCTTATTCCTTCGGTGTGTTTTTTGCTTAAAGAAGTCGCCGGTAGTACTAATGCCATTCTTCCCTCATTTTCTAAAAATTTATCAGCCAAAAAAACGAAGTAGCCAAAATAACTCATTTGACCATGTAAGTAAGCTTTATAATCTTTGAATCTTGCTTCTAATTTTTCTTTGTATTCTTTTGGTAATCTCTCTTGTCTAGTAAACGGCGGATTCATTATTACTACGTTAACCTTACTTAACTTTATATCCTCAAAAGTTTCTCCAAGCTCCACCACTCTTTTTTCTACAGTTTTCTCCTTACCACTTATCTTAGTAAAATCATATAATTGTTTTTGAGATATAGTTCGAGAAAGAAATCTTTTAATAGTGGTTGTTATGGTCGGTATTTTTATTTCAGGGGTTAATTCGGTAGAATCCCATATTCCTATATTTACTCTTTGTGTGAAAAATTGTGGGGACTGTAAAGCTAAATGACAGGCAGCAATAGCAGCAGCAAATGGCATAATATCTATGCCATATAGATCCTCCTCGATAAATTCTCTGTGAAGTTTTTCATCAAATTTTTCTCCCGCCAGGTATTTTTTTCTTCTATAAGATGCTACGAGCAAACCTCCACTGCCAACAGCTAAGTCAATAACCTTATCTCTGTAACTATCAATAGATAACCAAGCTAATAATTCTGCCGCTAAGACATTTGTATAGTAGGCAGCTACAGTTTTTCTAACTTCAAAAGGGACTAGGTCATGAAAAACTGTTCCTAAGAGATCTCCGCCAATCTTTTCTGGAGCCAACCCCTTTATGACATTTATTAAGTCTTTAATTTTCCTTACTGTATCTTGATTGGAGGGAAGAACTTTAGAGACCCTATATGAAAAAATTGCTTTGTAATCCTTTGTTTTTTCTATTAGTTTATCAAAAAATACATCTAAATCTTGAGGATTGTTTACTTTATCAGGATCTATCTCAGGTAAGTCTTTTCCAATTCTTGATAATATGTGGTAGAAAAGTAACTGAGTTAGAAGAATATAAGCTGCACCTTCTCTTAAGTTTTGAATAGGAATTTCATATTCCTCTGTTGGAAGAATATACTTAAAGATTTTTTCTTCGCCAAAAATTTTTTTAAGTTCGTAATCTGTTAATTCTTTTAAGGATTCAACAATATACCCTACAGATAGTTTAAGAGTTTCTATCAAAAATTCTACATCTATCTCAACCGATTTTGAGGGTTCTAAAATCAATTCAGAAAGATAGTTACCTATCTCTTCCAAATTCCCTCTCTTTTGTGTGAATCCTCTCTTATCTTCTGGCGTAAACTGACAAATTAGAAGAAATTTTACTTTTGGTAAAAGAGCCTTTAACTTTTCTGGTGGCATAGGTTTTTTAAGTTCCTCTGGATAGAGTAGTGCAAACCCTCCTTTTATACCTAAAATCTTGTAGTGTTTGAGGTAATCATTTTGAACTTTTGCAATCGCATTCAACAATTCATCCTCAGTATATTTAGCTTCTAGCAAATACGTTCCTCCATTTTCAGCAATAAAATCTACTTCTCTTTCTCCATTAGGTGTTAAAATTCTTCTAAATGGATATAATTTTGGGATCTTTTTGCTTAAAATTTGAACAAGATAAGAGGTCACTTCATTTTCTGTTGATTTTGATACTACCATAATAATAATTTTTATGAATGAATAGTTAAAAGTTTTGGCTTATTAAGTAAAAAATTCTTAGATTTTTCAAGTATAGAAGGATGGAGAATAGTATCGGCTCCTGTTATTAACTTAATAGGAAAAGAAATAAATTAAACTTTGTTTTTTATCCTCCTCTTACTATAAATATGCAGGAATTCCAAGAGGTGAGGATTTAGGGTCTAATTTGTAATGTAAATTATAGCTTAATCGATCAGATATTTCTGTTAGTATTGAATGCTATAATGTAAGAGCTAGAAGAGTATGGATAGGATTTTTCTTATTTCTATATATTTACTTTTTTTTGTAAAAACATATAGACTGCTATTAGAAATTTTTTTGCCCTTATGCTCAGAGATGAACGATAAACTATCATGTCTTCATACATATAAGGATTTATTTCAAAACTATAAATGAACCATAACCAGGTAAATTTTCTCTTAAATAAATAAATTGGTAGTTTATCAATATTACTAATGTTTTCAAGAAATACATTCCAAGAGTGATTAGGAGCATCTTCTAATTCTAATCTTTCTATATGGAATTATTAGAAAGATTCTTTTATTCTTTTTTTTATTTGTTATTAACTCAATTTCTTCTTTTGATAAGATTTGCTCTGAGTTTTTAAACTATTTCTCTTTTTATTTATTTTTATCCGCTTTTCTTTTTTTTAACCTCCTTCCATTTTTCCAAACTTTAGCACTCTAAAGAAAATTCTTATTATTCTTTCTAAGTCATGCTTAGTCCATTTAGATCATTCTCTATTTAAGTCTATTTTTATTACCAAATTTTTAATATCTTTTTCATCTTCAAAACAAGCCCCAAATTTTTATGAATTATTCTCAAAAATGTCTAATACTTTTCTACTCTTGAAATGCTGTAACTTTTCATTCTTGAGCTTCTTTCAAACTTTTTTATCACTCTATAACACTTTTCACGCTTTTTTTAATTTTTCTTTCGTTTAATTCTATTACTCTTTCCTTATTATACAAATCTTTCATATTTCATCCTTCCTTTCATACCATTTAAACCCGCTAGGAAGGATATCTAAGCCCTTGTGATAGCCCCGGGCGGGATTTGAACCCGCGTCCTCCGCATTACCAGTGCGGCGCTATAACCAGCTAAGCTACCGGGGCATCAATCTTTATTCTTTATATTGTTATAAAAATTTTTTAAGGTAAATTTTTAATAAAATATTTGGTAGCGGGGGTACCCGAGCCAGGACAAAGGGGCAGGTCCCGAAAGGGGGCCAAACTTAAGATCCTGTGCGTAAAGCGCTGCGTGGGTTCAAATCCCACCCCCCGCATATTTAGCTTAAAAGAAATTTTTGAAGTTTAACAATCAATTAACTATTAACTTTATATCTTCAATCGGAAGCGGGCCCGCAGGGATTTGCACCCTGGACCTTGGGTTCCGGAGACCCAAATCATATCTACTAGACCACGGGCCCTAAGATTAAAATTTCTGTAAAAGTATTAAATTAAATGAAAAAAGGTTATCCAAGAAATGAAGATGTTAGAGAAGCTATAATTGAAGCTTTATCTAAATTTTTTGATCATCCTTCTTTATTTCCCTATGCGGTATATGAAATTCTTGAGTCAAAAGGATTTAATACTAAATATTTATCTTATAAAAGAATTTGGCGTTTGTATGAGGAAATGGTTAAAAAAGGCAGAATTTATGATGTTTTAAACGTTATAAAAGAAAAATAAAACTAAATAGTTTAATCTTCATTAAATTCATGTGGATAGCTATAAAATAGAAAGGTTATCAACAGGTATTCCTGATTTAGATAAGATTATTGAAGGAGGCATTCCTAAAGGTTTTTTTATTTCCTTAACAGGAGAACCTGGCTCTGGCAAAACTATAGCATGTATTCATTTTATAGCTCAAGGCATTAAAGATAATGATAAATGTATTTATGTTACAACAGAAGAAAGTGCTTCTTCAATTATATTGCAAGCAGCTCAGTTTAACATAAATTTTAGCAAAGCAATACAAGAAAATAAATTAATAATTATTGATGCATTGATGGGAGGAGAATCACAATGGAGTTTAAAATCTCTAGATTTGGAAAGTTTAATAGATAAAATAATAGAAGCTAAGAAAGCTTTAGGATTTGGTAGAGCTAGGCTTGTTATAGATTCTTTATCAGCCTTTTGGTTGGATAAACCGGCTATGGCAAGAAAGTTTTCTTATCAATTAAAAAGAATATTATACAAATGGGAATTTACGATATATGCTACTTCCCAGTATGCAATAACTACTTCTGAGGCATTTGGTTGGGGTGTTGAACATGTAGCTGATGGTATTCTAAGATTTAGGAGAGTAATAAAAGCTTCCAAATTACATCGCTATTTAATGGTAGAAAAAATGAGGCAAACACAGCATAGTCCTTATTTATATGAAATAGATATAGTTAATGGTAAAGGAATTGTTTTTATTGGTAAAAGTGAAGAAAGAAAAGAAGATATTACTTTACCTCCAAGCGTAAAGAAAAAGATTTTAGAAGCTAAGGAAAAAGAAAAAGAAATTATTTAATTTTGTGCTTAACTATTCCTGTATAAATTTTCCCCTCTTTTGCTTTATATGCTGGATATCCGATGGCTACAACCATCATATTACTTTTATTTGATGCATGAGGCGAGAAAAAGTTTGTTATATCATCATCATAGAAAGTTAATCCTGTAGCTCCAATATTTAAAGAATAAGAAGTTAAATAGATTTTACCAGCTATAATACCAGCTTCAATTTGAGCCATCCTATATCCTCTATTGCCAAATTTTTTCAATGTTTCATTTAAATTGTTCATTAAGAAGAATACAACGCTTGCTTCATAACCAAGATCTTGTTCTAAACATAAATAACCCGCTGTCTCTCTAAATTTGCCTTTTTTCAATAGTTCTAAACAGTTTAATTTTTTATTATAATAATAAGCTCCAGTCTCTAATCCTTCAATAGCATTTACTATTAGATAAATTTCAATAAGAGTATCATTATAATCTTTTAAGAAATCACAGTTTATCCCTGTAGTTGAAAACTTAAGAATTGTATAAAGATGACTTGCTTTAATTGGTTTTAAACTAAACCTTCTCGTTGAGCCTCTTTTTAATATTACTTTCCATAAGGGAATTTCTGTTTTTTCTTCACCTAATAATTGAAAGTTACATTTATCATGAACTTCTTTATAAAAACCAGTTTTTCCTTCATTCCTTAATTCTATGACTTCATCTATTGTATAAAGAGAAGAATTTTCATGCATTTCATAAATTTCCTTATATTCTATTTCTTTCTTAGATAAAGGCAAAATTTGATATTTAATCTCTTCAATTGTTTTTTCTTCTTCATTTTTAAATTTAGGAGCTCCTATGCTTACTAGAGCTAAAGCACATTCTTTTTTTCCATCAATGCCCAAGAACCTATTAATTTCTTTATCTACAAAGTTCATGATCAATTTTGTTTCTAAATTTTCAGAATTAGCTACTGTTAGTAAATTAGCGATCATTACTCCTGAATCCCAAAACCAATGCCTATAAGACCTAATTCTATATTTCCAAACATTTCTCCATCCTATTGAAGTAAAAATAAATGTTACAGGTGAATAGGCAATGTTTGTATCATTACCGCAAAATTTACTTATCATATATCTATAATCACCCTCTCTTAATTTTGTTATAACAAATTCTCCAGGATCAAAGTGATAAAGTCCTGCTTTTAGATCTTTTAGATCTTTACACATAAAATAAACTTCAGTTGAATATAAAGCACCTGTAGCTGGAGCAACTCTAAAATAATAAGATTCTAAACCAAATTTTTCAACTCTAGATATTCCAGCAGTAAAATATAACAATTCAGTAATTTTTTTAAGGTCAAGGTCTTCTTCTGAGAATATTTCAGGCTGTTTAAAGCATTCTAAAGAATTTTTCTCAGGCTTTGGAAAATCTTTGGGAAGAGATATTTTAGGTAAATCAATATAAACTTTAAAAGGATAAGGTTTTATAGACCAATCTAAGTAGTATCTATTAGTTCTTACACTTACATAGGAATGTTTTGTTATTTCATGAAAATTTAAAGCGTATGATATATCCCTATTTGCCATATTATAATTTCTGCTTGAAAATATTTATTATTATATTAAAATTTTATTCTAAATAATTTTTTAAAATTTTTAATATTTCATTTGAATAAGAAATTGATTTCTTTAAAATTTCATCGCCATTCCTATTTTTATTAACAAACTTTATAATTTCATAATATATTTCTTTCATAAATTTTAATTTTATATATGAATTTAAATTCTTTTCAGCTTGTATTTTTTGTCCTCCTTCATAAAATCCTTCTGCAAAATACCAATCTTTAAAATTTATAAAACCTATTTTAAATAACTTAAAGCCAATTCTAGTAGAAATTATAGGGTAATTTCTTTCTAACTGTTCTACTGTTTCTCTATCTTTATAATATTCTATAAACAATTTGCCTTCGTTTTCTAAGTAATTATAAAAGAATCTTAAAATTTCTTCTTCAATTATGGAATCGAAGAAATTCAAAAAGCTTAAGAATGTGTTTATATTATATATTTCAACCCATTCTTTGTAAAAACTACCTCGACCATAAAACAATTTCAAATTTAGAAGAAAATCTTCTTCATTTTTGTATTTAATAAATAAGCTCATGTTAGTTTCTTCTTTAAATCTTCCTTTTGTTTCTTTATTACAATAAATCTTAAAATTATTGATGTTAATTCCATTAATAAGTTCCAATCTTGCTTCTTTTAGCATTCAAATTCATTTATTTTAATAATATAATATAAAATTATGTCAATACAAGTTTATGAAGGAGCAACACTGGATTGTTTAAGGGAAAATCCTATCGAAATTTTAAGAAAAATGCTTTTAATTAGAATATTCGAAGAAAAGGTAGAAGAACTCTTTTTAGTAAAGGGAATGCTTATTGGGCCAGCACATTTATATTTAGGACAAGAGGCTATTGCTGTTGGGATTTGCTCAAATTTAAAAAAAGAAGATATTGTGATAACAACTTATCGTGGACATGGCCATGCAATAGCTAAAGGCGTTTCTATTAAAAAAATAATGGCTGAATTGTTTGGCAAAAAAACAGGAACATGCAAAGGACTTGGTGGCTCTATGCATGTTGCTATAGATGTGGAAAATGGTATTTTATATGCTACAGCTATTGTAGGAAGTGGTATTCCAATAGCAGCTGGAATAGCTTTAGCTAATAAATATCAAGGCAAAAACTTAGTAACTGTTTGCTTTTTTGGAGATGGAGCAGTAAATACAGGAGCTTTTCATGAGGGATTAAATATAGCTGCTCTTTGGAAACTTCCTGTAATATTTGTATGTGAAAATAATCTTTATGCCATGTCTACGCATATCTCAAGAAGCTTATCTTCAAAAAGCATTGCTGAAAGAGCTTCTTCTTATAATATGGATGTTTTTATAGTTGATGGAAATGATGTATTATCAGTATATAAATTAGCAAGTGAATTGGTTGAAAAAGTAAGGAATGGTATCGGACCTTTCTTTATTGAAGCTAGAACTTATAAAATGAAAGGTCATGGAGTTTATGATCCTGCATTATATAGAGATAAAGAAGAAGTAAAAAGATGGCTTGAAAGAGATCCTATAAAACTATTCAAGGAAAAATTAATCAAAGAAAATATAATAACAGAAAGGGAATTTGAAAATTTACGTTCAGAAATTATTAAAGAAGTTGAAGAGAGTATAGATTTTGCAATTAAAAGTGATTATTTGGACTTTAATGAATTGTATAATTTAGTTTGGGTATAAAATGAGAGAAATTACTTACGCTGAAGCTTTAAGGGAAGCTTTAAGAGAGGAAATGAAAAGAGATGAAAGAGTTATAATTCTTGGAGAAGAAGTCGGAGTTTTTGGAGGAGTATATAAAGTTACACAAGGCTTATTAGAAGAATTTGGACCTAAACGTGTTATTGATACTCCAATATCCGAGATAGCAATAATAGGAGTTGCTGCAGGTGCAGCTATGTCAGGTCTTAAACCTGTAGCTGAAATAATGTACATGGACTTCTTAACAATAGCAATGGATCAAATTGTAACCCAAATTTCTAAAATGAGATTTATGAGCGGAGGACAACTAAAAGTTCCTTTAGTAATACGCACACAATATAGTTTAGGTAGAGTTCATGGAGCGCAGCATTCTCAATTCTTTCCTTCATGGTTTTTACAATCTCCTGGAATAAAAATAGTTTTACCTTCTACGCCTTATGATGCAAAGGGACTTTTAAAAAGTAGCATAAGGGATGAGAATCCTGTTTTATTTATAGAAGCAGGAATTCTTTATAGAACAAAAGGTCCTGTACCTGAAGAAGAATATTTAATACCATTAGGAAAAGCTGATATTAAAAGAAAAGGAGAAGATGTAACAATTATTGCATTTTCAAGATGTGTATTAGAAGCCATTGAAGCTGCAAAAATTCTTGAAGAAAAAGGTATAAGTGCAGAAGTGATAGATCCAAGATCTCTTGTACCTTTAGATCTAGAAACAATCATCAATTCAGTAAAAAGAACAGGAAAAGTCGTTATAGTCGCTGATGATGTTAAAAATGGAAGTATAACTGCTGAAGTAGCAATGTTAATCATTGAGAATGCTTTTGATTATTTGGATGGTCCAATAGTAAGAGTGACTGCTCCACCATTACCTACACCTTTTAGTCCTGTTTTAGAAAAACAATATATGCCAAGCAAAGAAAAAATTGTAAAAGCTGTTCTTGAAAATTTTAGTTTTTAGTCTATAATAATCCCTACTTTCATATTTTTTCCTTCAGCCATACTAAGTAATGCTTTTTCTATATTTTCAAGCTTCATTTCTTCTGTTATTAGACTTTGAACTTGTATTTTATTTTGTTTAATAAAATTATAGGCTTCTTTTACTGATGCAGGATCATGATGGAAAGAACCGAATATTTTTAATTCGCCGTAATGTATCTTATATGCATCCAAACTTATCTCAGTGCCTTTCTTTAATCCTCCAAAATACATTAATTTTCCTCCTTTTCTTACAAATTTGAAAGCTAAATTCCATGCTTCTAAAGTTCCTACAGCTTCTATAACTGCGTCGAAACCATAATTGTTTGTTATTTTCTTAATTTCTTCTTCATAATTTTCTTCAACATTAATTGTTTTTATTCCTAGCTTTTCAGCTATTTTTATTCTATTTATATGTTTAGCAAGTAAAAAAACGTCTCTTGTTATATTTTTACATACCTGGGCTAACAAAATGCCTATAGGTCCTGAACCTATTATTAATACATTTTCATTTTCTTGGATTTTTAATATATTAACACCATGTACTACGCAAGCTAAAGGTTCTAGCATGGCATATTTTTTAAAGTCTTTTTCCTCTATTTTAAATAGGTTAACTTTTACTATTCTACTAGGAATGATCATGTATTCTGCAAA
>Ga0079992_116488_pt1 | contig 11500 bp, 11 predicted proteins | sample FaiFalFF_MnMetaG_3_FD_69197 | JGI IMG/M metagenome (GOLD analysis project Ga0079992, IMG submission 69197) | Freshwater microbial communities from Yellowstone National Park, Wyoming, USA - Fairy Falls B (FF_Mn_B) MetaG (SPADES assembly) (version 2) | ecosystem: Environmental > Aquatic >... | reverse complement strand
CAGACGGCCTCCACCTCCACAGGGCCATCGACCCTCACCTCGATCTCCCTGACGATCTCGTCGCCTTTCCTGAAGCCCAGGAAGACGTACCTCGTCGTCCCTGATTCATGAGTTACGTTCTCAACTACCTTCAGCCTCGCCATCGATCCTTCCCTGTACCATCCAGAGCCCTCGTGCTTGAGCCACATCGGGCCCTTCACCGAGACCAGGTGATGCTTGACGAAGACGGGCTCGAAGGACTTAGGACCGTCTACGACCACCTCATCGCCGGGCCTGTAGATCCTTCCAGAGCTGTCTTTCCATCCATCATGGACCAACTTAGTCCCTCTGGATATCTGGAGCTCTGTAAGCGTAGGTAGCTTGATCTTAGAGCCCTCCTTGTACCATCCCGCCTTGTCTCCGTACAAAATCCTGAAGCCTTCAGGCACCGTGAAGTTGACGAAATGTTCCCTCTCGTAGACGGGTTCTAAGGTGGTGTTGTAGGCCACATAGATCACCGTTACGCCCCTCATCCAAGGAACCCTCTCGAACCCGCTGTACCTTTTGGTGAAGTCGTCGAGGTAGAGGGGGCCTCCGTTCGGACCATAAATCCAGTACCTATAGACTGCTTCATCGAAGCAGTCAAATACGATGGATCCTGACCTACACCTTCCGTCTGCCCACTTCCACCTCCAGGGCTTCAAATCGCCTATAGGCCATCCCATTATGTCGAGGTCCAGGTAAGGCCCGGGCCACTCAGTTCCGTTAACCAGCCATTTGCCCTTGAAGACCCTTCTGGAGACAGGCGAGTCGTAGATGATTTCTTCTGAGGCCGGAACGCCTACGGCTACTCTGGTCGTATAAGTGTAGAACTCGGGAGCCCTGTGAATCTGTGGGCCCCACGAATAGTGGCACTCGATGGCTTTGGCCACCCACCTGCCAGGGAGCATAGCCGGGGTATGGGTCTCGTTCCCAATGGCCGCTATAGGAACGAATATTTCCTCATCGGATCCCCTCCATCTATAGACGTATCCGCAGAAGAAGAGATCTGGTCTTAAGTCGGAGAAGAGGAGCAACTGAAGCTTGTCGTCGTCGGCCGGAGGCTTCCACGGAACGAAGGTGTAATAGACCCAAAAGGCCGATTTCCATACGTTGCCTTCATATCTGAAAAATGCCAGCAAGCCTGCGAAGGTGTTTAAGCTACTTGGACTTTCTGGTTCTGACTCCCATGGTGATAACTCCCATGGCGCTCCTATGGACATCTTGTCGTCAACAACGTCATACATTCGCAACACAAACGTTCGATCGCCAACGAATGCCGAGGCGACACCACGACCATCGAAGTTAGGATTCCCCTTCATCCACTCTTCAGGCCTGAGGATCAATGCCGAAATTACCGCCCCTCCTCTCAGCTCTACTTTGAAAAATGTATCGAAAGGCCTGACTATAATGCCCGATTCTTCGGCGTCCCTGGCCGTTACGCTGTATTTAATAATTGCAGAACGTCCCCAATCACTATAAACCGAGAATCTGTACTTCAAATTCATCTGGAGCTTTGAGGCGAAGTCCTCCTTGATATACCCGGGATGTGTATCATAGAAGCGGAGCCATGACCAAGCAAGGGCCAAAGCATACCAGCTCAGCGTGTTGTCTCCGATATCTTCAACCCATCCCCAGGGTGTCTTGAACGCATAATATTGGTTAGAGCCGTAAACCAAGTGGAAAGAACCTATGCTGTGGATTATTTCATGAAAGGCGTACCAAGGCTGGCCTAAGTCAACCTTCTCAAAATAATATCCATAACTATCTGACTTAAGGCAGGTCCTTGGTACAAGAATAGGTATGTTGAACACGTTATCGTCTAGAGGCCCATCTGAAAACTGAAGCTGAAGCTTCAGAAGGTAGCTGAACTGGGGGTATAACTTGACGAATTCATTCCGGTAGCGGGTTATGCTGTCAATGGCTTTTCTGATCATTTGCCGATATATCTCATTCGTCTCCTCATCTTGGCACTGGCTAACAACATAGTAGTTGAAGACCGGTTTCCTTCCCTTCCAGTCCTCGTAAAAGTACATGTATGCTTCCGTCCATATGTGCCTGGACTGCTCTAACCATTTCTTTTGGTATCCCTTCGGCGGCCTGGGGTCCAGATCAGATAAATCATAATCTGTCATAGGTACAGAGTCGATCGTCCTCCACGGTACCTGTGAGGCGCCGGAAGGGGCAATAGCCACCAGTAGCACCAAGAGGCAGAGGACGGGGATCTGTAGCTTTACTGAGGCCATGCCTCAAGCAAAAAATGCAAAAGAAGGTTATATAATTTGTAGGCCTGCTATATCATCGAGCTACTCTAGATAAATAAGTTGTTTTGTGCTCCGCCACCACCTCCTCCGCCCCCGCCACCGTAACCATAGTTTGGAGGTCTGTTCTGTTGCGATGATCCAGGGTTCTGTTGTTGCTGTTGATACTGTTGATACCACTGCACTGGGTCGAAAGAATACGATGGCTGTTGAGATTGTTGCTGTGAGGGTTGGCTGGAGCTTGACGAGCTACCGCTTGAACTGCTACTACTCCCGCTTCCGCTTCCAGAGCTCCCACCTCCTGAGCTACCGCTTCCGCCTCCAGAACCGCTTCCAGAGCTACTACTTGGGCTGGTTGGGTTGTTTCTAGTTGTGGTTGTCGTGGTCGTCGTGGTAGTGGTGCTTTTCTGTTGCTCGAAGACAATCGTTATCGTAACGGACGCAGACGGTGGGACTGTTGCACTACAAGTGCCACTAGCAGACCCACTAGGAGTGCCGCCTCCACTACCACTGCAAGAAATGTCATTGCCGCGACTACTACTTATTCCCCAACCTGCAAATCCCCAACCGTCTTTAAGGTTCCAGGAGGCGCTCCAAGAGCCGGACACTCGTTTGGTAACCCCTTTTCGTAGCTCACTCCGCTTAAAGGCCGCACATCCGCTACCGCCACTAGCGCTCCATGATTTGAGGCAATCATTACTACTCTCATGACAACAGTGCTCCACGTAAATGGTGAGGCAAACGTGTTCCACCCCTGGTACACATATATCGATATTCTCTTCATACTCTTCTGGAGCATATTGTCTCGCGCAAGAACACCAATCCGGGTCGCCCTTTTTTGCCGGATTTTGGAGCACCGCAGTACAATTCAACGGAGGTCGGGAAGGTTCCGACGGCGCCGACGGTGACGGTCCCTGAGGTTGTGGTAAGGGTGATGAGGGTCCAGGCATTGCGACGGTGTTCGTCGCGGTGGCTACGCCCGTAACCGTCACCACTATCATCGCCTTGAGAACTCCCTCAAGGAAAGGAGGAACTCCCCATATACTTCCGTGCGTCCTCCCCTTTCGCTCAGGAGGACAAGCCTCGATACCTCGGAGCTGAAGACTGTGAAGTTGCTCCATCTCTCGGGAAGCCCAGGTCCTGGACCTTGTATGACTTCTTGAACTTTACATATTTGTTATTGTCTCACTCCAAGAATCTTATTTACGGGAACTTCCACGTCGATGAAGGCAATTTGTCGAGGGCGTTGCCAGCACAATCTCGATTGCTACCTACACTCTTCGATTACTAATACTGTAATGAATTGCTTGGAGTCTCTTTGCCCCTCAAGGACCATAGGGTTCTAAATGTCGCAAGAATAACAATTATATTCTGCCTATTTGCACATTTAAATAACCTGATCATGTTTTATGGGTTTTCACGTTATATAAACAGACTGAATCAGAAGTGCTATATCGGAGTGTATAATGTTGATTAACGAGGTCGGTCAGACGACCGGCCTCATGGGAGACCGGGCCGCCAGGACAAGCAGCTGCGGTGTCCCAGTCCCTGGGGCGAAAGCCCTGGGGGCGCTAAGGGAGGAGTTAGAGGTGCCGACGAAAGCCGGCGCGGCACCGCCGCGTCGTGGCCTCCTGGATGAGGGAGGTGGCACCTCCGGACCTCCCTTGGTCCGACGGGAGCTGCCCCCGGTGGGGCGATGGAGAGAGATCCATCGCTCCGCCTCCCGAATAGGGAGCGGCGGGAAGTGGCGCCCGCCCGTAGCCCCAAGGCCAGGACGGCGGGAGAGTCCTGGATGAAAGGGGCAGAAGGGGCGCTCCGGGAAGAGCGAATGCCCTAAGCTCTCCCGGAAGATAGAAGAAGGGCAGAAGGAAGAGGAAGACAGAAGACGAAAACGGAGCCCATAGACGCAGACGCCATCCCCGGGTCAGAATCCCGGAGCTCCCAATTCACAGTATTGGGAGCTGGGGTCCGGGGGTGGGTTCGCGCCGGGACCCTCCCCAGCTCCTAAAGGGATCCCGGACGACAATTTGGCGGCCGGCGGGTGTCCCGCGTCGCCCTCGTTGTTGCGGGGGCGTTGTGAGGGCCAGCCCCGTTGTTGCGGGGGTGAGGGCTTGGTGGCCCTCCTGGCCCGCCTACCGGGTGGGTGGCAGGGCTAACCGCCGACCTCTCCAATTTGGAGGGGGAAAGGGGAGATGAGGGGGTGCCCTCTTGTTGGAGGGTCCTTTGAGCCCCTGCCGCCATGAGTGGTCTGGGGAGCCGCGGCCCTGGCCTTATGGCCGCAAATACCCCGTGTGGGGGGCTAGCGGTTCTCCGGGCACTCGATGAATTCTGATGTTTACTGGACGATTCTCGATGCGCTCTCTCACCACATCCCCGGGCAAGGCCGGCCTCCCGGGCTAAGCGGGGGATGTGCATCCCGGGGAGAATGGCGCGGCGTGCAGGGGTCCCCCGGTGGTGAGGGAGCGAGATGAGTCCAGACACTCCTCCCAGTAGGATTTTCCGGAGTCCTATTGGGATGGAGAGACGATTTCAGGCAAACCGGATGATGTCCGAAAATCCTCAGAAAATCCGAAAATTACGACGACTCAGATAACCCCACCGCCCCCATCAAGCTAACCGGATAGCATCAGAAGACAGCCCGCACCGTCTCCCCAAGGGCGGCGACCGGGCGAAATCCTCCGGGGTCGAGGCGCGAAGGCCCTGGGAGGGGAGTGTGCCCGAGGTCCCCCCGCCTCATCCCGAAAGGGATGGAGCCGTCCCTGGAGCGGCCGGGGAGGGAAAAGGACGGTGCGGATCCCCACCACCCTAGACCCAGGAGCAGGACCGAGGGGCCGTCGAGGGGTAAAACCCTCTCCCCTCCCCGGCATGAGGGGAAATGGAACCCCTCGGTTCTCGGGTTGGACGGCCTAGCTGCTCCCGGCGACCAAGGGAGCCGGCCCTTTTTTCCTGGGCCGGGATGGGGCCTGCCTTCTGGGTCTGGAAAAGGGTGGTGGGGAAAAAGCTGACGAAACTCCGACTCCGAAGACGCCCGAAGGTCATTGCTATAGAGCCAAGACCACCGAGAATCCTTGAGGTGACGAAGATGAAGAAGCCAAGAGTTATCGAAATCAGGGAGGGATGAAGATGGCCACCGAGGTTGCGGTTGAAAGGTTAAGGACCGCGAAAATCACCCTGATAACACAAGGCGACGACGAAAATCTGCTTTTCCAAATGGCTACAGCGATGATTCAGGGACTCCGCGATTTCCTGAAGCCATACGGCACTTCTTGCGGAATACAGCTCAAGCAAGAGACGCAGCTAAGGCTACTTAAGAAGCTCGAATGCGGTTCCGTCTGCCTAGGAAGCATCAAGGAGGGAGTGCATGCCCATATCGAATACAACCGGGGATTCTATGACAACGAGCATTTCCTTGACGTCTGTATCGTCTTCGAGAAGCCGAAGAACCATCTGGAGGTGAGGGGGAGATGACAAGACCCGAAAGGCCCTCCCTCCCAGCCCTGAAAGGTCGGTGCTCCCAGTTCCTCCTCTAGCGCAGGGCAAATTGTAGGGGAGGGCCCGGGAGATCAAAGCAACCCCAAGAAGGAGGCCGAAGACGAAAACGGTCGTCATCTCCATCAAACTGCCGGCGGTTCTCATAGAAGCGATAGACGAACTACAGAAGGTCGGACCTTATACCAGCCGCGCAGCAGTAATACGCTCGATATTAACTCAAGAAGTGCCGAAGCATCTTGCCAGATACCAAGCTACTACTGACGATAATTCGAAAGAATTGCCAACTCGTGACGACGGTAGCAACAAACGCAAGAACATCTCGATATTCATGCCGAAACAGATGTTTGCCAATATAGAAGTAATGGCAAAAGAGCTGGAGGTTAACAGATCGGAGCTGATAAGGATGGCGGTTGACCACTTCTTCAGGGAGTACAGAGAGGTGTATCGGAAATGAAGTCGGAAATGAAGGAAGACCCAAGAAGGATTTACTTCAGACTCTTACACCTTTTGAGCGTCGCAGTGCCGAACACTGAGAAGCTTCTTGAAGAGTTCAAGGTATCTAAGGATATACCTGAAGTGACGCGGAGACTGATGATTGAAGCCATAGATTCCTCGATGAAAAAGCTGAATGTAACGATGCAGAGGCTAGCCGAGCTGAAGAGGAAGCTTTCCGAAAGCGAAGAAGGTGGAAAGCAATGAACCGCACCATTAGGATTCTGCTGATATTGCTGATCGGAGGTCTGGTCCTCTGGGAGGCCTTCGCCTGGGGGACCAGGACATGGGTGAAGTACAAGTTGCTGAAGGAGCCGTTGCCGAGCATTACGACCTTACTGCCGGTGTCGATGATATTACCAGTTATAACGATGTTGCTGATCGTCCTGTTAATTGCAACGACGGTAATGGCGCTCCTCAGGTCAAGGAAGGTCTTCGGAATAGTGCCGATTCCAGAGCTGATGCGGCATGCAGTCATCGTCGGTCCTACAGGGTCCGGAAAGACGAGCGCGGCGAAGGCGATAATCGCAAAGGTATTGACGAGCTCTCCGAAGACCTCGCTGACAGTCATAGACTGGAAGGGAGAGTACACCTCGTTCCTGCCAGGGGCGACGATAATTCGGAAGATCCCATGCCTCTGGGACGTACCCGGAGAGAGCCCTCGGGAAAAGGCCTTGGCGGCTACTGAGCTGATAAGGGAGATGTCCAAGGACGTCGTAGAGATAACGCCTGCATCTTCCCTGCTACTTCTGAGGGTCCTGACAGAGGAGTACGAAAAAGGGATGCCGACGACCGAGAAGCTCACAAGGATCCTCGAAAGGTATGCGGAGATAGCCCAGAGGGAGGGCAGGTACGCCGAATCCAACATGTACTTAGCGTTGGTTCGAAGGCTCTTCATTCTCTTGGTAGACGAGGAAAGGAAGGCAGAGAACGAAATCGCCGACGATTCCAGGATAACCGTCTACGATTTGGGAAGCATACCGAGCATTCACCTGAAGACCCTCTACGCAAACTACGTTCTGATGACAATTTACCGGGAATCTACGAAGGCTAAGACGGACGGCCTGAGGACGATAGTAGTGGCTGAAGAAGCCCAGAATTACATACCTGCGAGAAGGCCAGGAGAGCTGCCCACGATAGCTGAAAGGATCGTTTACGAATTGAGGAGCTATGGGGTCGGGGTAGTATTGGTATGCCCTGATCCCGAGCTGTTGCCGACGCCGGTGCTGAAGGACGTCGGAGCCGTCGTCGCAATGTCGCCAGATAGTCTTCCCAGGTTCGCCTTGGAGAGACACCTCTTCAGGGCGAGCCTGGAGGAGGCCGAGAAGACGCTGAAGGAGTTGAAGAAAGCGAAGATGGTCATCTACCACAAGGGCAACCTCCACTTCTTCAGAAGACTTCCGAAGCCGCCGAAGGAGCTGAAGCCGAAGGCGAGGCCGAAAGGGGACCGGATGGGGGTTACCGACCCGGGGGCAGGGGTCGTTGCGAGCATGGCCAATCCTCCCCCACCGGTCTCCCGGCAGACCGAAGGTCGTCGAGGTGAAGGAGGAGGTGGCTAAGGAACCGAAGGTAATCGAGGTCAAGGTCGCTGAAGAGAAAACGGAGGCCGAGCCGGAAGCCGTTGAAGCCGAGAGGCCGAAGGCCGTCGAAGCAGTTGAGCCGCTGAGGCTCGAAGAGGAAGAGTTAGAGGAGCCGGAGGTGATTGAAGCCGAAGTTGAGAAAAGGTTTGAGCCAATGGCCGAGCCGATTGAGAAGGAGGTAGTTGAGGAGGCTGTCGAGGTCAAGGAGGAGAAGGTCTCCGAGGAGGAGAAAGAGGAAATGGTCGAAGAAGAGATGCCATTGGCCGTCGAGCCGGAGTCAGCGCCCAAAGGCCCGCCTATCCCCAGCACCCTCCCCTACAGGGGATCGCTCTGCCCAGCCGGGCGCATCGCCACGTAAGGACGGGCTCTTCTTTTAGAAGAGGATAAAAACAGTGGGTGGTGGGTGTCCGGCAGGGTGGGGACGGAAATTCCCCGTAGGGGATCCACTCACCCCCGGAGGCGGGCCGGGCAGAGCGGAGCTCCGGCTTGAGGAGGAAGAGGTCAAGAAAGAGACGGAGGAGGTTAGGAGAACTGAGGAGGTGTCTGAGGCTCCCTCCTCCCAAGAGGGATGGGAGATCTTCGGGCACCTCCTGGTGGAGGACCTTCAGGTCCGGGGGCGCACTTCGGTCATGAGGTGCGTCCGGTGCGGGGCCTCTGCTCCGTTGACGGGCCTGAAGGCCCTGAGGGAGATACCATGCACCCCGAAGGAAGCAGCTGAAAGGACTGAAAAGAAGAAGTGCGAGAACTGCGGGAGGGAGGCTACTACCTCCCTCTGCGACGAGTGCGCTGACGCCTTTGAGAAATACGCGGAGGTTGCCAGACCCGCTCCGCTCCGGAGGCTGGGAGGCTTGAAGCCGCCCAGCGTCCCCGGGGTGGACGGTTGGGCCTGGGTGTCGTCGCTCACGAGCTTCTTCCCCTTCCGTAAGCTGGAGGGGGGAGGACGCGAGTGGTGGTGCCCGGTCCCAGGATGCCAAATGAAGGCAAAGAAGCTCATCGACGTCGTGGACCACTTCCGCGAGGCTCACGTTACGCTGGCCTCGCGGGGGTGGTACGAGGAATTTGACGTGAAGACGAGGCGGGCAAGACTACGCAACTGGCAAGGACATGTCGATGAGGAGAGTCTGGAGCTCGTCTTAGAGCCGGAGGTGGATAGGAGATGAGGAGGTTTCTCGTCAAAATAGCGACAGACCTGAGGATTCAGAAGATAGTGTGGAGACCCACAACGATCGTCTTCGGGAATCCAGAATCGGACGACGTGGATGTGGAGCTTATCTACAAACCGTTTATACTATGTGACATCTGCAACACCAAAGTCAGCACAGGTAAGGAAGACGAAGGAGGACTTCCGGTTGGCTATGTCCTTGCTGATACCGAGTACGTTTACGAGGTCGTCTGTGAGGACTGCCGCAGACGATATTACAGCAGACTACCAGTCTACGACACTTTGGAGGAGGTTGAGAGGAGATGAGCGAGAAACGCTTTAATGACCCTCTGACTTTGGAAGAATTGACGGACAGGGTGATTGAGCTGTCGGAGAGGGTGGCAAGGCTCGAAGCACTAATCGAGGAGTTTAAGGAGCTCAGAGAAGAGATCAGGAGACTCGACGCCAAGATCGACAGGTTCTACTGGCTGTGGGTCTCGACGATAGTGGCGGCGTTCGTCCTAAGACTCCTGAGGCTTGTGTAGGTGAACCCCCATAGGCCCCTCCCTGATAGGGAGGGCCGGGGAAGGTCAGGGTAATTGAACTGATAAGAGATGTCGAGCTTAGAAGCGATCTGAGGAGACATTTCCCGCACGACGATGTAAGGCCGTTCCAAGGAGATCTGGCTAACAGGGCATACGAAGCTCTAGAGGGCGCCAGGCACGTCGTGGTTGAGGCTCCCACAGGGCTGGGTAAAACAAGCGCCGTGTGGGCGGCAGTCAAGGCCTTCGCCGAGGAAAAGAAGCTGAGGATCCTATGGCTCACGAGGACAGCATCGCAGGTGAGGCACGTGGCTTCCGAGACCGGCGCAACGCCTGTCTATGGGCGGAAGCTATTGTGCCTCCACGAGGTGATATCGAAGATAGACCAGAGACGGTTCAACCAGGCATGTCGGGCTACGAGGCAGGCCGGGAGGTGCCCATATTATCCCGGAAGGCCTCGGGCCATGAAAGCGGTAACGATAGGCGACCTCAAGAGCGCTGGCGCGAAGACTATGACGTGCCCATATGAGATCCAGCTACTCAACCTCTCAGCCTCCATGTCGCTGGTGGCCACCCACAGGCAGCTGAGCCTGATCGGGTGGTTGCTGGCGAAGTGGAAGTGGAGTCGAGAGAAGACAATATTGGTTCTGGACGAGGGCCAGCACATAGTCCAGGAGGCGTTATCAATGGTAAGGGACAGCATGTCGCTGAAGGCTTTGGAGAAAGCGCGACTCGAAGCCGAAAAATATGGTTTCAAAGACATAGCTGGAGAATTGGAAAAGGCGATAGAATACTATAGCGGTCTCCTTCAAACCGATGGCGAAATTGAAGCCGAAGACGGACTCCCAAATTACGAGGACTTAGTAGTAGCAGGCGAGGAAATCCAAGAGAGGAAGCTTAAGGAGAACTACGCACCGGCGAGTCACGTCTTAAGTCTGGCGGACTTCAAAGCTTCCTTGGCCGGGAGCAAGCCGCTCCTAGTCAGGGAGGGTAGAAGCGTTAGGCTTGAGGCAGTTGCTGATCCGCAAGAGGTTCTCAAGAAGACATACAGCGGATGGGCAAAGACGATTACTTTGAGCGCTACGATCTCCGCTGAGCTACTTGAGGCCATCCTGGGGGAAGAGGTCACTCTTCTCCGGGCAGGATGGCCTTATGGAGACAACCTGAAGGCTGTGGTCGTCACCGGTCTAACGACGAAGTATGAGAAGAGGGACGAGAGGATGGTGACTGATATCCGGTGGGTACTGGGGCTTGCCGCTAGGAAGGGGGAGAGGTCCCTGGTCTTCCTTCCGGCCTTCGAGATCCTGCAAGAGGCCGTGAAGGGGCTCGATGTCCTTCACGAGGACAGGGGCCTCTCTCAGGAGGTCGTGGACAGGTTGGTCTCGGAGTTCAAGAACTCCGAGAAGCCCCTCGTCGCAGTCTACAATGGAAGGCTCGGCGAGGGGATAGACCTGTCCGCGCCTCTCGTCCTCCTGGTGGGAGTGCCCTTCAGCCCACCGACGGCGAGAACGACGAAACTCTTGAAGAGACTAAGCGAAATTGTGGGAGATGAGGGCAAGGCGAAGCTTTACGGAGTAATCCTTCCGGGTCTCTGGTCAGCCCTCCAAGCGGCTGGAAGGGCGATCAGGGGTCCGGAGGACAGCGCAGACGTCTATCTGATAGACGATAGATACCGAACCATGACCCGGCTCCTGCCGCGATAGCTCCCCGGGCTGGCCCGGGTTTGCACCCGGTTTTGGGTGCAGGGCGCACAGGCGCCCGAATTTGTATCCCTGAGGGGATACCACCCCCCGTCCGAAAGGGCTGAGGGGACCGGGCCATGTCCGGATTTAGGGGCCGTGAGGGTTCAGGGAGCGGGTCATGGGGACGGTGAAGCTCAGCGATCTGCCGATGCATCTGGAGGTGAAAACGTGATCTACGGCAAGGGTCTCTTCAAAAGGGCTGTGAGGAACTGCAAGACGCTGAAGCTCGTCC
>Ga0079992_129096_pt1 | contig 11502 bp, 13 predicted proteins | sample FaiFalFF_MnMetaG_3_FD_69197 | JGI IMG/M metagenome (GOLD analysis project Ga0079992, IMG submission 69197) | Freshwater microbial communities from Yellowstone National Park, Wyoming, USA - Fairy Falls B (FF_Mn_B) MetaG (SPADES assembly) (version 2) | ecosystem: Environmental > Aquatic >... | reverse complement strand
CGGTTTGTCCGCCGACTCGCCGTACTCTCCGCAGGCAACCCAGTGGGGAGGATACTGGACGCGGGCGCCGGTGATGATATCCATGTCGCCGAGGCAATCACACCTAGGACCTAGCGAGTAATCGAGAATAATGATCCTTACCCCAAAAAATAGCTATATTCGTCTCTCATGTTGATTATTTGAGTCGTGATGCGTGATGCCCTGGGCTAGTGGTCCTCGTCGTAGAGTTTCGCGGCTCGAGGCGCTTGTCGAGTCTAGGGGGCTTGACGGAGCGGCGGTGTCGGGTCCCATGGAGGTCTACTACTTTACTGGGTTCAAGACTAGTAGGCTTATCCTCCCGACGTACCTTTTTCTGAGGAGGGGGAGGGAGCCGGTCCTCCTCACTGGTGCCACGGATAAGGATATCGCGTCCCAGACCTTTGGGGGGGAGATAGCCGTCTATGAGAACTATAATCTTGATGAGAGGATGATCGCTTACCCGGGCTTCGTTGCGAGGGAGGCCGAGCGGCTGCTTAAGGACTACTTCAGCGGCGTGCGTAGGATAGGCGCAGACTGGTGGAACCTGCCCCACTCCCTCTACCTAGCGATAAAGAGCGCGGCGCCCGGCTTGGAGATCTCTGATATTTCGACGGATGTCCTCTCGATGCGGATGGTGAAGGATGAGGACGAGCTAGAGCTGATAGCTAGGAGCTGCGAGCTGGCGGACAGGGCATACTCGCTAGCCAAGTCGCTGGTCAACCCGGGCAGGACTGAGGTCGAGGTCTATAGTGAGATACACAAGGAACTCAGCAGGGCTGTCGGGTCCTTCCAGTACTTCGCCGGCGACTTTGTATCCGGGGAGAGGACACTAGAGGTCGGGGGCCCGCCAACCACGAGGCAGATAAGGAGTGGCGAGACCTTCATCTTTGACTTGTGGATAACGACTAGAAACTATTGGTCCGACACCTGCAGGACCTTCGTCGTCGGTGGTAGACCCACCCCTGATCAGAGTAGGCTCCACTCTATATTGCTTAGGGCCATGGAGTCTGGGATGAGGGCTCTGAGGCCTGGTAGGAGGGGTGGAGAGGTCTACAGGAGCGTCTACAACGTCTTCAGGGAGGCTGGATACGAGAGATATTTCCCACACCACGCTGGGCATGGAATCGGGCTGGATGGGCAGGAGCCCCCATTCTTTATTCCCGGCTCGGTCGACGAGCTGAGGCCCGGGATGGTGGTCACGCTCGAGCCTGGCCTCTATGTGCCAGGGATAGGTGGGATGAGGATTGAGAACAATTTCGTCGTAACGGAGGATGAGCCTCGGCTCCTTACGCGGTTCCCGCTGGACCTCTAGTCGGCCGACCCCCTCGCTAAAACTTCCCGCCCCTTATTTCTCTCTGTAGAGCCTCGTATGCCGCCTTAACCTCCTCCACAGCGGCCTCGTCCTCGAGGGTCGTGATGTCGCCCATGGGTTTTCCCAGCGCTAGCGCCTTCATGATCCTCCTCATAATCTTCCCGCTCCTCGTCTTCGGAAGCTTGCTTACTATGAAGATCGACTGCGGCTCTGCTATAGCTCCTATCCTCTCCCGTATCCACCGGCGCAGCTCCCTGCTCGTCTCTTGGCCCTGTGGTGCATCAGCCTTGAGGACCACATAGGCGATGGGGACCTCGCCCTTAATCTCGTCGGGCACACCAACGACCGCCGCCTCGGCTACGTAGGGGTGAGCGACTAGGGCCGACTCAAGCTCATAGGTCCCGAGTCTGTGTCCCGCGACCTTGAGGACCTCGTCTGACCTCCCTAGGACCCAGATGTAGCCGTCCTGGTCCTTTATCGCGTAGTCTCCTGTAAAGAAGTATCCAAACCTAGAGAAGTAGACCTCGTTATATCTCTGCGGCTCCCGCCACATACCAGTCGGCGGACCCGGCATCCCTGGCCACGGCGTCTTAATGATGAGGTACCCTTTCACACCATTCTTAACCGGATTACCCTCTTCGTCCACCACCTCCGCCTCAACACCTGGGATGGGTGGTCCATTAGTCCCCGCCTTCAGAGGGACAAGACTGAGGCCAGGAAGATGAGATATGAGAATGCCTCCGGTCTCCGTCATCCACCAAGTACTGCCGACGGGGCATCTCCCGCCTCCGACCACCTCGAAGAGCCATCTCCAGGCTGAGGGGTTGATGGGTTCGCCGACGCTATGAATGAGGCGGAGGCTTGAGAGGTCGTGCTTCGTGACGTGCTCTGTGCCTAGCCTCATGAAGGCGCGGACGGCTGTTGGAGAGGTGTAGAAGATCGTTACACCATATCTCTCGATGATGCTCCACCACCTATCGGGTGCAGGATAGTCGGGGGCGCCCTCGTATATCACCTCTGTGACCCCATGCATCAGCGGGCCGAAGACTATGTAAGAGTGGCCGGTGACCCAGCCGATGTCGGCGGTGCACCAGTAGATATCCTCGTCCTTCACGTCGAAAACCCACTTCATTGTGGCGTGTAGCAGTGTGGCGTATCCTCCAGTATCGTGTATTATGCCCTTTGGCTTCCCAGTCGTCCCTGATGTATAGATCACGTAGAGCGGGTCGGTGCTCTCCATTTCCTCGGGTGGAACATACGTGTTGGGCGCGACGTCGCGGAGGAGCTCATCCAAAAACAAGTCCCTGGCGGGGTCGACCGATATGTCTGTGAGACCGATCCGCCTGACAATAACGATCTTCTCAACGGTGGGGCAGTCCTTGACCGCCTTGTCAGCTATATCCTTTGTCCGTATGATGTTTCCGCGCCTGTAGTAGCCGTCAGTAGTGAAGAGGTATCTGGCGCCTAGGTCCTGTATCCTGGATGCGAGGGCCTCAGCGCTGAACCCGCTGAAGACCTGCGTAAATATTACGCCTATCCTTGCCGCCGCCAGCATAAGCACGGGGAGCTCCGGGATCATCGGCATGTAGAAGGCGACGAGGTCTCCGCGTTTAAGCCCCAGCTTTTCCCTCATTACGTACGCGACACGGTTAACAAGCTTCCATAGTTCGTAATAAGTTATGAAACGGGTCTCGAGTGGCTCTGAGCTGCTCTTGGCTGGCTCGCCCTCCCAGATGATCGCTACCTTGTTCTTCCTCGAGCTCTTAACGTGCCTGTCGAGGCAGAGGTAGGAGAGGTTGAGCCTTCCTCCAACAAACCACTTATAAACATTCGGATACTCGCCCTTCTCGACCACCTTTACGAAGGGCTTAAACCACTCCACCTCTCTGGCCACACCTGCCCAAAACTCTTCGAACTTCTCCAGACTCTTTCTATGAGACTCGTTATACTCCTCGATGCTAACGAATCGGTTACGCCAATTATCCAACAGTATCCTCTCGCTGAAGTCAAGGGCCTCGGATACTGCTCCTTCGCGCGACATTCGGAAATATATTCTTTATGCGTCAATATAAAAATATTCGCGGAGAAACATACTTATGCAAACTATTGTATAAAAAAGTAGGAGATGTTGTAAGATCGCAAGATTCTTTGCTACACCGACACTAACATTTTTCATAGGAGACTAAGATGACCTGTTACTTTGTCGATGAGCTCCTCGGGAGCAGGCCCTATCCCGAGCGCGGTTATTGTACCGGGCTCAAGTTGCGTCAGACCCGCGTCTTGGATAAGCGCAGTCGGTATCCCCGCGGCCTCGGCCTCGTCACGCAGGCTAAAGAGCTCCTCCAGATCCTTCACAGCGACAACAACCTTCTTCTGCCCCTGCCTAAGCCACTCCTCAGCCCAGGCCGGCCTCCTCTTCAGGACCTCCAAGTATGATGTGAGGGACGCGTGGGCTACCTGGGCCGCTGTCTTTCCACGCCCTATCTTGAGATCGCGCCTAACAGCTATCACTTGTTTAAAGCGCAAGCTAAGCGCGAGAAAACACATCCCCACTACACTCTCAAGCCGCCCCTGTTAATATCCCTAAACCCCTCACAGCTGCCTTAGAATTTGGCACGAATCATTTTAGCTACTTTAAGCTTTTATCCCTCAACGATGATTTGTACTTGTCAGTACCTTAGTTTATGTCTCGTATCTTGGATATCCGTATAGTGTTGTCTGTCCCTTTCCCCTGAATACTACCTCGCTTCCCCATAGGTCTAGCTGTATTGGTACGTTGCCGTGTATTGGGGCCACCACTCCTTATATGTGGGGCCGGTGGGGGGTTACTCTTCGAATGTGTGAAAACATGGGGATGGGGAGAGGTTGGGAGAGGGATGTTGGAGAGGCTCCACGTGGTGGCGAGGCCATACAAGGTAAAGACACAGAATAAGGAGGTGCAGGGATATTGAAGTTCTATGCAGATGTCCACAGGACTAAGAAGAATAAGGAGAGATACAGGATATAACATACACTACTGACGGAACAACTTTCAAACACACCGACGGCTTCGGCTAGGTTCCGGCTGGGCCCGGAGACAAGCTATTCATGGATACGTTGCCTGTCCAGCACACGGACGGTGCTATAGAACTACTAGGGAGGGGGGTGGAGGTCTATTATCTCAGGAGGCTTACGTTGATTGAGAGGGTGCGCGGAGAGCTTAGGCTGCCGAAGAGCGCTAGGGGAGACATAAAGGCATTGATGAGCATAGAGGAGAGGTGGTTTAGGGGGGTTACTGAGGACTTCCTAGTTATGCGGAGGATGATACTGGCCCATAGGTCTCTTATGAAGACGCATCAGCAACTAATGAACAAGTATAAGGCTTTGTATGAGGCCGAGAAAGAGACTCTGAAACCAGCAATCTCATCCATAGAGAAGCAGATGGAGGAGATGGTTAGGATGATTGTTGGGGAGGCTGGTAAGAGGTATCCGGCCTATAAGGCTAGTTGGTGAGATGGGTGTTCGTGGGAATATTTAGGTTCAGGAGGCTCTGGCCGAGCTGATAACGTACATAGATCCATCCGAGGGGTTCAGGAAGATGAGTAACTTATTAGGGCTGTTTAAACCGATTCGTGGTGGAAGGAAGATCTATAGCGGGCACTTGAGACGTGCTTTACAGAGGCTGACGGCTTCAGCAAACAACATCAGAACGCGTCAAATAACCATGAAGATGGAGAAAGAAGTGCTCGTGAGGGTCTGGGGGATATATAGGCGGATAGCCCTCGCGATGCTGGCCATGCCGGCGCAGGGATAAAACCCAGAGGCCGGTATGACTACTTATATGACGCGCACCCCACAATTGGGTGCTGTGACGGATATATTGACGTCCGGCCTCCTACAGGGTTTCCCAGATGCTGCACGGATGGCCAGCCGAACCCCCCACTTTTCTTTTTTATTCCCCCTTTCTTCCCTCTTCCCTTTTATACCGACACCGGCCGTCGGATGCTGGGGAGGGGCCGTTGTCGGAGGAGTATGCTAGGGCCGTGGGACTCATACTCATAACCCTCACCCAAAATGACTCGTATATGGGGCTTAACGAGCAGGGGCTTTTTGCGCCTCCCGCACTGCGCCTGCTCTCTGCTCAACAAGTATCGAGTGCCTATAGACATGTAGGAGGAGCCCGAGGAGCATGAAAGCAATTCCGAGCCAGAACATTGAGTGATTGGGCAACGAGAGCGTGTAGGTGTAGAATGAAGCAGCTACCGTAAGGATCATCAGAATAAACAGGGCTAGCATTAGGGAGGTTGCCTGGGAGGGAGTCAAGGTTATCGGCCTAGGCGGAGCAGGCCTCGTGACCTTCGCCTTCCTAGAGAAGAAGCGATAGGTTGCGAGGAAACTGGCTATCGTCATGACACCTAGGGAGCCATAGAAAAGTGTAGGCTCGATGTAAAGCTGCTCAAAGGGGGTAGCCTTAGAGAAATCTACGTAAAATCCCCAGACAGTCGTCACAGCGATCAAGACTATTGTAGCTACGCCGAGGGCCGTGAAGAATGGTCTATCGCGCCAAGAAAGCTTCTTAGACTTATCCACGAAGGGCACGATCAGAAACAGTATTACGAACAACAGTGGCAGTAGCGCCCCGGCCGTAAACCTCTCAGTACCAGTCCTAAGAAACGCATAGATCGCGGTAAGATACCACTCGGGAACCTCGATAAGCCCCCTCGTCGGGTCGAACTTTACACCCAGCTCAACTGGGAAGAGGCCGCCCGCTATAAAGATCGCCCCGACAACTGCGGAAATCGCTGGGAAATCTATGACAAGTGCTCGGGGGAAATGGACCGCGGCTAAGATCAGCATGAGGAGAGGCAGAATGAAGACGTGTAGCGCGTAGAAACGAATAACCAGATCGAATAGGCCGCCGCCAAGGAATATGGGAGCGAGGGAGGGGCCGAGAATCGGGGCGGAGTAGGTGAGTCCCATACCAATGTTTATGGCGAGCATCGCCCTTTGGTTCATAATGAGGTTATAGCCGGTGTATGCCTCTAGGATGGTTAGAACTCCCAGAACGACTCCAGTGACCCAGAGAACCTCGTTCTTGATCTTGTAACGCCCCGAGAAGTATTGGTAGTATAGGTGGAGGACTGCTAGAAGGACCATAAGGTTGGAGGCGTGGTAGTGGATGTTCCGCATAACGAAGCCAAACGGGACCTGCTCAGTGATTTCTTTTACGCTGAGATATGCAAGCTCGACATCCGGCCTATAGTAAAACATGAGGAAAGCGCCGCTAACTCCGAGTATGGCGAAGACGATTGCGGTTAGTGTCCCTAGGTACCCGAAGGGGCTTACATAGGTTTTCGGGACTGTAAACTTGTACACAACTATCGTGGTCCTCTCAAGTCGATCAACGGTCCACTTCCAAAGGTTATTGACAACTTCTCTCAGACTCCTCGCCGGGCTGCCCATGTATCCTACACCCTCCTAATCAGATCTCTCGGGGGGATACGCTTCCACTCACGCCCATATCCTATCCTTCCCTCAACGCCCACCAGCCAGATATCACCGTTACCATCCACCTCAATGCGGCCCATTGGAAGCGCGTTTGTCGGGTAGGGCTGATAAGCAGCTGGCCCCTCAACCGCCACACCGTCGTCCTCCCTATAGACTGAGCCGTGGCACGGGCAGATTAGGGCACCCTTTTGTGGTAGGTAAGTGGGGAGACACCAGAGGTGGACACATACCCTACTGTATACGCGTAGCTCACCTTCACGGGTCATGACAAGAATATATTGCCTGAATGGATCATTATCGATCTTTGGATCACCAGTCTTGGGATACGGGAAGTATATCGCTGAGCCGGGAGAGAGGTCTTTGAGGTTTGCTATTTTTTGTCTCTGCGCCGTCTCCGCGTTGGATCTGTAGAAGAATGATACCAGGTTGGCGAAGGGGGCTACTGCCACAGCTATTGCGGCCACAAGAATGCTCCTCAGATAGCTCCGCCTAGAGACCAAGCCGCAAGGCTTTATTGAGGCCTCACCTTTTATATTTTATTTCACCTCCACAACTATTCTAGCAGGTTGAGCCGTGCGTCCTTCTTAACTCTGATGAGAAGCCAGACAGCCATCCTAGTCTTACCTGTTCTGGCAGCTATTTTAACAGCGGGAGCCCTACTCATCTATCTCGAGGCTTACGGATACGTAGGTGGTGGCGGCAGGGCAGTCTGTAGCCCAAGCAGAGTCGGAGGATACCTCCTCGAGGCCTACATCTCGCCCGCGACCCCGAGGGTCTCGGAAACTTTCCAGATATCGGCCGTCATCTCGGAGGAGGATGGCTCAGCCGCAAGGGCGAATCTCACGCTAATCATCGTCGGGTCTGGACGCGTGGTAACGGTCGAGGGGCCGAAAACCGCCTACAACGGTATAGCGACGTGGAGCCTAAGCCTGAACGAGGATGGCTCTTACAGCCTGACCCTTCTTGTCTCAGGTGATCGCGGTTCTGGGAGCGTGCCAGGCGGTTTTAGAGTCTTCGCTGAGAGAGACGCAGCGGCCCACTCCGTCGCGCGTATAGCCTCGATAACCACATTACTAGTCGGGATACCGCTTTTACTCGGGATAGTGGTGTTAAGACTCTTCGGCGGCAGAGGGGCTACCCATTCTTGAGCGTGACTGCACTGGTAATGGCGGGCGGCAGAGGAGTTAGGATGGGACGGTCCGAGAAGCCAGTAGCGAGAGTTTTGGGTAGGCCCCTCGTCAACTATGTTTTGGATGCTCTGTCCGGCTGCGAGAAAATAGGGAGGACGGTTATCATTACAAGCGTCAACACACCTGAGACCACGAACTACCTCCGTGGTCTCGGACTCGAGGTATACGTTGCTTCTGGTGCGGGATTTCTACAGGATCTCTCTGAATACCTATCGAGCTCGGGGGATGGGCTGTACCTGGTCGTGTCGTGCGATGTCCCCACCGCGAAGCCAGAACACTTCGCAAAGGCCATCGACATCGCGCGCCGAGCCGACGAGAGGTACCTCATGCTCGTCATACCTCTCCCAATCGTGGTCGGCCTATCACACAGACCTACCATAATCAGGGTTGGGGCGGAGGAATACGTACCTTCAGGGCTGAGGACAATCCTAGTGAAGGATGGGGCTCTCCCAGACCCCTTGAGGCCTCACTACGTAGTCTTCCCCTACTGGGAGCTTGGGATGAATGTGAATACGCCGGAGGACATAGGGCGGGCAGAGGCTCTCTTGACCGAGCTGTCTGGGGATAAGGATAAACGGATGAGGGGCTGACCTATCAGCATAGATGAGGGCTGAGGAGTTGTTAAGAGTTATCGAGGCCCGCGCCTCCTCAAAGCTGCTTTCACCTGGGCGCGTGGAGTACTCTGACGTGGTGAGAGCGCTGCGGGTCGCCATCTCGGCTCCGAGCGCCCACAATTCCCAGCCCTGGAGAGTTGTCGTGATAGACGATAGGGAGGTGATCAAGCGTCTGCTGGAGGAGATGGCATCAGAGTGGGAGAGGGACCTAGCGATGGACGGCCTTCCCCGCTGGAAGATAGACACCATTATAAACGAGGCGAAAAAGAGGACCCTTAGGGCATCAATAGTCATAGTTGTTTGTCTCAGCATGGAGGGTATGGATGTGTATCCTGATGAGAGGAGACAGGGCTACGAGTATGTTATGGCCGTGCAGTCAGTAGCTGCCTTCATAGAGAACCTGCTCTTGGCACTACATGTGCTCGGCTATGGTGCCTGCTGGAGGTGCGGGCCCCTCTTCGCCCCAGACGCCGTTAGGCGGGTACTGGCCATACCCCCCGACATCATACCCCAGGCGCTCGTCGAGGTAGGGTTACCGGGTGGAGCCAGACCTAAGAGCAGGAAACAGTTATCGGAGATTGCCTTCAGGAATAGGTGGGGCGCTCCCCTATGATCACGGTACTCTCCGGCGGCGTAGGCGGTGCGAGGTTCGCGGCAGGTCTCGCAGAGGTAGCCGGAGAGAAGGTAACAATAATCGTAAATACTGCTGACGACGAGGAGTTTTATGGCCTCCACGTCTCTCCCGACTTGGACACGGTGGTTTACACTTTGTCGGGACTGGGGGACTGGGAGAGGGGTTGGGGCATTGAGGGCGACACCTTCCGCTGCAACGAGATGTTGGGGAGGCTGGGGCTTGAGAACTGGTTCAGGATAGGTGACGCTGATCTCGCCATGAGCCTGTTCAGGACGCTTATGCTTCGTCAAGGATACAGACTTACGGAGGTTGTGGAGATGGCTAGGAGGGCACTCGGGGTCAGGGCTCGGATCCTGCCCATGAGCGATGACCGTGTTAGAACCATGGTGGTGACTGAGTCGGCGGTACTGCCATTCCAGCAATATTTCGTGAAGCTAAGATGCGAGCCGAGGGTCTTGGGAGTGGTCTTTGACGGAATCGAGAGGGCGAGGCCCACGCCAGAGGTGATGGAGGCGCTGGAGGCTGCGGAACTGATAGTCATCGCACCCAGTAACCCGGTCGTCAGCGTCGGGCCTATACTCTCTCTGGAGGGGGTGAGAGAACGGCTCAGAAAAAGCGACGCAAAGCGTCTGGCCGTCAGCCCCCTCATAGGTGGGAAAACTGTAAAGGGTCCCGCAGACAAGATGCTCGCAGCCCTCGGTATTGACCCAACAGCCATCGGAGTCTTCAAGCTATACTCAGACATAATAGACATCATGGTGCTCGACCGCGAGGACAGTAAACTGGCGCCGCTCATTGAGGAAAGTGGAAAACGGTGTATCGTCACGGACACCCTTATACGTAGTAGGCAGGAGTCGGCAAGACTCGCCAAAACGATCCTCGAAAATGTCGGGATAACTTGAGGGGGTGTGAGGTGTTAATCAGGCAGCAAAATCACACTACTCCGACATGTCCGGGTGCCAGATAGTGATAGCTTCTCAACCCTTCTCGAGCCATTTCCTCCGCTCAACATCCTCAAAATAATGACTAATAGTGCGGCCGCGACAGCACTATTAGTCCCGAACTTCTCTTTAGAAGTTCGTAAAGATGAAAGAGGTGCAGAGGAAGATGGCTTTGGCCTACATACTGGGAGCGGTTAAGGCAGATGAGATGTATCGTGTAAAGAAAGAGGTGAAGGTGCGATGACGGAGAGCGTTCTGCAACAAAGCCAGCCGAGCTCTATGCGGGAAGAGGAGGTCCAAGTTGTTAGTAGGGTCAAGAAGAGAGGGAAATACCTGCCCAGGGAGCTAAGGATAAAAGCGTATGATAGAGTTATCGAACTCCATCAACAATGTCGGTCGTACAATTAGATCAAAGCGATAATCAAACAAGTGTATGGAATTGTGCTGTCCAAGTCTCAGATAAGTGAATGGGTACGGGGACTGCATAGTCCATATAACGACACACGAGTACCTACGTTAGAGACGTTGATGCCCTCAGAAGACCTATCCTGTCTCATCGGTGTTCGCTGTGGTGACGGATGTGCTAAGATAAAGAAGCGCGTCCGTAAAAGCTACCGGCAAGTCGTAACATATCTTGAGGCGAAAGATAAGGAATTAGTTGAGGAGCCCGCCATATGCATAGGCAGAGTGCTAAATAGGCCACCGCCAAAAGTGAATGTAGATCGACAGGGTACTATTACGTCGAAGTCGAGTCTAGGACGCTTTACGAGTTGTTAAAGAAGCCAGTCGACATTGAAAAGATTAGGAGGTATGTCGAACACCGTGAAAAGTGCATGGCGATGTTTCTAAGGGGCTTCTTCGACTCAGAGGGAAGCGTTAGCGAGGATGGATACATAACCGCATACAACTCCAACTACGAATTATTGTTATTTGGTCAAGAACTTCTGAAGAGGTTCGGTATACCGACGACAGGACCATGGTGTACCAAAAGACAAGGGACACCAGTTTATGTTCCAAAGAGAGGAAAGCAATACCAGGCTAACAGGGATTGTTACAGAATTTACATTCGAGCCGAAGGCAACGCGAACTTTTACCTCTACGCCTGGTTCATGATCCAGAGGAAGCGAGCTAGGTTAGAGGACTACTTGACGAGGATGCGAATACTCCTCCCCACCCCCTAGTTCCCTTTCCTTGTTGCATAATACTTATCTCTGGATGCGTCTATGGGCGCCTTGTGGCTTAATTCCTGGACTCTTTCGTCTCTCTTCGCTACCTTTTGGCGATTCCTGTGACGTTTTCGGCTCTC
>Ga0079992_124579_pt1 | contig 11520 bp, 14 predicted proteins | sample FaiFalFF_MnMetaG_3_FD_69197 | JGI IMG/M metagenome (GOLD analysis project Ga0079992, IMG submission 69197) | Freshwater microbial communities from Yellowstone National Park, Wyoming, USA - Fairy Falls B (FF_Mn_B) MetaG (SPADES assembly) (version 2) | ecosystem: Environmental > Aquatic >... | reverse complement strand
TCCCTTGGTGGCCATTCTGGCCGTGGATGAGGAGGCGGAAGATGACCAATGAGGCCAAGGTCATTCGGCTTAAGAGCCTGCACACTCCTGCAGGCTCCCTGCCTGTGGCGTGGGTGGAGGTTGGCGAGCGTAAAGACCTGGCCGTTCCGCTGGCCCGCTTGGCCGAGGTAGTAGAGTACGACTTGAGGGCTTTGCGCAAGTTGGTGGATCGCGATCCGGTCCTTCGGGACTTCCAGAGGGTCGTAACGACCCTCTCGGGGAACTTGAAACGCACTCAGACTTATCTCCTGCGCCCCGGGGTCTTGGGGGTGCTTGTCAAGATTTCCACCTCCCGCATCCAGGACCCCGCCAAGCGGGAGCGGATAATAGCCTTCCAGCGCTGGGCCTTTGAGGCCCTGGACCGGCTCCTCTTTGAGGAGTTTGCCCCGGTCCCTAAGCTCCAGGCCGTTCTCCAACCCCTCTTCCCTTCCGCTCCCGCCAAGTTCAAGGGGGACCGGGCCACGGCGGCCGCCATGCTTACAGGAGATGTGCGTAGGCGGGACGGGAGCCTATACAGCTACAGGGAGATCGCGCAGATCACCGGAGTGCCCGGGACTACCCTTCGCAGGATGGCTGACCGCCTGGGCGTGCGGCACCTTCGCCGTCCCCCGGCCTTGCCCACTCCTGCCAAGGCTTCCGATGCCGAGCTCCTGAGGCTTCTGACGGATGTCCTCAATAGATTGCACTTGCACCTAGCCCGGTGAGTGGCGGTCAACAACATGGCCCCTGGGTTCACCCAGGGGCCATGCTCATGGAGCTCCTGGAAATGGGCCCGTCAGGGTTTCCCCACGAGTTTGTGTTCCCCCGGCTTGCAAGTGAGAACGAGGGGGCCTAGAGTGGAGCCAGCGGGAGGGATGGGTATGACTGGGCTGGACCGGGCTACTAAGTACAGCACGTACCTCTTTGCGCTCCCTACCCTGGCGGAGTCTCTGTCCCACCCCTTTGACCTGGCCGGGGTTACCTCGGAACTCAACCTCTTGGGCGAGCCCGGCGAGGCTGGAGAGATCAACGACCTCCTGGCTATCGCGGCTGACTGGGCGGCCATTGGCGAGGACTTCAAGGCCGCTTTCGCCGGGGAGGTTAACCGGGCCAGCGAGAGGGAGCTGGCCGCCTCCGTGCTTCTGGCCATCATCCTTGGCTTGGCAGAAGGCAAGGGCGATGAGTGAGCCCAACAACGGGTCCCCCGAGGAAGCCGTCCCCGAGCGGGCTCCGCTGAACCCAAGAACCGAGGAGGCTCTCAGAGCCCTCCAGAAAGACCAAGAACAGAAGGGGGGGAGGAGCCCCTAGACACCCCCCCACCCCCTGTGGTACCTTACGGCTAAGGTTGGGTAAGTGCCCCCTGGGAAAGCCCAGGGGGCTGAGGTTTTTTATGCGCGTGCTCTGGCCCCTTCCCCCTGATCCCAAGGCGAACCGCGTGGACGCGGGCTTCCTTGACCCCCGCTACCCCGAGTGGCGCCGGGCCCAGGGCCTGCGGCCCGACCAACACCCCGGGGTGGACATCAACCTCCAAGGCACCTCCGGGGACGCCGACCTGGGCTACCCGGTGGTGGCCGTGGCCGAGGGCAGGGTGGTCCACTCCGCCTTCCACCGCGTGTGGGGGAACGTGGTGCTCGTGGAGCACGACCTGCCGGGTCTCGGGCGCTTCTGGACCCAGTACGCCCACCTGGCCCACCGGGCAGCCCGGGAGGGGGACTACCTCTTCGCCGGGGAGCCCGTGGGGAGCGTGGGCAAGGGGGATCCGGCCCGCCCCTACTTAGCCCACTTGCACTTTGAAATACGGCGGGCCCCCCTGGAGGCCGACTTCTGGCCCGGCGGGGACGTGAACCTCATCCGGGAGCGGTACCTGGACCCCCAGGCGTTCCTCGGGGCCCACTACGAGCCCCGGCGCAGGTACTTCCGCGCGCGGGGCGTGCTCTGGATCCCCGAGCGGCGGGAGCTCTCCGGGGTGGTGGTGAACCTGGAAGACCCCGCCCTGGTCCAGATGGCCCTGAGGAGGCCCTAGATGCTCACCGGCGCCCTCTTCCGCCTCCAGGTCCTGATGGAGCTCGCCGACCGCGTCTCGGGTCCGGCGGGGGCGGTGGCCGCCCGCATCCAGGCCATAGAGAGCGCCACCCTGCGGGCCGGGGCCGCCCTGGAGCGCCTGCAGACCGCCGCCTCCCTCACCGCCGCCGGGGCCGCCCTGGCCGCCCCCCTGGTCCTCGCCACCGGGGCGGCCATGCGCTTTGAGGACGCCTTCGCCGACGTCAGGAAGGTGGTGGACGCCCCTCTCCCGGCCCTGCAGGCCCTGCAGCGGGAGCTCCTGGCCCTCACCCGGACCATTCCCATGAGCGCCGCCGAGCTCACCCAGATCGCCGCGGCCGCGGGCCAGGCGGGCATCCCCTTGGGGGAGCTCGTGCGCTTCACCCAGGACGCGGCCCGGGTGGGGGTGGCCTTCGGCATCACCGCCGGGGAGGCGGGGGACGCCCTCGCCAAGCTGAGGAACGTCCTGGAGCTCACCCAGCCCCAGGTGATGCGGGTGGCGGACGCCATCAACTACCTCTCCAACAACATGGCCGCCACCGCCCCCGAGATCTTGGAGGTCCTCCGCCGGGTGGGCGGCACGGGGAAGCTCCTGGGGCTCACGGGCCAGCAGGTGGCGGCCTTCGGGGCGAGCCTCCTCGCCCTGGGCACCGCCCCCGAGGTGGCGGCCACGGGCCTCAACGCCCTCTTCCAGCGCCTGGCCACCGCCCCCGCCCAGCCCAAAGCCTTCCAGGAGGCCCTGGCCCGCCTGGGCCTCACCGCGCGGGGGCTCCAGGAGGCCCTTAGGCGGGACGCCGCCGGGGCCATCCTGGACTTCCTGAACCGCCTCCGGGCCGCTCCCGACCAGCTCACCCTTCTCACCGACCTCTTCGGCATGGAGTACGCCGACGACATCGCCAAGCTGGTGGGGTCCCTGGGGACCTTGCGAACGGCCCTCGGCCTGGTGGCCGACCCCGCCCGGTACACGGGGAGCGTCCTCCAGGAGTTCCAAAACCGGAGCCAGACCCTCAAAAACCAGCTCCAGCTCCTCAGGAACGCCCTGGAGCGGGTGTGGATCGTCCTGGGGAACGCGCTATTGCCCATCGTGACCCCCGTGGTGGAGCGGCTCACCGGCCTCATCAACCGCGTCTCCGACCTCCTGGAGCGCTTCCCCCTCCTGCGGGGCGCGGTGGTGGGGGTGCTCGGGGTCCTGGGGGGCCTCCTCGTCCTCGGGGGGTTGGTGGTGGGGAGCCTGGCCGCCATCGGCTTCGCCTCCGCCCAGGCGAGGCTCGGCCTCCTGGCCCTGCAGGGGGCGGCGGGAAGCCTCACGCGCCAGCTCCGCGGCCTCTCCCTGGGCCTCGCCCTTCTGCGGGGGGAGATGGCCCGCCTGGGCGCGGCGGGCCTCCTCCGGGGGGCCTTGGGCGCCCTCGCCCAGGGGGCCGCCCTCGCCCGGCGGGCGGTGCTCCTCTTGGGGCGGGCCGTCCTCCTGAACCCCCTGGGCCTCCTCCTCACCGCCCTCGCGGGGACGGTGGCCCTATTCCGCCAGGCCTGGCAGGCCAGCGCGACCTTCCGGCAGGGCGTCATGGACACCCTGAACGCCCTACGGGGGGCCTTCGCCCCGGTCCTGGCCGAGCTCCGGGGCCTGGGTGAGGCCCTGGCGGGCCTCTTCCGCCCCGTGGGGGAGAGCCTCCAGGCCTCCCTGGCCGGGGTGCTCCCCGCCTGGGACCGGGTCATGTACGCCCTGGGGTTCGGCCTGGGCTTCCTCTTCGGCTTCCTCCGGGGCCTCCTCCGGCGCCTCGCCCCCATCTTCGGGGAGGGCTTGGCCGGGGTGGTGCGGGTGATCCGGGGCTTCGTGGACGTGGTGGTGGGCCTCCTCACCCTGGACCTGGACCGGGCGCGGCAGGGGGCCCTCAGGGTCTGGGAAGGGCTGAGGGCGGTCCTCTCCGTGCCCATCCGGGTGGGGGGAGTCCTGGTGGACGCCGCCCTGGGCGCCCTCCGGGCCCTGTGGGAAGCCGCCAGCGCCCGCTTCCCCGCCCTGGCCCGGCTGGGGGAGGCCCTCTCCCAGGGCTGGCAGGGCCTGGTGCGGGCGGCCCAGGCGGTCTTCACGGCCCTCAGGACTGTGGTCGTGTCCGGCATCAACGCCCTCAAGGCCCTCTTCCAGGGGGACTTCCAGGCCGCCCTGGGCTTCGCCCGCCAGGGCTGGAACGCCCTGCAGGGCCTCCTATCCGTCCCCCTGAGGCTCGGCGGGGTGGCCTGGGACGCCATCCGGAGTGGGCTGGAGCAAGCCCTGGCCTGGCTACGGGGGCTCGTGGACCGCATGAAGCAAGTGGGGGGGCAGCTCGTCCAGGGCCTGGTGGAGGGCATCAAGAGTTGGGCGTCGGCCCCGGTGAAGGCGGTGGAGAACCTGGCCTCCTCCGTCTGGGAAGCCATTAAGAGCCGGCTGGGCATCCGCTCCCCCTCCCGCGTCATGGCCCACCTGGGGATGATGGCCGCCCTGGGCCTGGCCGTGGGGCTCCAGAACATGGTCCCCCGGGTGGCCCAGCAGGCGGAGGCCCTGGCCCAGGCGGCCACCCCCCGGCTGGAGACGCCCCAGGTTCCCGAGGTGCCCGTGCCCCGGCTTCCGGAGGCGGCGCTTCCCGTGCAGGTCCTGCTTCCCGAGCTTCGCCCCCCGGCCCTGGAGGCGGTGATGGGGGTGAGGGCCCAGGTTCCCGAGGTGCCCGTGCCCCGGCTTCCGGAGGCGGCGCTTCCCGTGGGGGTGGAGGTCCCCGAGGCGCCCCCGCCCCCTTCCCGGGCCCCCGCAGAACCCCCAGGGGCCGCCCCTTCCCGGGAGGCCAGGCAGGTCCAGCAGGTGATCCGCATAGAGCGGCTGGAGCTCCCCGGGGTGCGGGACGCCCAGGAGTTCCTGGAGGAGCTCAAGCGGCTCTTCCTGCCCTACCTGGAGGCCTAATGCCCTACCTGCGCTTCGCCACGGGAGACCGGCTCCGCCTGGACGGCGAGGAGATGCCCGGGGTGGTGGTGGCCGTGGAGGTGGAAGGGGAGAACTCCATAGAGTCCATCCCCCGGGAGAACCGGGCCGGGGACGTGCACGTGATGCGGGGGTATCGGGACTTCCGGGTGCGGATCGCCCTGCGCCTGGCGGGGCGGGACCCCCTGGCCGAGGCCCGCAAGCTGCAGGCCAAGTTCGCCAAGAGCAAGACCGAGCCCCTCCGGGTGGTCCACCCCCACCTGGCGGCCCGGGGGGTGGAGAAGGCCCTCTTCGCCCGGCTCATCACCCGGGAGCTCGGGGGGGAGGAGGGGATGGAGGCCGTCCTGGAGCTCACCCAGGTGGAGCCCCGGGAGGCCATCGCCCAGGCCAACGCGGAGGAGGGGAAGGCCCTGGGCCAGGCCGCGGCCCAAGGCCCGGTGGCGGGCCCGCCCCCCGGGAGCGCCCAGGCCCGGAGGAACGGCGAGGCGCGGAAGCCCGCCGAGCCCCCGGCCTTCCTGCGGGGCTTCATCGCCGGGGATCGGGCGGGCGCCGCCGCGGCGGGAGGAGACCGGTGACGGAGCTCTTCCACCTCCCACGCCCCAGGACCCCCGAGGGGGTACCCGCCTCCGTGGAGCTCCTGGAGAGCACCCACGTCCCCTGGCGCACGGGGATGGTGCGGGGGCTTCCCGCCCCTCCCCCCCTCCTGGAGATGGGCTGGCACCCCACTCCCAACTCCGGCCCGGTGTGGGAGGCCCTCCTCACGAGACCCCAGGCCGTGGCTCACCCCACCCCTAAGGAGCACTGGCTTTGGGGCCTCCCCGAGTGGCGGCGGCCCGTGGGGCCCCAGGGCTTTCAGGACGTCCGCCTGGAGGAGGTTCTGGGCTGGGTCCAGGGGGCCTCTGGGGGGCAGGCGCAGATCAAGAGCCGGGGGGAGGCCAAGCGCCACTACGCCCTGCCCCGCCTCCCCGCCTGGGAGGCCGCCCTCCACGCCCTGAGGGCCTGGGGGAGGGAGGACGTCCTCCACGAGCTGGACGGCGGGACCCTCTACATCGGCCCCCTGGACGGGAGCCCCCACGCCTCCGTGCGGCACCGGGTAGCGGAGGAGGTGGCCGTCCTCCGGCGCCTCGCCGAGGGGCGCTACTACCTGCTTCTCCCCCCCATGCCCCGCCTCCGCCTGTACCACCTTGTGGAGGTGGACCACCCCGGCTTCCGAGGGGTCCTGAGGGTGGTGGAGCACCGGCTCCACCTCTCCGGGCGGGAAGCCGTGCACGAGGTCTACGGGAGGGCGGTATGACCTCCAGGCTTCACCTGGCCCTGAGGCGGCTCGTGGAGGCCCTCTGGCCCGAGCTCGCCGCCCGCACCCACCTCCCCCACAAGGCCAGGGTGGTGGCGGTGCGCTCCGAGGCGGGGGTGGCGGGCCCGCCGGGGGCGTGCCGCTACAGCGTGGACCTGGAGCCCCTCACCCCGGACGGCCGACCCGACCCCACCCGGCCCTTCCTCCGGGACGTCCCCCTGGACGTGCCCTGGGTGGGGCACGGGCGGGGGGTCTACGCCCTGCCCGAGGTGGGGGCCATCGTGCGGGTGGCCTACTACGACGGGAACCCCGCCTACCCCTACGTGGACGGGGTGCTCTCCGAAGGGAGGAGCCTGCCCCAGGTGGAGCCCGGGGAGTACCTGGTGCAGCGGGACGCCGACACCTGGGTCCGCCTCCGCCCCGACGGGGAGATCCACGTCCAGGCGGCCCCCGGGGTGCACCTCCGCCTCCGGCCCGACGGCGCCGTGGAGCTCTACGGCACAGTGGTGGTGCGGGTGGACGCCCCCCGGGTGGAGCTGGCCGGGGGCGGCCCCCCCGTGGCCCGGGTGGGGGACCCGGTGCGGGTGGGGAGCGCCGTGGGCCAGATCATCGGGGGCAGCGGCAAGGTGTTCTCGGGGTGAGCCGTGTACCGGGACTGGAAGTGGCAGGACGGGGACTTCCTCCTCTCCCCCAGGGGGGACGCGGCCCTGGCGGAGGGGATGGAGGTCCTCAGGCAGGACCTCCTCGCCCGCCTGGTCTCCCCCCGGGGGAGCCACTGGGCCTTCCCCTTGGAGGGCTCGGACCTCCTGGACTACGTGGGGGCCCCCCTGGACGACCTCACCCGCACCGAGGTCCTGCAGGAGGCCGAGAGGACCCTTCTGGAGGACCCCCGGGTCCTGGAGGCTTGGGGGGAGTGGACGGAGGGGGGCCTCCGCCTCACCGCCCGCCTCACGGAGGAGGCCCTGAGCCTCCTCCTGCCCTGGCCCCTGGAGGTGACGCGTGGCTGAGCTGATCCCGCCCCTACCCGACCTGGAGGAGGAGGTGGCGCGGCTCGTGGCCCTGCTGCCCGAGGGCTTCCCCGTGCGGGACCCGGACGCCTTCAGCGCCTTCGGCACCTACCTGCGCCTCGCCGCCCAGGCCTCCCTGGAGGCCCGCGCCTTCGCCCGGGCCCTGGCCCCCCAGCTCCTGGTCACCCGGGCCACGGGGGCCTGGCTGGACGAGCACGCGAAGGGGATGGGCCTGGAGCGGAAGCCCGCCCGCCCCGCCCGCCTCCGCCTCCGCTGCGCGGCCTCGGCCTCGGGCACCTTCCCCCCTGGGGCCCTGGTGGGCCTGGGGGAGCTCCGCTACCGGGCGCAGGGCCCCTACGCCCCCGAGGCCCTGGTGGAGGGGGTGAGCGAGGGGGTGGGAAGCCGCTACACCCTGCCCGTGGGGGCGGTCCTCTACCCCGTGACCGTGGTGCCCGGCCTGGAGCGCCTGGAGGTGGTGGAGGTCCTGGAGGCGGGGCAGGACGAGGAGACGGACGAGGAGCTCCGGGCCCGCCTCCTCCTCTCCTGGCCCGCGCTGAGCCGGGGGAGCACCTACCACGCCTACATGAGCTGGGCCCTGGAGGTGCCCGAGGTGCGGAAGGTGAAGGTTCTGGACCAGCACCCCCGGGGCCAGGGCACCGTGGACGTGGTCATCGCCCCGGCCCGAGGCCTCCCCTCCCCCGAGCTCATCGCCCGGGTCCAGGCCCTGGTGGACGAGCGCCGCCCCCTCACCGCGGATGCCCTGGTCCGGGGCCCCACCCCTAGGACCCTCAACCTCTCCCTCCGCCTGCACCGCCTGCCGGGAAGCCCGCCCCTGGAGGCCTGGCGCTCCTGGGCCCTGGACTTCCTCCACGGCCTGGGCATCGGGGAGACCTTCTGGCCCTCCCGCCTCATGGACTACCTGCACGATCGGGGGGGCCTCGAGGCAGTGGAGGTCCTTACCCCGGCCGCCCCCGTGGTCCCGGCCCAGGACGAGCTCCTCGTCCCCGGGGAGGTGAGCGTAGTTGAGTGAGCTCGCCGAGGCCTTCTACCGCCATCTGCTGTCCCTCCTCCCCCCGGGGCGCTACCCCCGGGAGGGCGGGGCCGCGGACGGGACGGTGCGGATGCTGGGGGCCCTGGAGGCCTCCGCCGTGGAGGAGACCCTGGCCCTCTTCCGCCAGGCCCTGCCCCAGTACGCCGAGGGGGCCTTCCTGGAGGAGGTGGGGCGGGGGAGGGGGCTGTCCCCGTTCCGGGGGGAGCTGGAAGCCGCCTTCCGGAACCGGGTGGTGTATGCCGTGCACTTCTGGCTCCTCGGGGGTACCCTGCCCGGGATGCGTCTGTGGCTGGAGGCGGCGGGCTACGAGGCCCACATCCACGAGCACTTCCGAGACGATCCCTCCATCTGGGCCGAGTTCTCCCTCTACCTCTGGCCCTACCGCCCAGAGTTCACCACGGACCGATGGGACGACGGGGTGGGGGCGTGGGACGATGGCACCTCCTGGGACTACGCCCTAAACGGGGTGGAGCTGCAGCGTGTGCCAGCGCTGGTCAAGGAGGTGAAGCCCGCCCACGCCAGGGTCCGATCCATCTACTACATTCCAGGGCCCCGGGACGTTTGGGACGACGGAGCGGTCTGGGACGATGAAGGAACGTGGAACCCAGAGCCCATACAGATATACCCATAGGAGGTAAAGATGCCAAAGAACCTAGTACCTGAAGACCGCTGGGAGACCGACTTTCAGGTACCGCTTCCGGGTGAGCCCCGGAACATCGGGCCGTTGGAGACGCTTTTTCAGCGCCTTCTGAACCGCACCGAGCGGCTGAAGAACCGCATCGCCGCCATCCTGGGCCTGCCCTGGGACAGCGAGCCACCAGATACCCTGGCGGGGCTCGCGGGACGGGTGAGCGCCCTGGAAGGGGGTAGCGCCAACCTCTCCGTTCACCGGAACGCTCCGGTACTGGACCACCCCGATGCCAGCGTCACCGAGCCAAAGCTTGCTAATGGAGCGGTCACCACGGTAAAACTGGCCGACGGGGCGGTCACGGCGGAAAAACTGGCGCCCGGAGCGTCCATTTACGACCTAGCCATTTTCTACTCTGGCCCTCCTGGCCCTGGGGCCCTCATGGCCGCCCTTGTGGTGCCCCGCAACCTCTCCCTCCAGGGGGGATCAGTGAGGGTTGACACAGCCCCAGCGGCAAACTGGACCGCTACCATCTATAACGGGAGCACGGCCATCGGCACGGTGTCCGTCCCCGCGGGGCAGACCTCTGGCACAGTCTCGTTGAATAATACGCCCACCTTGCTCAGCGCCGGGGACCTGCTCCGCATCGTGGCTCCTTCCACAGCGGACACGGCAATCCGGAACATATCCATATCTCTTCGGGGAGTGGTGTAAATGCCCTGTCTGGTGGTAGTCGTTAGCGGCCGCGCATCGCTGAACACTTGGTACTCGTCGCAACCGGAGCTTGGGGACCCGAGGTTCAAACCCGCCCCCATGCCCACCGTTCGCTGGAGACTGGCCGCGGCTCCTCTAGGCCCAGGCCTGATAGGGGCGTTCGGAGGGTTTAACGGTACTTACTATCTGGCTACTAATGAGATTTACGATTATTCTACGAACGCCTGGACTACACGGGCTCCTATGCCTACTGCTAGAGCCGAACTGGCCGCGGCTCCTCTAGGTCCAGGTTTGGTGGGGGTGTTCGGGGGTACCAACCCGGCCGCTAATGAAGTTTACAACTATTCTACAAACACCTGGGCTTCGCGAACCCCCATGCCTACCGGTCGCAGGGAACTAGCCGCGGCTCCTCTAGGCCCAGGACTGGCGGGAGCGTTCGGAGGGTCTGGCGGCTACGGCCTAAATACCAACGAAGTTTATAGCTACGATGCCAACGCCTGGACTACACGGGCTTCCATGCCTACTGGCAGACGGTTTCTCGCTGCTGCTCCTCTAGGCCTAGGCTTGGCGGGAGTTTTCGGAGGAATGGGTATTTATGGCGACACTCTAGCTACCAATGAAGTTTACAACCACAACATCAACGCCTGGATTACGCGGGCCCCCATGCCCACCGCTAGATTTGAACTGGCCGCCGGTCCTCTGGGTTCAGGACTAGCGGGAGTGTTCGGAGGGAGGCCCGATCTGTACAATGATTTGCACGTCTTGCCCCAAAACGCAGTTTACGACTATTATACTGACTCATGGCAAACTCGCGCTCCCATGCCTACTGCTCGTTCCGGCGCAGGAGCCGCGGAGCTAGATTACGGCGTAGTCGCGGTAGTGGGGGGATTCAGTACCGGAAACACTAACGAGATATACGTGTACTGAGGACGAGGAGGAGCAATGACGAGAACAGATGCGTTGGTTAGGCTGGCTCAAAGGCTTCAGGCTATAGGGCTCGCTGCCACAACGGAGACCCGCCCCTCGGCGTTTTTGATGCGGGCGATGGGGGAGCGGACCTGGGAAGATTTTTGGGCTAGTAGAGTGCAGCAGGCCCGCCAGTCCATCCAGGCTTACGTGTGGCAGGGGGAGATTCTGCCCACGGGGCGGCCCGCTCCCGCCGAGGCGGTGCCGGGGGCGAGCTACGTCATTGTCGTTCCCAATGGGGCGGTCATCTTCCAGTACGGGGACTCCCCCTACGCCCCGGAGACCCCCGGGCAGGCTCCAGGCGCCCTCACCCAAGACAACGTGGAAGCGGCTATGGAAGCCCACGCGCAGGCCCTGGCCGAGGAGTTGGCCCTGGAGGAGTTGGCCCAGGCGTATGCGGCTTGGGTGGCGGAGCGAGTTCTTTAGCTCTCACGGGGTACGAGAGCTCCGGCCAAAGGCATTCTCTGGCCGGAGCTCCAAAGCTGTTAATGCCTACACTCAACTAGGCTATGCATAAGCACTCACCTTACTGACCGGAGCATGACTGTACTGCGTCAAAACTTACCTAGAGCGTAATCGCTTACTGACCTAAAGCATGACGCATGACATCTAACGGGCCGGGCAAGCCCTTCCTGCCTATCGGGCCTTGCACCGGGTGGGGTTTGCCGTGCCCCAGCCTGTTGCCAGGCCAGGCGGTGGGCTCTTACCCCACCGTTTCACCCTTGCCCGCACCGGGGAAGCCCCGGCCGCTGGCGGTCTCTTCTCTGTGGCACTTTCCGTCGGGTTACCCCGCCCAGCCGTTAGCTGGCACCCTGCCCTATGGTGCCCGGACTTTCCTCACCCAGGGGGGAAGTCCCC
>Ga0079992_137130_pt1 | contig 11523 bp, 10 predicted proteins | sample FaiFalFF_MnMetaG_3_FD_69197 | JGI IMG/M metagenome (GOLD analysis project Ga0079992, IMG submission 69197) | Freshwater microbial communities from Yellowstone National Park, Wyoming, USA - Fairy Falls B (FF_Mn_B) MetaG (SPADES assembly) (version 2) | ecosystem: Environmental > Aquatic >... | reverse complement strand
CTACTATTCTCGGCAAGTACGGGAAACATACCGTCAAGACTCGTCATAAGGGAGGCAAGCGAGTCGATGCAGGAGTTTCTGGGAAGGGAGATTAAATTGAGTGAGGCATCCTTCTGGAGCATAGCCATACTCGTCTTCGCAGGCTCAATATCGACAATAGCCCTCGCACCGACACTATTCATACTGGAGCACGCGAGGGAAATCTCTATCATTAAGAGTATAGGTGGGGTGAGAAGAATACAGTCAGCAGTTCTACCGGTAGTACTAGTTTCTTCTTTCCTAGCGGGCCTAGTTGGATCGATGATTGGATACTTATTGTCAAAGGCCTTCTCGGAGAGCAGTCTTCTCGTCGTTGGTACGTACACCATTAAGCCTGCCACGAGCATGATAATACCGTTGGTCTCAGCCGGGCTGACAAGCATTGTCGCCGCGGTTGCGGCGAAGATCGCGACTGACTCCGTGAAGACTGAGGCATGGATAGGCTAGACATATTCCTCATGACGACCCTCATACTTTCGTTCTCCATACGCCTGTATCCAACCATTATGAGTGGGCTGCCATTCTCCACAGATGCATGGCCCCTAATAATGAACACGGAGAAATTGCTGAGGTATACGCCGGTAAGCCTCGAAAGCGAAGTCTTCGACGGCTACAACAATTACTGGCCTGCAAGCCAGATCTTCGGAGCCACATCATCGATAATCCTCGATGCGAGAGTCATTGATGTTGAGCGCATATTGTTCCCAGCCATAGCTTCGCTCATGCCGATTCCCATATACGTCATTGTTAGGAGAGCTATCGGTAATAGGGTCATAGCAGTAATCTCGTCCCTATTCATTGGTCTAGGAGGCTATCAGGCAATATTCACTTCTGGAGTGACTAAGGAAACCTTTACTATTCTATTGTCCCTCACCTATCTAACCACGGCACTCATCTCCAGCAGCTCCGTGGAGAAATACATCCTTCTGCTCATTAATGGAGCGGCCATAGTCATGGCTCATCATCTCCAGTACTTCCTCCTACTGGCAGTATTCTTAAACATCCTCATCTTGAGGATCTTCCTCCGACGAGTTGGGGATGATTTCAAGAAGTCTCTTGGACCGCTAGTCGTCCTACTAGTGTTAGGAATAGTCTACTATCCACTGTATGGTCTGAGGGGACTTAACTTCACGATAACTCCCTCAGACATATTCTCCCTAACTTCTTTCCAGACAGTCTCGCTCTTACTCTCCTGCTGCCTACTGGTTAGGGCTGGTAAACCATCAGTCAGCCTATTCATTGTTTGGTTGGCCTCGTATGGTATCCTATTCGCAAATCAGCTCTTCCCCATCATGCCTGGCTCTCCAAAACTACCCGCAGACCTCCTCGCCCAGATCGCGATACTGTTGATGCTTGGATTATTCATTATAATGGGCCTTCACTCCAGTTACGGCTTTGCTGGCAGCATTTATCCTATAGTTGGATGGTTTTCTGCGGTAGGCTCGCTAGAAGCATTTTCTATATTTGGTGCTCAGCCAAGCATCTCTCTGACACTATTGTATAGAGTTGCAAACCACTTCATCATGCCGGCCTCGATACTAGCGGCGATTGGGCTTGGCAGGTTGGTGAGCCTCGTTAGGGTAAAGCATGTAGGAGCGATACTCCTAGCAGTGATTCTTCTCCCAATCTCGTTGACGATGGTCTACCAGCACTACTCCTCGATAATTCTACAGGAAAACTACCTTGGATACCAAGGCAACTACAACGTAGCAGAGTACGAATTTGCCGTCTGGCTCTCAGGAAAAATTGATGACCTCAAGGTCTGCGGAGACATGAAGATAAAGTACCTATTAGAGGGGTACTTTGGAATAAGGGTAGAGGAGGGTAAAGGATTTAAGGTACTTAATGGAGAAAATCCCGCCGGAGAGAGCCTTATAGTTACATACAAGGTCATGGAGAAGAATGGATACGTGCTGGGACCATACGGCGTAGAGCTTAAGCAGGGATGGATCAAGAGCATCTCAGATAGAGCCGATAAAATATTCTCGAACACCCTCGTCGAAGCCTACAGCATTGGCTAACTTAAATTGTTATCTAATCATGAGTGTGGCTTGGAAGTTCTCCGAGCTCGCCTCAAGCTGGGCCATAAAGCAGCCAGAGAGAATGAAGCAACAAAGCATACATAATACTACAGGCATTAACACTACAATGATTCTTGCGGTATAGTGGAGATCTAGGGACATGCATGGGTCTCAAATAAGAGCTACTACGTGAGTTGCATGAGGGCTGGTGGCCACAATATTAACCTCTTCTTCATAGTCCTAGCAAGGGATCAGAGACATGTAAGAGAGAAGATCATGGAATTGGAGAATATGCGAGTACCTTATCTCATTGTCTGCGGGGAGAGGATGGATCTTCCAAAGGTTGTTTACAGGGAGGCTAGGGGTAAGTGGGATGCGATTAACTTTGGCAGCCAATTCGTATCGAAGGATGCTGACGTGGTTGTGCTAAATGATGTGGATACCAGGATTCATAACTTTGAACATGCCCTTACTCACCTGTATGATGGTGCCGACCTAGTTTACTGCAGGGTACATGTAACTAAAGGGCCGCAGGTCAAGTTCTACAGAATTGCCGACCCTATAAGAAAAAGATTTCACATTTTCGCGAGCGGGGAGCTTATGCTGATCAAGCGTGAGGTTTTCAAGCGTGTTTTGCCGATACCGCCATGCATAGCCGAGGACTCATACATCCTCTTCAAGGCCCTTGAGCTCGGATGTCGCGCACACTTCTGCACAAAAACATACATCACAACCGAGAGAACAATCAATGCTAAGGAGGAGGAAAACTATAAGGCTAGGACAACACTTGGAATCTACCAAGCATTAAAATATACGAGGCCGCCGCCATGGATAAGAACCTTCTATGGGCTATTACCAATGGCGGCACCCTTGCTAGCTTTAGCTGGCGAAGACGGTAAAGCATGGATGAGAGGTATTAGAAAAGCATTGAGCACGATTTTAACAGGACATTATCCTACGAAATTCTAGTTTTGATATTTAAAGGAATATTTTAGTAAAACTTGTGCATGTGCTTGTTAATTGAATCTGTATTAAGAGCTCGTTGATGATTAAAAGATGTTAAAGAGGAAAATAATTCATCATAAGGTGTTGCGTAGGTGGTTTTATAGGAAGTTAATTGATGCCTACTATTCAGAGTGTAGTTCTGTTATTGATATTGGTTGTGGCGCTGGAGACTTCATGAGTGTCGCAAAAGGCATGGGTAGGGTAGTTTTAGGTGCTGATCTTGATAAATATCCCCTAGTTACTCTGAAAAACATTGGTTTTGACGTAGTACAATGTGATGTTTTGCATCTTCCTTTTAGAGACAATTCTATTGATGGAGCTTTCTTCTCTCACGTCATAGAGCATATCCCATTTTTAAATGCAATAGCCGTACTAAGGGAAATTAAACGCGTAATAAGAAATCGACTCGTGGTAGTAACTCCAACTGAACATCGAGGCTTTTGGACCCCGGGCCACGTGACATCATATGATAAATATAAGTTGGTCCATGTACTTAAAGAGGCGGGTTTTTATGTTAACAAATGTTTTTATGATAAATGCTTTATGCTCAAGCTGCCTGATCTAGAACTACTTGCGACCCTATTTAACATGTTACCATTCATTTGGCTCAAAATGAACATTGTAGCGGTTGCTGACAAAGTTAGGCGGGGGTAGGTATGCCAAAAGTCAGCATTATTTCAATCGCGAAGAAAGATTCTGATTTCGAAAGATTACGCAAAGCCTTGGAAGAGCAAACGTTTCGCGATTTTGAGTTTATTACTTCAACTAAGGGATCAATACCTGAGGCATGGAATGATGCTATTTCAAGGGCTAAGGGGGAGATCTTTGTTTTTATCGAATCTGATGCTTTCCCGCTTAGTAATAACTGGCTAGAAGAAATAGTGAAACATTTCAAGAAGAATGCTATTTTGAAGGGCTTGGAGATAAATCCAACAAGCCTAAACCTCTGTAATTTGGTATGCGATGCCTCCATTTTTAAAAATGTTAAATTTGACGAGAGCTTTAAGGTCTGTGAGGATACCGAGCTTTTTGCTCGTTTGAGAAAAATGGGGGTCGAGATAGGATTTGTTAATGCTTTTCCAGTCGTTCACGTTCCGGCGAGAACGTGGAGAAAAACACTCTCACGAGCATTCAGATATGGATTGTATTTTATGAAAATTATATATATGTATGGCAGAGAAAATGTCGACGATGTCAACACTCAAAACTTCCGAAGCAACTACATACACCCGATAAGTAACAGGTTACGCATAATAGTCGAGAACATCCTTGTGTTATTAGGTTTACTTGTTGGAGCTGCAATTTATATCTTCATACTAGTAAGGCGTAAACTGAATGAAAGAAGCTATCCACAAGAACATATGTGCTCATAAATGACCTATTGCACATGGCCGAAACAACCTAAAAACTAGGACCATTTAGATAATGTCGATTTTTCTCTCTTGGAAAACGCTTATAGAAGTATTATTAGGTCGCTATAAAGATGGCAACTATCTAACCATGCGAGCATTACTCAGAAATAAGGTGCTCTATTTCGCTGGCTTAGTAAATGTGACGATACGTAACAGTAATGAGTGGCAGGAGCTTGCGAGAAGAAGGAATCTCCAACTACAAGCTCTCAGAGAGTTTGCTGAGATTGCTGAGAAAATAGGTTTACAATATGTTGTTATCAAGACGTTTAAGCTATTTCCATATGTGCCGGATGATGTTGATATATTGGTTTTGAATAATGACGCATGGAATGACCTCATTTTGGAGCTAATTGCAAAAGGCTATTATATTAGATCAATAGGAACATCTGAGATGACAGTAAGAAAAGTTAGATTCTTCACCTATGTCGACTTAGATTTACACCATAAAGTAGCGGCTGGAGAGTACGTCTACCATAATAATGACAACTTGTGGCATAACCGAAGAGAATTGGAGATTGGCGATGTGAAAATACCAGTTGCATCTTGGGAAGATGAGTGCTTGCTCACAATTTCACACGCAGTAATGAAGGAATTCGAGGTTTTGGCATCGGACTTATTGCAAGTGCTCCTCGGTCAAAGAAAAGGCTACATTAAATTGGATTACTTCCATGAAAACGGGCACTTAGAGACATATAGAGTTTTCATAAGATCACAGAGGCGAATAATCTCCAAAGGGCTTTGTCTTCCATACAGAATACCTATATGGGAAGTGTTACATGCTTATGTTCACCACCTTAATCATAGATTAAAAAGAGAAAGTTTTTCACCTTTGAAGGAGTTAATACAATTTCCAAAAGCAAGGGGCATAAAGAAGCTACTATCATCCTCGTAAAAGCTATGCCATTAATTATCCTATTTGGTCCTGATGGAGCTGGAAAAACCACAATAGCTATAGAACTTATAAAGAAGCTCAAGGAGCTGAATTATCAAGCTATTTATATCAAAATGAAATCTCATCATCTATTCGTGTACGTGTTTTTAAAGCTCCTGCAAAAAATGAACAAAATTCCCAATACACACTCTCCATGTCTTATAGATTACAGCCTTAGGGCGATTTTTAGAGATAATAATATGTATGTTTTCCTTGAAATGTTTAACATACTGATATGGTATTTTATCTTTGTATTACCGCATCTTAAAAGAGGTAAAACCATCGTGGCGGATAGATTTGCTCCTGACTCTGTAGTATCGTTAAATATCGTGTCTAATAATGTCAACAATGTGCTCGAGAGAATTCTCCTAAGGCTATGTAAGGATAGTATTGCCATATACGTGTATGCTCAGCCTTGGACACTGTTGATGAGTAAGAGAGATGAAGATCTCTCAGAGGTCTATCTAAGATATATAACAAAGCTTTATAATAAAGTCGCCAGACAGGTTGCATTAATTGCGCGGAATTTAGTTGTAATTGACACAACAAGTTTACCAAAACAGCATTTGGTAGACTTAATATTCAACAGTATCAAGAAGCACATATGACCTCAATATTGACTGTTAGTGAAATTTTCTGCCCAGAGGGCGGCGGAGCAGAGAGGGCGACTTACCTAATACTTAAGCTTTTGGCACAGCAGGGATTCAAGATAACCGTAGTCACGGGAACGGATAGCCCGGCCATAATACCTGACGTCAAATACTATGTTACTGGTTATCTGAAGAGCTCTAATAGGTTGACCAGATGGACTTTGGCGAAGCTCTTGGCTACTTCACATGCTTTTATAAAACTATTGAAGGAACACGATGTACTCTACATCCCCTTAGCCGCGTACCCGCTTATACCGATTGCTAAAAAAGCCGGGCTACGTGTAGTAGTCCACCTCCACAACTACATGCCAGTCAGATATAGTGGTGTTAAGTACTTTTTCGAACCAGACGTTATGAGCCTGTTCAAGGAATTGAGGCTGGCGATCTTCCATGAGTTCCACGTTCAGAAGAGCCTTCTAAGAACACTATTGAGCCCCTTATCGCTTACAGGATACGCGTTGAGCAAAGGCTGGCTAACGAAAGCTGACAAAATCATATGCGTCTCGAAAAGGCAAGCCGAAATAGTGTCAAAGAACCACCCACAATTGGCAAGCAAAGTAGAAGTTATCTATAATCCCCTTCCAACCGAACTAATGACCACAAAAGTAAGGAAAAATCTTAACAGTATCCCAAAGTTTCTATATGTTGGTGGTGAAAGTTACATTAAAGGTTTCCACGTTTTTCTCTGTGCATCTGCCAGGTTCTTAAGCAAGGGAAATAATGCAGAGTTCATTTTAACTGGCTGTTTCCATGACAAATCTGAGTCAATCATTAGGTCGCTAAATAAGAAATTCAATAATTCCTATAAGTTGGTTGGGCGGCTTCGATGGGAGAAGCTACTCGAGATACACTCAAAGATCCACGGCCTAATATTTCCATCAATATGTGAGGAACCATTACCTTTCACCGTAATGGAGTCTATGCTGGCCGGGACAATACCCATAGCCTCCAAGATAGGCGGCATACCCGAGATGGTTAGAGGGACATTTGCTGAGAGGACACTTTTCGAAGTAGGTGATGCTGACGAGTTGGAAAGTAAAATGGGGTTAGTAGTGAGCATGTCTGATAAACAGATTGCAGATGTTGGCTATGCTCTCATAGGGGCTGCACTGAAGAAATTTAACCCAGAGATTGTGAAAAGAAAACTCCTGAGGGTTTTCAGTAATGATGATAGTAGACTTAAATGAAACTTTAACTAAGATGCTTTATCTTTCCCTTGTCACAATGAGCATCATCCCTCTCTTGAGGTACTGGGATTCTAAACTAAATAACTCAAGGCTGCTGCGTCTTTTTTGCCTAATTTTATTTGTATGTGACACGAGCTTGCTAAACTTCACACGACGCAGCAGGAAAGAAGTTTAAAATGCTACCATTATCGAAAGTGTCCAGGTCGTGGTTTATATAACTAGAGAGTTACTTACTCAACTTATACTCCTTGGATAGACGGTCCTAATGAACGTTTGAAGCCATGTCAGGATACATTTCCCTACAAATAAAAGCAATATTTAAATATAAGGCAGAACGAGCTAATGGCAATAATTCCTTCAGAGGAGTTTGATATAAACTGCTTATGTCTAATGGTTAACCAACGTGAACATCTGAAAGATAGCAAAATTCGAGCATTAATGACAGTGTAGGAGCGAATCTTCTTAGAGAGGAGTCAACAAACTGTTTTTCATATAATTTGATGCCTCCGATAGACGTCTTAAAGACTCATTCTCGAGAACATAGGCTTTAAAGCAACGTAAAGGCAAAATGCTGAGCGAGATCCCAAAGGCTTTTTATCGATTGCGTTTTATTCTTCCGCTAGTCATCGCAATGTTACCTAACATTATCTTATCATTTGATGAATACATCGATCCCTTCTCATTTTCATCTGTCGGTCTAGCTCAGACTTACTCTCAGGATGGAAAATTTGTTTTGCATCCATATAAGGTTGTCGGCCAGCTGGGATGGCAAGCCCACGCTAACGATGTTTCGGTAAGATTCTTTCCACCGTTACTATTAGTGTCCTTGAATCAAATCACAGGCCTATCATTGTGGCAATTACACTTTCTACCTATAGCTGGGATAATGTTTATATTACTGTTATATCTACTAGGCAAAAATCTGGCTCAGTCCGCACTGGTGGCGACTCTTTACGCAGTAACGATGGGTTATGAGTTCTTCCCAATCAATATTTATTACATCTCTGTCGGCTTGAACTTTTTCCTAATTTTCCTAGCTACTTGGCTTAAGTTTGTTAACCTTAACGAAATGAAAAACGCTGCAATTCTGATGTTAATCACTTTTGTTGCTATGTTCTTTTCTTACTATACGGCGGAGTTCCTAGCTTTATGTTTCTTACTTGTGACGCTAACTATATCGTATGTTTCCAAAAAGACAATCAATATAAATGTGCCTAAGCGAGAACTCCTAACGCTATCATTGATTCTTCTTATTATTTTCGCATATTTTGATAACGTGGTTTACCATTACCTTCGGATAGCCAGTGTTGAAAGAGGACTAGAAAGCTTCAGTTCGTACCTAAACTATGTTATGCGCCTTCTAAGCTTTGAGGAAAGAGCGATCTTGGAGTACAGACCACAAATAAGTAATCCTTTTGTGGTGTATACTAATGCATTTCAGCTAGCGCATATTGGTTTCTCACTGCTCGTTTATGTCTTGTATTCCATGAGGAAATCTAGGAAAAAGCAAAGTGAGCTAACCCCTACAGGACTAATGATCTTGGCGCTTTTCCTAGTAGGGTTATTGCAAGTATTAGTGTATTTCTTTGTGGGGTTTGGCCCGCACACTTGGACCCTCTTTCTCATTTCATCGTTTACTGCACTCCTCTCACTAGATAAGCTTAGAAGAGAAATGGCGAAGCAAAACAAACGAAGAATAGTGGCTATACTCACGATAATGATGCTGCTACTGCCATCGTTAGGTTTTGTGAAATTTAAGGAACGTCTTGATGACGATGTGAATCCCAATGGATTTCGTCTGCATAGCTTAATGAAAGCAACAGTGTCATGGACAACGCTACACCTTACAGAAGGTGATATTATTGCGGATTCAAGGACAGCAGCACAGTTCTTCATGGAGGTGACAAAAGAAGGGAAAACGGATTACATTAGACCTTATAAGATTTATAGACCTCATTACTTGTACACCTATGACCCTGAAACACCATACAGGATATTCGGAGAAAAGGTAAAATACTTGGTACTTTCAAAAGAATTTAAAAATAGAGCATTTTTGGCTGGAGAATTCTGGAGTTATGTTCCTCCCCTTAAAAGTTCGCTGTACTTCTTAAATTACTATACATCACTCAACAAAATCTATGATGACGGAAGAGGTCTGGTGTTTGAATATCGACGGTGAAGCCTAAAGCAAACGTGTTGCTGGCGTCTATGAGACAGTGTCCGGATAAGGCTTTAGATATCTTGAAGAGTGGATGTTTTCAGATTTAGTGGTTCGAAGTAGCTCCTCTAGCTATATAAATCCCTTATCCGGATACTGTCGTCTAGATTATGATAACAACAAGAAGATAAGAATTTCAAGAATATTCTTAATTGGTGCGCAAGGAAAATTGTTTCCTTTTTATTTACGAACTCGTCTGTATGGGCTTTATAAGACTGCTTGGAAGAGGCTTAAGAATAGGCAGGATGAAGAGATATGGGACAGGATATTCAAAGCGTTAGCCTATCCATTAGAGAGCATGGAATGCTTTCTGTAGATAGATTGACTGTCGAGGCTAAGAAAGGGGGAGCTGGTGGGATATGATGGTTTCAAGCATAGGAAGGGAGCAAAGATACATCCATGCATAGACAGGGACTCCATTGCCCCAAGCATAGCTATAGGGGCTGAGAATGAGCACGACTCCAGAAGCTTGTAGAAGGATTGTATTGGAGGCCTAGACAGCTCTACGCAGACGCAGCATGCGACACGAAGAACATAAGAAGCGCCCTATCATCCATGGGCGTAATGCCTAACATGATGCTCAGTCTTGCGACTTAAGATTTCTAGGCAGGTTTTGGATAGCTTTTTTGGATACAACTCAGGTTGTCATTGCACCTTAAGATTTTAAAATCGCTACAACTAGAAGAAGTTGTAGTGCCACAATTTTCAGTAGAACAATGATATATGGAATGAAGGTAAAATACAATATTTTAACCTCCTGATAGTCTTAGCAAGGCTTGACTATGTCACAATCACGAGTGATAGTTTTTATAGGTACTGTTGGCTCTGGGAAATCAACTCACATGAAAATTCTATACTCAAAGCTAAAACAAAGAGGATTTAAGGTTAGGATAAGTACTTTAAAAAGGGGTCATCTACTTATTTTCCTCCTCGAAGTTTTATTAGCTAAGATGTTTGCAGGTAAAAGAAGGGGTGTGTATCCGATAAGGGCTATTCTTGAAGAGAGACCAACTTTGTTTAGAAGAATCTTCAGACTATGGCTTAGCTTAGATTTAATTAGCATTACCCTAAAGTTCCTCGCGAGCATATATCTCCCTTTAAAGCTAGGTTATATAGTACTTGTTGAAGAATACATTCCAGCCATGATTACCGATTATATTTACATAGGTAATCTCATAAACTCTACTTTAAAAGTGAATTCCTTCGCCATTAACTATTCGATAAGATTAATGAAATTGTGCGGGCCTGTTCGAATAGTCTTCTTAGACGCTAAGGATGAGGAGTTAAAAAGGCGTTGGAAGCTAAGAGGAAGTCCTGAAGAAAGGGAAGATTATCTTCAAATGCAACGCACCTTGCTTTTACGATTATCAAGGACACTCTCATCTAATGAATTTATTTATGTAAACACTAGCTCAAGAACAATAAGGGAAACTCAAGAACTAATTACATACCGTTTATTAGTGTGAAAATATAATAGACTCTTATTAAAAGTGTTCTTGTAAAACATATAAACTAGAAGCTCCTGTAACATAAGGTCCTTACGAGGTTTAATAGGAACCAAGATAATGTCTCTTGAAAAAGCCATGCTGGGTCTCTCGTAACGGCAACCCACACCATATACAAGGAGCGGATTTACACTTTAAATGACTACTTCACGATTGATAGATTGACGTCTAAGACGACCATTAAGCTTGCTCAAGAGCTCAGAAGTGAGGATGTCCTGAAATTAGCCATAAACTTGGACAAGAAGGTCCGCTTAATATCCTTGAAACGCCATACTAAATCCCATTACAAACATGGCTAGCCATACTAGCACGAAAACTCCGAGCAGACAGCCTAATAAGAGCCACCTCAATAAATGTGCTAAAAACACTAGTCAATAAACGAAGGCACTGTCAAGTTAGTATTACCTCCCCTCTTCCTGTCCTTACGAGGTTATGCACAATTGCTACCGCCGTTGCCATCTCCTCTATGCTCTTCAACGTCTTCGAGTTCACGTTGTTGTAGAACCTCTTCGTCCTATTCTTCAATTCCCTGAACCACCTCTCTATCCTGTTCCT
>Ga0079992_133269_pt1 | contig 11536 bp, 9 predicted proteins | sample FaiFalFF_MnMetaG_3_FD_69197 | JGI IMG/M metagenome (GOLD analysis project Ga0079992, IMG submission 69197) | Freshwater microbial communities from Yellowstone National Park, Wyoming, USA - Fairy Falls B (FF_Mn_B) MetaG (SPADES assembly) (version 2) | ecosystem: Environmental > Aquatic > Freshwater... | reverse complement strand
CTTCATGCTTCAATTAAAGGAGTTTTTGTTGAGTGGACTCATGATAAGCTATATAATTATGTGACGAGAAATGTTGAGGAAAAACATCGCAAGTTGTTCAGGGATTTATTGAAAGCTGGAGAGCCATTGCATAGGTATTTTTATGAGAAGGGAATGGGTTATGAGACATTCAAGGATTGCTGGAAAGATGCTGTGGAATTGGTGGAAAAGGTTAAAGAATTGGTATATGCATCTTTAAAATAATTTTATAGTAAAGAATTCCCTTTGTCTTAATTTTTTAAGATGAGACAATAAGAATGTAGGTAACTATTAAACATAAGACGGCGGGCCATCAAGGGAATAAGAAAAGTGAATAAACAATAAATAAAATGGTTAACTCTTATAAGAATTAACAGATCATGATGGCCCGCTGGAGGCCATCAAAATTTTTCTTGCAATAGGTATCTGAAAATTATCACATTTTTAAAATTAACTTTAATAATTTTATGAAAATTATAAATTGTTTAAAATTATAAAACTTTATAGTTTAATATTTTATAATAATTGCTAAAAATTTTGTAAGATTCTTAGATTTTAATTATGTAATCTAATTTTATCTTTTTTAAAGTTAAAGATATTTAAGAAGAAATATATTATTCTCATCAAAATTATAGAGATCATGGTTTATTTTATTTCTCGCCGTTTCTATGGTATGACCACCAGACATATATTTTATCTTAGTTTAAGTTGCTAGGAAAGCAATAGTTTCAATTATCGCTTCTGCATTCCCTCTTTAAGAGATCCATAAAATTAGGGTCATTTGGTGCAACTATATCTATTTTTTGACTTTCGTTGCGATATTTCCTTGATAATTCTGTTCGATTAACATTTTCAAGAAAATGACGATCTGCTGATACTAAAAACACTTTTCTATGTCTTGGTGCTACAGCAAGAGCAATTCTAAGAACTTCTTTATCATCTTCTTCCGTTAAACCAACATTATTAACATCGTAATCTTTAACACGTGTTGTTTCTAAAATATGATACTTAATACCGCTCTCTGTTTGATTAATCTTGCATAAAAAGCCTCTTGAGGTTTTAGTTATTTTCATAAGGTTTGGTAAAAGTCTAAGAAGACTTGCTTGGAAAGGAGGGAGTGGATGATGATAGTTTATTTCTCTTGAGAATACTGAATGATAAACTTTAATTAAATATGCTGAAAAATAAATGGTAACACAATCAAGATTGTTAAGTATATATCCTAGGTATCTTATTGCTTCCTTTAACTCTTCTGGTTTATCACCGCAAGGTATTAATGCGCTAACATCTAACACTAGGCCAAACTGTGCCAACTCAAAAGAGGTAAGATATTAGTTTCTCTGTATCAGGCAAATTTTCGAAAGTTCCATCTTCATATACTTTAATTTCGGAAACCTTGGTCCATGGGTCACGTTTGAAATAATATACTTTTATCTCTTCAGGTTTCAAAACTTTCTCTGTTACAAGTTTTCCCATTGTAATAATAGGAATATCGGAATGTGTAGTCATTATTAATGTAAGTCTTTTATCCAGAATTCTTTTTACTATGTGTTCAGTAAAATCCTTTATCATTAAAGGATTCTTATAAATTTCTGGTTCTTCTATTACCACCAAGCTACTTTCAGGTATTTTCTGTGTCATTGAATCAAATATGCTGAAGTCAAGCAATCCGTCAGGAGCTAACTCTACGGGAAGATGTAACTTAGTGTAGGGATCATGCATGGTAAGTTCAATTAGAGAAAATAGTGGCTGAATGTTTACTAAATAAGAGCCAACATCCTTTACTTCTCCTTTTAAAGCTTCGAGTCTTATTCCTGTCATTGCTCTTGCATAATCCGAAGCAAATAAGCCAAATGGGGGTAGAATAGGTATGGTCTTAAATAATTCAAAAAGGCTTCCAGCAAACATCCAAAGAAAAGTGGATTGTGGTTGACTCCTTAATTCTCTTATGATCTTTGGTAACAACATCACAATTTGGACATAATTGACTCTTTTAGAAGGAAGTAAGAATTCATCTGCCCATGGAAAAGTTGCTGCTCTATTTATTTCAAATTCTTGCTTCTCCGTTTTAAAAAATGCTTCAACTTCTTTCTTTATTTCTGTAACAGAAAACTCTGAACCGTTTATATTAATAGATATAGGAAATTGAGGTCTATTTTCTACTAATCTGGCGATCTTATCGAAACCATGCCCGTATAGTTGAATAGCCAAATAATGCGGGTCATAATTTCTAGATTTGGAAGCGAAATAAATAGCATAAGCTAAACTCGATTTGCCAGTCGAATTTGGACCTATAAATACATTTATTCTCGATAATTCTAGCTCTAAATTTTCAATACAACGCCAATTTGTTACTCTTAATTTTATCATTTTTAAACAATATTTATTTAAGCTATTAACTATTTAAGAATACTTATTTATTTTTAATATTATTTCTCAAATTCTTTAAATCATTCTTAAGTAGATCGATTTAAGTTGATTTTCAATAATCTTTACAAAATTGTATCTAAAGTTTTCCCATGATCTCATAGTAAACTATAAGGTTTATATATCGGTTTGCTAAAAGCAATATTGTGTCCGTAGTGAGCGTTAAGGTTAAAAAGGAAATTAAAGAAAAGATGCTGAAATATAAAGAAAAAGTAAATTGGGCAGAAGAAATTAGAAAATTTATTGGAATGAAGATCAGAGAAATCGAAGCAGAAGAAAACATTAAAAGAGTATGCAATGCTCTTTCAAAAATAGAATTTCGTGCACCAAAGGGCTCTTCAGTTGAAATGATAAGGGAAGACCGTGATAGTCATTGATGCATCCGTATTAGCTAGTTTTCTCCGCAAAGAGCCAGGCTGGGAAAAATTGGCAAATTATATGAAAAACGTTGTATCTGTAGATCTTATAGTTAAAGAAGTTAGCAACGTGCTTTGGAAAGATTATTATGTTAGAAAAAGTGTAGATAAAGATACAGTGCTTGAGCTATATCGTTTGATGAAATCTTTATTAGGAGTAAATATACTATTGGAGAATGAAGAAAAGTATCTTGATGATGCCTTTGAAATAGCTATATTAATGGGAGTATCAATATATGATGCTCTTTATATTGCGCAGGCAAAGAAAAATAAGCTACCGTTGATTACATTAGATATGAAGCAGAAAGAGGCTGCTGAAAAGGTGGGTGTTGAAGTAATTTATCCTATATAGTGGTTCCATATATTATTACGTAATAATAAATTTAAACATGAAATTAATTAGCGAATTCTATGAATACTTGTTGTAGTCAATCTTTTTTTCTTCACAACTTTCTGTGCTTCCATTACCATCTTCTCAATGTCTTGAAGTCTATCTCTTACACTTTCAGAATCTAATTTTTCTTCGTGGAAGCCCCAAACATGCAAAGCCCATGCAGTATCCCATGAACTCCTGAACCATTTTCCAAGTTTTTCAGAGATCAATCTAGAAGCCTTGTCCAATTCTGTAATAGTCCACCTTTTTCTCTCATCAACTTTCTCTATAATATCGCTTAAGTTAAAGTATGTTGTGAGAGCTTTAACAACTTCTTCAGCAGCTTTATAAAGTTTCTCAGATGCTTGAATAGGTTCTTTATCGATCAGCGACTTCCCTTCATTGAGATACTTTACAGAGAGCTCTAAGTAAGAATCAGCGCTAGCCATCGACAAACAACTCCTTTATTTTAAATTCTTTAAAATTTTATAAAAGTTTAAGATCGGTATTCTTTGATTGCAATTAAAACATTCTTAAGTGTTACTAGATTTTCCTTGACTATTTCTTCATTTTCATAACCTTTAACGTAATTATCCAGCACATATATAGCTTTTGTAAAATTATCTAGAACTCTTGTAGCACCTTTTTCTTTAAGTATATTCTCGATTTCCATTTTAACTAGGTCAAGCGATGCTAAGACTAGGTCAACGCAGCTTTTTCTATCGCTTTCTTTATTCGCAAATTTTACGTTAGCTTCTGAGATATCTTTTAAAAGTTTAAGAATGGTACTATTAAGATCAGGACCTGCTATAATTTTAATACCGCTATTTAGCTGGATTGGTTTATATACATCTTGTTTTATATATGCTATATATTTGTTTGTGGTTTTTGTCTTTATTGCATCCACATTTATTCCTTTGTCTTTAATTGTTTCTATATCGTTTTTGCCCAATTCTTTAGGAGTGCTAATAGTTAAAGGCATATCCTTATGTATTACTGTAATTTTTGTTATTATGCCTAGCGAGATCTCATCTCCGTGATTTAAGGGATAAGCTTCTCTTGGCTTAATTCTTTTTCCATTAATAAAAGTGCCATTTTGAGAACCTTTGCCTTCACGTCCGTAGTCTATTATAAATAATTCTTCTTCCCTTAATTCTATAAGAGCATGTTTTCTACTAACATAGCTATCTATTACCTTTGTATAATAGTAATATTCGTTTGGTTTAAATATAAAGAGAGAATATGGGTTTTCTAAAGATACTCCTTGTTTTTTAGCTTCATAAGCATCTTCGCTGCTTAATCTACCAATAAAAACGTTCATATATTTTTCCAAAACATTGCTTAGATCAAATACCTCAGCTTGGCCATCATCCTTAACCCAATAAAGTTTATATAATGAGTTCACTAATATATTTTTAACTTCTAGACTTATATTTTTGATTGAAGAACCAACATTTGAATATTAAAAATTGAACTTAGGAGGCTTTAGAGGTCATGAAAACTCAGGTGAAAGATCAGAAAATAATATGTATATTTTAAAATGGAACATTTAAATAAGGATAAAATATCTTAAAAAATATATGAAAATTGCTTTATCTTTATAATTAAGTCTGGTGATACTTTATGACCTTTGATCCAAAAAATAAAGAACTGTTAAAAGCCTCAAAATTTGGCTATATAGAAAAAGTTAAAGAGCTTTTAAAGGAAGGGGCAAATGTAAATACTAAGGATTGGTGGAATGGTTATACACCATTACACTATGCAGCTGATAAAGGTCATGCTGAAATTGTTAAATTGTTAATTGAGCATGGTGCTAATGTAAATGTTATAGATTGGTGGTTTGGTTGGACACCCTTACACAAAGCAGCTTGTAATGGTCATATTGAAGTTGTTAAATTGTTAATTGACAATGGTGCAGATATAAATGCTAAGGATGTCAATGGTTGGACCCCTTTACACTGGGCAGCTAATAATGGTCATATTGAAGTTGTTAAGGTATTACTTGAGCATGGTGCAGATCCTGATATTGCTGATATTATTGGTGAAAACGCAATGTCCTTGGCTCGCAAGAAGGGATATTATAGTATTGTTAAGCTTATAGAAGAATTTAAATCTTTCAAAATCTTTAATATTGAAGTTCCCAAACTTTTTGTTAATGAATGGAGCAAAATTATTGTTAAAGTAAAAGGTAAAGGGAAAGTATCAATTAATCTTGAAGGAGATGTTGACTGGATCAAACCTGATCCAAAAGAAATATCAGGGATATCGATTATCGAAGTCCCAGTTAAACCTAAATTAGCTGGGGAAGTCCCAGTTAAAATAATCATTGAGACACCTCATGGAAGACAATCTTCGATAATTTTTCTAAGAATAGAAGAGAAAGAAGTGAAACCAATTCAAGTTGCAACCCTAATAAAAGATCAAGAAACAATTCCTAAATTGATTGATATTGTTCCTCTAAGAAATGTTCCATTGGAAAATTTGATTTCTGGATATGGCTGTAGTAATTCAAAACGTTTTCAAGTTAATTTTTCCAGTGGTTTTGTTCCCGAAGAATTCGAAGGTTTATGGAATTGCTGTCTTCTAGGCTGTGGCGGTTGGGGCTGTGCTTATCTTTGTATCCGTGGTGAAAATAAAATTGTGATCAAAATTCCAAGAGGATTTGAAGCTATAATTGAGAATATTGTAGAAGCTCCAACCGGTCACGAAGCATTATTAAAGAAGATTAAATCTGAAGCTGAAATCATGGCTTCTTTAAATCATCCAAATATAATCAAGCTTCTTGGTGTTTCAAACAGGGTTCCTTTGGTTATATATGAATTCGCTGATTATGGTTCATTATACTGGCAACAAATTAAAGGATGGAAACCATCCTTAAAAGACGTGGTATTGATTGGAATTCAGCTTGGGGATGCTCTAAGGTATATTCATTCCAGAGGTTTAATCCATGGTGATATCAAGCCAAGTAATATTTTTATTAAAAATGGAATTGCTAAGTTAGGTGATTTCTCATCAACGGTTAAACTTCTTTCTTCGGTTTCTATAAGTAAAATGGTTTATACCATTGGTTTCAGAGCGCCTGAACAGGTATATCTTGAACTAAGGAGGAAGGCTATGGGAATGGGTATTGAGAATAGAATAGATATATATCAAATAGGAAATTTATTGCTATATATCTTAACTGGTGAATCTATTGATGGTGAAGAAGCAATTGATGATAAGCTTGTAATGGATAAACTAAATGGTATATCTAACGAGGATTTGAAAGAAATTCTTGCAAAAGCACTAGCATTGGAGCCAGCAAAGAGACCATCTGCAGAAGATTTAACAAAGATGCTTTATACTGTTTGGAAAAAAGTTTAATTTTATTCTTTAAAACTTAGCTAAAAATTTCATATTTTTATCCAATTAAGACGCGCTTAGAATTTCACTTAATAAATTGAAAGAAGAGGTTGAAACAGTCTTATTAATGGTCGCTGGCAAAATTTTTATTCATGATAAATATAGAATAAATAAAAAAGACCGCTAAAAATTAGGTGTACCATAAGTAAAGTAGCAAGGATATTATATGTAACGAGGGTGTATAAATTTACTTCTCAGAACAAAATATCTATAATTTTAGACAAGTAATGGCTTTATTTTATCTGATTCATGATAATACTCTTTGATTTTCACTATTACACATAAAGGAGGAATGGTAAATTTTCATCTTAAAGACTTTAATTATATCATATATGTGAATACTTTCAAGAGACTATGCTAATTCATGTTAACTTAAGTAAATACAAAGCACTTAAAATTATATATCCGATAAAAGATAATTAAACGAAACATTAAAATATTTATTTTTGATTTTTATTTTTTAATTAGTGATACGTATTGGTTAGTAGATTTTCCACCGTAGAAAAAATTATTATAACATCAGCTTTCGTGGTTTTGTTATTCTTAATAATTTTATTGTTTTCTAGAAACGTTATTGCTGGTTTCATAGGGTTAGGTATGGCTATGATAACATTAATACCAATCATTATAGACATATTCAAGATAAATGATGTAGTTAGATTAGGAATATATGGATTAGTCTCCCTTATCCTTCCTATGTGGATTGAAGTTAAAATTTGGAAGGAACCCGCTGTATCGTTTGTTAGTACATGGTTGCTTGGACCTTCCACCTCTTTTTATGTAAATATGAAGAATAATCTCTTCCGCATCGATTTTGGCATAATAACATTAGCTTGGATCGCTTTTGGTTTAATATTAATCGGGATCGTCTTGCTAATAACAAAACGATTATTCATAATAGGAACATCGCTTTTAATAGGCATAGGTATTTTACTCGTAATATTAACTTTTCCTTTAACATCTTCGTTCGGAACAATGGGAATTATTTTAATACTAATTGGAATTTTTTTGTTTATTATAAAACAATTATCCAAAATAAGTTCATCCCTTATATCAATAGGATGTCTCATCCTAACATTCAACTTTTTCATAATGATTGTAAATTTTGAAGGATATATATTAATACCTATTAGTATTTTCTATATATTAAGCGTAGGTATAAGAGGACTAACTATCATGCCTATTTTTACGCCCCCAATAACCCCAAAAATTCCTGAAATTAAGACTCCTAAAATAATTCGTGAAAAGGAATATACAAAAATTGAAGAAACTATAACCAAGCCTTCAATTTTAAGTATTGAAGCTACCAAACTTTCTGTTGATGAATGGGGTAAAATTATTGTAAAAGTTAAAGGTGAAGGAAAGGCATCAATTAATCTTGTAGGAGATGTTGATTGGATTAAACCTGAATTAAAAGATTTGTCAGGAGAATCGATTATTGAAATTCCTGTTAAGCCAAAAGTAAGTGGAGAAGTGCCTGTTAAAGTAATCATTGACACTCCTTATGGAAAAGACACTTCAACGGTCTTCTTAAAAGTAGAAAGGAAAGAAGTGAAAATACCCGTGAAAGTTAAGAAAATAATTTCGAAAAAGGTTCCTGGATTTCCAGACGAGCTTATTCCAAAATACGAGCCATTGGAATTCCTTGGAGAAGGAGGATTTGCAAAGGTATTCAAGGTAAAGAGAAGATCTGACGGAAAAATTATAGCTCTTAAAGTCTTAAAAAGCGAAGAGAGAACTTCGGAAATTCTTATAAATGAAGTAACTGCTTGGCTTTCTCTTGAACATGAGAACATAATTAAACTTTATGGAGTTTCAAAGGATCCTATTCCACATTTGGAAAACGAATTGGCTGAAGGTGTTATGATCAATAATAAAATTGTAAGAGACCTCGATGGCCTTCCCAAACCTGTCGATGAAAAAGATGCAATTAAATTAATAAGGGGTATTGCAGAAGGTTTAAAACATGCCCATTCCAAGAAGATTTTCCACCGTGATCTAAAGCCACAGAACATTCTTCTTTCAAGTGATTTCAAGCCAAAGATAACTGACTGGGGTCTGGCAAAGGTTAAAGCGACTTCTTCTTCTGCTGGAATGAAAGCAGTTACACTCATGTATGCAGCTCCTGAACAACTTGATAGTAAGCAATATGGTTCAACTGATCAAAGAACGGATATATTCCAGCTAGGGTTAGTATTTTATGAACTTCTTACCGGAAGACTTCCATTCGAGATCGAAAGTCCATATCAAGTAATGAGTAGTATATTGGACCCAAAACCATTTCCGCCAGTTTCAAAGTTTAATGTTTCTCTATCAAAATTTGATGGTCTAATTTCAAGGATGCTAGCAAAGAGAAAGGAAGAAAGATATCAGAATATTGAAGAATTCATCTCTGCTCTCAATATGCTTGAAATAAAGACCTTTGAGATCGAAGTTTTAAGGAAGGATATTATAAGCAGCTTTGATGGCTTAAAAAAGAGCAGGACTTCGGAAGAAGTTAAAAGGTATAAAAGATTGCTCGTTGAAAATATTGTAAAATTAGCTCTTATTTGTGGCGAAATAGGAGACCTCATTAACCAGCGAAATGCATTGCATGATTTAAAATCATTCGCTGGAGAAAATCTTTCAAAGTTAGAAGATATGATCAAGCAACTCGATTATTGTATTGAAAATACCATTAAACCTTCAGATGATTTCAACAATAAACTTAAATTACTTCTTCATGAGATAAAAAGAGGAAGCGAAGAAGTATAAAATTAAATATTAAAAAACTTATCAAATTAACCTAAAAAATTCCAATTTAACAAATTTTTATATATCTTTTTTTATTCTTTATATAAGACATGGGCTTTGATACTACAGTTGATCATTGTTTTAGTCTTGTTAACAATGCTAAGAGAATATGGGAACAAAGTTTAGGCGATTTGGCTAGAAATCAATTATCTGAACTTCTCAACGATTTTTGGAAGATAAGAGAAGACTATAAAAATTTTCAGACTAAATGTTATGGTAAGATCGATTCTAGTATTTATCTAAGAAATGAAAGTATTTTTAACATTGCTCTTCTCAAACTTAGCATTGCCATTGAAGATAAAGTAAAAGATAAAGAAATTCAAGATGAAGGTGTAAAGTTTATTTTAGGAATGTTTTCTTCTGATGAGAAGAATATTATTAGAGAATTTGAAAGGTTTAGCGGTTTAGATCCGAAGGTTGTTCCTCCAGATCTACTTGCTGATATTATTGTTTCTGGAAAGGGAGAAATATACCAGCTTGTTAAAGAAGCTGTAGGTAAGCAATATACTGACTTTGCAAATATAATAAAGTCTTGGTCATATCAATATAAAATAAGTGATTCTATAAGAAGAGGTATTTTAGAAAGATATGAAGCAAGATTTAAAAATGTTGTTGAAGCTGTAAAAAGACTATTAGATCAACAGCCAGCTTGGGTTAGAAGGCTTTTTGCTGAATATGAAGATGCTCTTTTATCCTCAGCTGAAGTTAGAGCGGAGTTTGAGAAAAAGTTTAAGGAAGTATATGAAAAAGAGGCTAATAATCTTAAAGAGTACATGAATGCTTTAGAAAGAGAAAGGAATGAATTGTTAGATAAACTAACAAATTTAACAGAGAAGGCTTCAGCTAAGGAAATGGAAGCAAAATTAATAGAAGAAGAGCTGAATAGATTAAGGAGGGATTATGAAGAACTTAGAAATAGATATTTTGAATATCTAAAAAATTGGGAAGCTAATGCCAAGGAATTAGAATTACTTAAGAATAAGCTTACAGAAAAAGAAAAGGAGCTTGAGGAATTGGCTAAAAAAGAGAAGGAGTTAACTGTTGCTAGAGAAGCTTATGAAGGTGAAATTGCTAGATTAAAAAATCTTGTTAATGAATATGAAGCAAAGGTTAAAGAGTATGAGAGATATAAAGAAGAACTACAGCTTGAACTGGAATCTATGAGGGATAAGGTTAACACGCTTGAGAAGAGTATGAAAGGAGAGCTTCAAGGAAATCTTGTAACAGCTGAAGATGCAACAATGCTAGAACTGATATTTATTGAAAAGTTAAGAAGTAAGCTAAATGAATTGCCTATCCTTATTAAGACGTCTTGGGGGGATGTGGTAATTAACAAGTGGAGCTATGTGAGAATACAATCTGAGAATTTGGAGCAAAGTACAAAATTACCCAGCAACAAATCTATAGTATTTGGATATAGGTCAAGAGGTATTTTAGGCTTAGGTGAAGAAAAGGTTGTTGAAATTAGAGGTATTTACTTATCACACATAGATATATTGAAGAAACAAGGCTTAGATATTCAACCTGCAACATTGAGCGATCTAATAAATGTTTTGAAAAATAGCTTAACTACAGACGGAGGCAAAAGATTTATATTAATTGGCATAGCATCTCCAACAGGCTGGGATAGTTCTGTTGAAAAGTATGTTACAGGAGGATCATATTCCCTTGTATTCAGAGATGCTATCGTAGTTTTAATAGATCTAATTGAAAATAAAGTTATATATCCAGAAAAGCTAAGAGAAACGATGCCTACCATAGAAAGATACGCTAGAATGTTTATACCTGAAATTAGAGTTGAAGAGGAAGCAAAAATAGAACAAACAATTAAAGATCTATGCGATGAAGCATTTATTAAGGCTCCACATAATCCGATATTCTTATATGAAGAGCTTTTGGAGAGACTTAAAGGTTATTCAGGTATTTCAGCAACAAGAGTTTTAAATAGATATTTAAAGAACGGTTATATAGAGATAAAGAATATTAACGGTGTAAAAACTGTTATATGTAGGTCGAGAAGATGATGGAAGCTCAAAAAGAAGCCATAGAGAAATTATTAAAGACTGTTACCAGTGCTGTTGGACAAACATTAAACATGATGGGCATA
>Ga0079992_137653_pt1 | contig 11546 bp, 10 predicted proteins | sample FaiFalFF_MnMetaG_3_FD_69197 | JGI IMG/M metagenome (GOLD analysis project Ga0079992, IMG submission 69197) | Freshwater microbial communities from Yellowstone National Park, Wyoming, USA - Fairy Falls B (FF_Mn_B) MetaG (SPADES assembly) (version 2) | ecosystem: Environmental > Aquatic >... | reverse complement strand
TGCGGGAGAAACTGACGCGCTATTTCGGCGATGAGGCGAAACGCTTGATGCCCCATCGCCACGACGACTTTGATGGGCAAGAAGGTGAGGCGCGATGAAATGCGAAGAGTTGCTCAAAATCCTGAGCGACTACATTGACGGCGACATTGACCCTCGCCTCTGCGAGGGCTTTGAGCGGCACTTGGCGGAGTGCGACCCATGCCAAGTCGTCGTGGACACCATTCGCAAAACCATCACCTTGTATCGCAACGGCGAACCCTTTGAACTGCCTTTGGAGTTTCGGGAGCGGTTGCACCGCACTTTGCGGGAACGATGGAAAGAGAAATACGGCACTGACCAACCGTGAAGTTGTAACCTGAGCGCCCTTACGACACTCATTAGCAAGCGGAGGTGACCGACGATGGCGATGACCGAAACGCGTCCGACCACAATGCAGGAAGTCGTCACAGCGGAACGGGTGAGCGCGCTGGAGGAACGCCTTGCGCAGTTAGAGGCACAAATGCAGCAAGTTCGGGAAGAGTTGCCCGAGAATCGCGTCAGCATCATCGTCTTCAGCGGCGACTTGGACAAGGTGCTGCCCGCCTTCATCATTGCGACGGGGGCGGCAGCGATGGGAATGCAGGTCAGCCTCTTTTTCACCTTCTGGGGCTTAAACGCCCTCAAAAAGCGGCGCGACCTTTCGGGCAAGGGCTTTCTGGAAAAACTCTTCGCCCTGATGACGCCCGTCGGGACGGAAGGCTTGGGCGTCAGCAAGATGAACTTCTTCGGCATCGGGGCGAAACTGCTGCGGACGCTGATGAAGCGCAAGCAGGTGGCGTCGCTGGAGGAGTTGGCGCAAATGGCGCGGGAGATGGGCGTCAAAATCATTGCCTGCCAGATGAGCATGGATGTGTTGGGCATCACCAAAGATGAGTTGTGGGACGGCATAGAAGTCGGGGGCGTCGCCACCTTCCTCGCCGACGCCACCAAGAGCAAGATCACGCTGTTCATCTGAAAGCACTAAACCTGCATCGCAAGTCTGGGAGGGCGAACCTTCCGGTGAGCCAAATTTGAGTGCGAGGTGTGAAGTGTAGAGTGCATTTGTCAAGCCAAAATTTTTCGGCGATGCAAGAGCACTTGCTTCACGAAACTTCTCGCCATCCGCCACTCGCTACTCGCCGTCGTTTTACCAGTCGCCAATCGCCAGTCGCTATCCGCCGTTTTCTATGAACGATGGCTACTTAACTGCCGTTAGAGCAAGTCCAATGCTGCCTTCGCCGTTCAAAGTGCTTCAATACCGAACTTGGGTTTGGAGTGTCCAGACGGTTGCGTCGGGGCGGTGTTGTTTCTCCCAAGTCAAGTTCATGCGGGTTGCTGGGTTCAAGTCCCACTGAACGCCCAATGCGTTCCGGGTGAAGGTGTCATCTGGCTTGTCGCAGTCAGGGTCAAACTTGTCCCTTTTGGCGTATAGCGTGAGCGGCAGTTTGGGTAGCCGATAACTGACTTGGACATAGCCTCCGCGAACTCGGGCAGTTGGCGAATAAAATCGGTCTGAACCTTTTCCGGTGAGCCATTCAGCCCTCAAGGTCAAACGGTCAATGGGGGTAAGTAGCAACCCGACCAACTTCCGCTCTCGGTCGTAAGTGGTGTCAAGTGTTCCGTCGTTGTTAACATCAGCCCTGCCCTTGCCATCCATCATGCCGAACCAGACTGTCCCGATTTTTCCGACGGGCTGAACGATTCGGACCAACCAACTTTTCCGCGTCGTCAGGCTATCGCCAGTTTCTCTCGCCCTCGTTCCGCTGAGAATTGCGAAGGTGATTGTGGGCATGCCTTTCTTGGACCAAGTTAGGGCGACTCCTCTGTCGCGGTTGCCGGGAAACAAAGTTTCCGCAGCCCGCGAGCGTTCAGGGGTGAGCAAGACCGAAGCGGACTCCAAGACTTCCTCCATCAACGGGACTTTGAATTGCCCCATCGTGATGGTGCTTTCTCCCGCTTTCAGTTCGAGATAAGCGTCGTAGGTTCGCAGCCTCGTCTGTGCGGCATCAACATGCCAACGGGCAAAAACTTTGGGATGCGGCGTCCAGCGAATGTCAAGTCGGGCTCGCGAAATCCAAAAGTTTTCGCGGGCTGAACCGTCCGCCGCTTTCGTCGCGTCAACGGGCAAACTTGTGTCTCGCCGATAGCGCATTTGGATGTAACCGCCAACCGTTAGCCCAGAGAACTTGCGAACGGTTTTGTCTGCCTCTTGCTGCTTCTTTTGCAGTGACTGAAGCGTTGCTTCCAACTGCTTCAACTGCTGCTGAAGTTTTTCCAACTCAGCCGACTTCTCAGCGACCAACTGCTTCAACGCTTCAATTTCACTTTGCAACTTTTCAACATCAACTGGTTGGGATGCAGCAGGTGCAAGCAAAAGTGCCAATAGGCACACGCTCACAACCAACCTCATTTCCCATCACCGCCATCCAACCCTCAATTGCTCCGCTTAGTGGAATTGCCTTTATCCCTGCCGGCAGTCAATGTGGGCGGTTTGATGCAGTAGCCGCATTTTTCGTAGCAGCGTTTGCCTTCAACGGAAGCTAAGAAATTGACGAACCTTTGGGCTTCCTTTTTGTCCTGTGCGAAAACAGTAACGCCTGCAGGGATGTGTCTCACCCGAAGGATTTCGGGCGGGATGGGGATGTTGTCCATCGGGGTGTCGGGATACCAGTAAGCGAACACATCCCAACCGATGACGGCGTCAACGGTTCCAAGTTTTATCTGCGCCGCCAAATCACTGCAGTCTTTTGCCTGCATGACGATGTTGGGCTGAATTTTCTCCCACAACCCTGCCCTTTCCAGAATCTCCTTCGCCACATCGCCCAAGCAAACTGAGCCTGGGACAGCGATGGCGACCCTGATGCCCGGCTTGACAAGGTCTTGAAGGGACTTAATGCCTTTCGGGTTGCCTTTTGGGACATTGATGACGGGAACGAGCCAGCAAATGACGCGAACTGATTTCGGGTCAACAATCCCTTCCTTGATGGCTTTCTCCATGTAATCGTCGCTGCCTGGGACATAAACATCGCCTTTGCGAGCGAGTTTCATTTGCGACAAGACAACGCCTGAGCCACCGAAAGTCAGCCGAACTTTCACTCCGTAGCGCTTTTCATACAACTTTGCTGCCTCTGTTAGCGGCGGTGTGTTCGCTGCACCGGCGAAAACATGCAACTCCTTCGGTTGGCGGCGATTTGATTGGGCGAAAAGCACTGCAGCGCTTGCAAGCGCTAAAATTAGCAACCAGCCAAAACGCCTCAGCATCCGAGCACCTCCTCGCTTTTGAGTCGCTTTTTCGTGACCCGAGTAATTGAAACGCTTTGGGGTCGCTGAAAAGTTCCCAAACTAAACCGTTGCGTTGAGGTGATGGGAGCATGAGCCGTGCAGCGTTGTTTGATTTGGACGGCGTTATCGTTGACTCGTCCCAATTCCACTACGAAAGTTGGGTAAAGTTGGGCGAGGAAGTCGGGTTCGTCATGACGCCCGAGTTTTTCAGGAAAACTTTCGGGCAGCGAAACGATGCCATCATAAAGCAACTTGTGCCCAACGCGACTGACGAGCAAATAACTGAATGGGGTGCAAGGAAAGAAGCGCTTTACCGAGAAGTCGCTCGCGGAAGGCTTGTGCCTTTGCCGGGAGCGATGGAACTGATTCGTGGACTGAAGGAACTGGGGTTCAAACTGGCAATCGCTTCGTCCACCCCGCGCGTTAACATTGAGTTCGCCATTGAGCAACTCAAGATGGCAGATTTGTTTGACGGATTTGTCGGTGCGGAAGATGTGACGAGGGGGAAGCCTGACCCAGAAGTTTTCCTGAAAGCGGCTCAAAAGGTTGGTGTCCCGCCGGAACGGTGCGTCGTTTTTGAAGATGCCGTCGCCGGAGTTATAGCGGCGAAGCGAGGCGGGATGAAGTGCGTTGCGGTGACTACGACCAACCCTCATTCCGCCCTTGAAGAAGCGGGTGCTGACTTGGTGGTTGACAGTCTGAGCGAACTTACCCCGACCCAAATTGCCGCTCTTTTGGAGGCGAACAAAGGATGACCGAACCAGACTTCCTTTGGTTTCTTTCAGCGGGGATAGTGACGGCAGTCCTTCACGCATCGCTGCCCAACCACTGGCTCCCTTTCGTCGCAGCAGCCCGCTATCACAAGTGGACGAACTCTCAACTTTTCCGCTTCACCTTGATAGTGGCTCTCGCTCACGCAGCGACAACTGTTGGGCTCAGCATTTTGGTGGGACTGCTTGGAGAAGGGGTCGCTCACTTCTTGCACGAAAACTCAGTGAAAGTGGCTGGCGTTGCTTTGTTGGTGTTGGCAGCGGTTTTCCTCTTATCGCCCCAACTTTACGGTCACAAACACATCCATCATCCTGAGTGCGAACATTGCCGGGACGGCGGTCAGGTCGTCACTTTAGCGGGTCTGTTTGCTGCGTTAGCGCTTTCGCCATGCGAAGGGCTTTTGCCCATCTTCTTTGCGGCGGCTGTGAAGTTCGGTTGGCTGAATGCGTTAGTCATCGCCACAGTTAGCAGCTTTCTCACAGTCGCTTCAATTGTGACAGTGGTCATGCTTGCCAGCAAGGGATGGGAAAAATTCCTGCCTCAATTAAGCGAACGACACGAACGACTTCTCGCCAGCACCTTAACGGCGGTTTTAGGTTTCCTGTTGTTGTTAGGTGTATGGCATTGATTTGTGTGCTTCCGTTTTTCTTCAGCGGACATTTCGTCTCCTCGGTCCAACTTTGCTCAAGTCAAAGGGCTTGAAGCCAAGTTTGAAGGCTGGGGATGTTGGTTTGAGCCGAAAATCGAACTTTTCTGGCGCAACGAACTGAGGATCGGCGATGATGGAGTTTTTGTCCATTCCCTTCGCCCGCCATTCCTCCCAACTCAAGTTCCCGAACTTGATTGGACCTCCGTCTTCCCGCCAATAAAGGTTGCGGTCAAACTCAAAGTTGAAGTCAATCCCACCCACAAGCCACTGCTCCGTCCGCCCAACCACGATGTTGCCGATGAAGCGGAACCGCAAGTGATTTTCGGGACGGCTCGCTTGCAGTTGGTGGTCACGAGCGTAAGCGAAAATGTTGTTGCGGACTATGTTCTCCCGACCGTAATGCTGATGGAAACCGCCGTGCGTCGTGTTGTAGACGATGTTGTTCTCGGCAATGATGCCCGTTGAACCCTCGTCAAAGTAGATGCCCCATCCGCCATACCTAAGCCCAGCGATGTCGTGCCAAAGGTTGTTGCGGATGACTGTCCCATGTTGGATGCCTAAGGTGTAAATGCCACCCATGTCGCTCAAAATCGGTCCGTCGCCGTCGCTCTTTTTGCCGATGTGATGGACATGGTTGAACTCAACGATGTTCCCGCCAGCGAGAGAGTTGCCATAACCCCAAGTCCAACCGATGCTGATGCCAGTGTAGTAGAAGTCAGCGATCTCGTTGTGGATGATGCGGTTGTTTGGACTCTGACCTATCCAAATTCCGACGGCGCTGTGGAACATCTTGCCTCCGTCAACAATGGTGCAATCGCCGATTTCGTTGCCGAAAGTTCGCTCCGCCTCGTCGCTGCGAATTTGGGTCTCACCGATCTTAATGCCGCCTGCCCCCAAATCTCGCAAAGTGCAACTGACGATTCGGTTTTCGTGACAGCCTCTGGCGAGTTCAAGCCCGTATGTCCCGACATGCTCAATGGTGCAATTTTCAAAAGTGCATCGCCTGACGCCTTCACCGTAAACTGCTCCGGGAACTCCGACCGCTGCTTGCGGGAAGCCACCGACATCGGGAGATGGCCATCCGGGTTTGAAATCTGGCGGGTAATACCATTCGGCGTGCGAGAAAGTTATGCCTTTCCAGACGATGTGCTCAACCCACTGACCTGCCTTTGGCTCTCCGACCATGCGGACAATTTGGGTCAAGACAGGAGCGATGACTTCGGCTGTCTTCATATCCTCGCCCTCTCTCGGCATGTAGTAGAGCGTTCCAGTTCGCTTGTCCAAAAACCATTCGCCGGGTGCATCCAGAACTTCAAGGCAGTGCTCAAGGTAGTAAGGGTCGCCGACATCCAATTTGAAGACGCTTCGTTTCGCACATTCAACCACCCTTTGCGACTCGTCAACCTTAACGACAGGCAAGCGTGATTCCACCCATCGGTTCATGACAACAATCTCCGCATCGGAGACAGTTGACCACGCTTTCAAGTCGCCCTCTTGGAAACGGAATCGTTTTTGTCCCTCGTGCCATTGGGTTTGTGGCGTCACATCCAAAACTTCAGCGACTTGCAAGTAACCCTTGTTGGGATGGCGTGCCCGAATTGCCCGTTTGCCGTTGACCCAAAGTTGTCGGAAGAACCATTTGCCCTCTTTCACTTCGGGAATTTCAGCGACCCAAACTTTCCGACCATTGACAGTTGTCGGTTTCCACCCAACAATCTTCCGCCCGCCACTCAAAATCGGTCTCTCATTCCGATAGGCTGCGATGGTGACAGGAAATTTCTCGGTGCCAGAATGCTCAGGCGTGATGGTGATGGGTTCGGTCAAAAAGTAAGTGCCACCCCGCAGGTAAATGGTGACTGGTTGGCGCAAAGTTCCGCCTTGTTGTTCCTTGAGAGTTTTCACCGCTTCCAAAGCCCGCTTCAAGGTGGCGAAAGGTCCATCGGTTTTTGTTCGGTTGGGAGAAGGGAAGCGCCCACTCCAAGAGTCGTTGCCGTTAACTGCGACATAAAAGGTAACTGATGACTGCTTTTGCGCCCTCACAACACTCACCTCCAAAAAGACGCTCAAAGCAAATCCGACCGCAGCGAAAACTAACCATCTCATCCCTCATCACGCTCCGTCGCCTCAAATTTTCCCCGAACAAAGTTTGAAGCCACACCGCAACAGATGTGAAGCATTTGGGAGAACAAAATTTCCGCCAACCGTCGCACCCCGCACTTAGCACCCCGCACTCCGCACTGTTTTTTATTCAACCTTGCACGCCTGCACGCCTGCACTCATACAGGCTATCGACGCTCCAAAAAATGCTACAATGACTGCAAGCGCCGAACAAAAGGGAGGCGAGTGACAATGGCGCTTTTGGAAGTTTCTGGGCTAAGCAAACAGTTTGGGCAAATTTGGGCGGTGCGAGATTTGAGTTTTGAAGTTGAGAGGGGCGAGATTGTCGTTCTGCTTGGACCGAACGGTGCGGGCAAAACTACGACCCTCCGATGCATCGCTGGCGTCCTTCTCCATGACGAAGGTTCAATCCGCATTAACGGCACATCCATCTTGCACGATCCCGTAACTGCCAAAAAGCAGTTAGGCTACTTGCCCGAATTCCCGCAACCGATGCCTTACTTGACAGTTTGGGAGCATTTGGAACTTGTCGCCCGCATCCGTGCTATGCCCGACAATTGGCGGCAGCGAGCCAATGAACTGGTTCAACGGCTGAACTTGACTGAATGGCGTGACAGTCTCGGAGCAACTCTGCCCAAAGGTGTTCGGGAGAAGACGATTTTGGCGTGCGCCATGCTACCTGAACCGCCGCTGCTTTTGTTGGACGAACCCATTGTCGCTATTGACCCAATTGGGCAGCAAGTGGTGAAGGGAATGCTTCGTGAATGGCGGGAACGAGGTCATGGCATCCTTATCAGCACCCACATCCTCGCTTTCGCTGAAGAATTAGCCGACCGCATCATCATGCTCGACCGAGGGATAAAAATCGCAGAAGGGACGCCAGCCGATTTGCGGGAGAAAGTTCATGTCGGCGCAAGCGCCCCGTTGGAACAGGTGTTTGCCAAGTTGCTGGAGCAGTAGCAAGCAAGGGGAGAAAGCGTCGCCAAGGGGTGACCAATCATGACGGCGCTGATTTGGGCACAAGGAAAGCAATTGATGAGGCTATGGCGACAGTGGCAAACTCTCCTGTCCCTTGTGGCTTTCGTTTTCATAGTATTGTCGGCACCGATATGGGTTCGGTTTGCTCAAGATTTGTTGAAACCTTTGCCAAATCGACAAGCCTTCTCGCTTGCGCTTGCCCTTTTTATAAGCCAACCTTGGGTGTTCGTTCCGCAAACTTTCGGCAGCCTATTCTTGTCAGAATGGAAGTTGGCTCAGCCAATACCTGCACGCACGATGGCGGTGTTCCTTTGGGCATCTGCGAATATGCTCTACTTCTCTCTAACCTTCGTGCTGTTGGCGGCAATTGTGAGCGCATCAATTTTGTTGAAGGGAGTAGCGAATATAGCGGCTATCGCACTTTCGGTTACCGTCATCGTCCTGAACGCTTGCTTAGGAGCAGCACTGGTGTCGTTAAAGATGACGGGATGGCGCACGAGTTGGGCTTTTTTGTGCGAGTTGTGGGTGGTGTGGGTAAGGGCTCTTTTCGTGCTTGCGATTATTTTGCTTGCGCTCTACTATTTCTCCGGCGCCCTTCGTGCAGCGCACATCGATTGGGAGAAAGTCATCGGTTGGGTGGAAACACCTGTCGGAACGGTGGTTCTGCTCCCTTTGATGCCTGCTTACTATTCAATCAAGGCTGCTTTTGATGGAGTTGGTGCGGTGTCCGTCTTTCTGACAATGTTCCTCGCCGTTTTCACCGCCATTACGGTTTGGGAGGCGCTGAAATTTGCAGCACCTTTTTGCGAAGCCACCTTCCTTCACTCGGAGCAACGACAACGGCTCACGAAAATGGGCGCATGGGATGCTGCGGCTCAGGCAATCACTGCCAAACTCGCAAAGTCCGAAAGCGGCTTCGGCTTGAAGGCGACGAGTTTGCTCTGGCTGTATTGGCTGGATTGGAAGCGAAGGAATTCGTGGGCAGGAGAATTACCCGCGCTTCTCGTTATCTGCCTGTCCGTTGCAGTCTTTGCCATTAAAAAATCGCCTCCATCGCTTCTGTCACTGGCAATTGCTATGGTTTTGCTTTTCTATCAGGTCACTCACCCTCCTGAATGGCTCAAAAGTCAACCCATATTGGCAAGGGAAGCAGTGCTGATGTTGGCACTACCAACTGCCCTACGGGCTTCGCTGTGGGGTTTTGCGATTCTCTTTGCGATTGCACTCCTGTCGCCCGAAGGAATAGGCATCGCAAATTCCTTTGCCTTCTTCCTTGCCTTGATTGCCTTGGGTTTCGGGATAGACTTTGCGGCACAGGCACTCAGGGCTTCACGGTGGACTAACTTTCAAGATTTCCCCTGGCTCGCTTCTGCTATTGCCATTGGTCTGGGTGGGTTGATGTCCCTGACCTTGACAGATTACTGGCTTCTGGGCTTACTGTTGAGTTGGGCTGCGTGTTTGGTGCTTTACTTGTGGGCGAAAGAGAGGTGGCGAACGGAGCCGTAACGGTTTGCCCCTCAACAATGCCCCGAACGATTGTCGCCCTCAGTGATTCATTCCCAAACTGATGCCGCAAAATCTTGGCTGACGCTCAATTTCGCTGAAGTGAAAGCCTGCAAGGAGGGACGAAACGGATGGGAGAGAAAGTCGGCGTTTTGCTGATGGCATACGGCGGTCCGAACTCTTTGGACGAAGTTGAGCCCTACTACACTCACATCCTGCGTGGGCGGAAGCCTTCGCCAGAAGCGTTGCAGGATTTGGTTGAGCGCTACCGAAGCATCGGTGGCAAATCGCCTTTGAACGAAATTACTTTCGCCCAAGCCAAATTGCTCCAAGAATTGCTGAACGCCTCACTCACGCACCACGAACCACGCTTCACGGTCTATGTCGGCATGAAGCATTGGCACCCTTACATCGCCGAAACTGTCAAGCGAATGGCGGGCGACGGTGTGACTGAAGCCATCGGCATCATAATGGCACCGCACTATTCACGCTACAGCGTCGCCGAATACATCGGTTATGCGAAAAAAGCCAACGAAGAGGTAGGCAACCCTATACGCTTTCGTTTCGTGGCGAGTTGGGCAACTCATCCTTTGCTGGTTCAATGCTTTGCCAACAAAGTCCGACAAGGATGGGCTCAGTTTGCCCCTGAGGTTCAAGACAAGGTCAAATTCGTCTTTACTGCCCACAGTCTGCCGATGCGAATTTTGGACGAAGGTGACCCTTACCCGGACGAACTTCGCCGCACCTGCGAAGCCGTTGCTTACGAAGTCGGCATTGATGATTGGACGCTCGCTTACCAAAGCGCCAGCGGTGAAAATTGGCTCGGTCCAGACATACTTGAGGTCTTGGACGAGTTGGCTCAAAATGGTCACCGTCATGTGCTCGTCATCCCTGTCGGATTTTTGTGCGACCACCTTGAAGTGCTCTACGACATTGACATTGAAGCGAAGCGAAGGGCAGAGGAACTCGGTATGGAACTGCGGCGAACCGAAATGCCCAACACCGACCCATTGCTCATCGCAGCCTTAGCCGACATTACCACAAAGGCGCTGCAAGGGATTGAAGACGGTTTCAAGTTAGAGGGCAATTGAAGGCATCCCTTTGCTCACAGGGGAAAGAGGCGGTGAGTTGAAAATGGGCGTTACATTGCTGAAAGCGAAAATGGCGCGCCCGGAGGGATTTGAACCCCCGACCCAGGGATTAGAACTCCCCGGCTCTGTCCAGGCTGAGCTACGGGCGCAAAACTTAGCATTTCCGAAAACCTGCCTCTCAAAAATCCCCTGCGCGTGCAATGAGCGGAGGTGTAGGCTGTGTTGTGGGCAGTGCGGTTTGAACCTAAACCATTCGTTTCCGATTTTGACGCTGTTATTGACGCTTTCATCCTTTCGCGTCACCTCAAAAACGCTTCACCCGAAACATTTCATTGGTATCGCAAACGCTTGAAGCCTTTCGCTCATTTCTGTCAGCAACGCAACGAAACGCCTTCAACTTTCTCCCGCGAAACTATCTTGGCTTACCTGAACTTTCGCTTGCAACATTTGACGCCACAAACTGTCAACGGTGACCTTCGTGCCATCAAAGCATTTGCCCGTTGGCTCGTTCGGGAAGGTTTCCGCAATGATGACCCGACTAAAGGCATTGAGAAACTCAAAGAGCCCATTCACTACCCGCGAACCCTTTCCGATGAGCAAGTGGTTGCTTTAGTCAACACAATCGCAAAGCACGCTCACACTTTCAGCGGCTTGCGTGACTTGACTTTCGTTTGCCTGCTTTTGGACACTGGCTTGCGACTATCAGAAGCGCTCAATCTCAAACTTTCCGACATTGACTTATCTCAAGGCTTCGTTCGCGTTGTCGGGAAAGGCAGCAAAGAGCGATTCGTTCCAATCGGTGAAAGTGTCAAGGTTGTGTTGCACCGCTACTTGTTGCGGCGGATGACCGTGACCAACGCGGGCGACTGGCTTTTCATCACAACGCTTGCAACCCGACTGACAAAACGACAAGCACATATGAGACTTTCCCTTTGGGCAAAGAAGGCAGGCATTGAAGGCGTTCGCGTTAGCCCGCATTCGCTTCGGTTCACCTTTGTCCGAAAGTGGCTTCAAAGTGGTGGCGACAGCATTGTGTTGCAACGAATTTTGGGTCACCAAACAACGCAAATGACATCCTACTATGCCCGATTGTTCGCGACCGACTTGAAAGATGCCCACAAGCGCCATTCACCGAT
>Ga0079992_129682_pt1 | contig 11570 bp, 12 predicted proteins | sample FaiFalFF_MnMetaG_3_FD_69197 | JGI IMG/M metagenome (GOLD analysis project Ga0079992, IMG submission 69197) | Freshwater microbial communities from Yellowstone National Park, Wyoming, USA - Fairy Falls B (FF_Mn_B) MetaG (SPADES assembly) (version 2) | ecosystem: Environmental > Aquatic >... | reverse complement strand
CGCTGAAAATAGAGCAGAGCTAAGAACCCATGAAACCAGCCCAGCCTGAACTCAACCACAAATTAAAATCGAAAGCCTGTGTAGCTGCTAAGCCCCTTCCTCAGCCGTCGGTAGCCTGTATCCGGATACAGGTTAACATCCATTTTTGAAAGCTTTTCCGCAAGCTTGTTGAACCAAGGCATCGGCCTGTAAGGAGAGGTGTTAAGGTCCATTCTAAAGACCTGTCTTTTGCCGAGACCGTAGCGGGCGGCTATCTCGGCCGTCGAAGCCTCTCAAGCATATGGTGGGAAGTTGGAGAGGACGCTTCTAGGCTGCGGGCATGTGTGGAGCAAAATAATGTTTACTTCATGAAACCGTTTAAATACGAACAAGCAGCCCTAACAAACGGTGGGCCGGTAGCTCGGCTTGGTTAGAGCGTTCAGCTGATAACCGAAAGGCTGGGAGTTCAAATCCCTGCTGGTCCAAATTTATTATAGATACTGGGGCTTCCTAGGATCTGTTTATCTATATGGAAAATCGCTGTCCTACCTCAAAAACATAAACAGAATTGGTTAAGCGTTAAGGAAAGTGGAGGGGAGAGGGGGTTTGGCTGGGCATCGTCTTAGTGTTTTCTAGTTTGGTGTTTCTTAACGTAGTTTTCGAGTCGCCTTTGTTTCCTCCTGATTGTGAAGCCTATGTTTCTGTAGAAGTTTATGTTGCTGCCAGCTCCGATGTAGATATAGTATTCATCCTTTTTGTGCATGTATCTTTTCATCATCTTAGGGTCGTAGAATGTTTTTCCCTGCTGTCTTTTAGTCCACGGCCCTGTTGATTCAATGTCGAGATGTTTGAGAAGGTCTTTGACGTATGTAAGTAGGTCATAGTCAGTGTTTGAGATAATTATGTAGCCCCTCTTGTCAACGTAGCCTTCTGAGTCGGCGAATCCTCTGAGGAATGCTGCCATGCATCTCTCACAGTGTTCTATGTATTTCTTCAGTCTGTCTAGGTCTACCGGCTTCTTAAGGAGCTCATAGAGTGTCTGTGACTTAGCTTCCACAACGTATCTTTCTGAAGATTTATTGTATCTCGGCCTGATTGGTTGTCTTCCCAGCACCTTCGCTAAACTTCTCCCAAACTCTTCGGCGAACTCCCTGTCCTTCACCTTAAGACCTATTATGACCCTGTTGTAGCTTTTGATGGTCCTTCTTCCCTTAGTAGTGTAGCCGTCGCCAAGCTTCGCACCTATTAGGTATGCAAGCTCTTCAGAAGGTTCTAGAAACTCGATTGATGGTATGTATCTCCCGTTGTATGGGCTGTGTATTCCGCGTATCCAGTAGCTTACATTTGACTTGGAGAGTCTGACTCCGTGTCTTCGCCATATCCCTTCGATTATCTCTTTGTACGTCAGACCATCTCTGCGAAGCCTGTTGACCTCATCGAATAGCTTTATTCGTAGTTCGCGTTGCAGGTAATTCCTCCTCCCCTCTTGGGTTTTCTGTTCCTGCCCCTGGGGCGTATGCCCCTCACCCCGGGGCCCAGGGTCCTGAACCATGGTTTCACCCACCATGGCTTTCCCGGGAGGCCCAAGCCCCGGAGCACATCCCCAGACAGGAGGATGTTTTTCCTCCCGCCGGGAGACATGCTCCAAGCGGGAGGTCCCTCCTGTCGGGGTGTAGTAGGGGTTTTGTGTCGTCTGAAGGTTGATGATGTCTATGGGTTTCTTAGAGATCTTCGTAGGCAATGTAAGATTTCAACATTATCGGTAGCAATTATTTTGGTTATCTGTCCAGGATTTTTCCGTCTGGCTTTACGGCTGCTCTGCGGGCGCCGTCCCTCCACCCGCCGCATGCCGCTGGCTTCGACGGATTCCTGGCCTCTGTGCGTGGTCTATTGCCCCGCTGTTAATGGCCGGTCGATCGCCGGCCCTCCTGCCCCCGCCGGCAAGGGGCACTAATCTCCCCTTTCCCCTCACTACCGGCTACAGATACTGTTGTACTGGTGTGATTTAAGTGTTTTGTTTAGGTACTGCATTTTCACGCTACTCTCCCAGAATATAGGCATCTTTGAGCCATTATTTCTAGATGCTGCGGAGGCTTTGGAAGAGGGTCTACCTCGACATAGAGCATTGGAGGCTCTGGCTTGACGGTTCATGGCATACAGTGTATGAGTCGAGTGACGGATACTTTTGTCCACACCTCTCTGTCGAGGATGTCTCTAGCGTTAGGTGTGAAGACCTGCCTAAGGATCTCACGTTAGTGGTTAGTGTCCCTGTTAAACTTGGCTCCGTTAATGCGAGGTTGTATGTTGAGAGGGGTGTGGTGGAGCTGTATGTCGATGTTGACTGGTCTTACTGGTCCTACGCTGTTAGTAAGGAGGAATTTGTCGATAGGTTAACCAAGTGGCTGGAAAAACTAGGGTACAGTGTTGAGGCCTCGGAGGATGGTGTGAAAGCTTATATGACATGTTCTGGAAAGCTCTCACCATATCTAGAGTCTTTGGTTGAGGGATTAGACAATGTAAGTAAGTATGTCTCTAATCTGGATAGGAGGCGTGTAGGAGAGGTTAGGAGTGTTCTTGAGAGAGTTTCCGGGGTTGATGGCAGGACTCTGGCTTCCCGTAGAGATTTATCAGGTGTTGCAAGAATGCTCGTTGCTTCTCTTACCTCGGATGATATAGCCTATCTGCTGCTTGAGTCGAGTGGGATGGACAGATTTGTAAAAACAATCATCTACAGGGAGGTCAGACTAGACGGTAACGCTATTCTGGAGAGGTTGAGAGCCCTAGGCCTTTACAGATATGCGGGTAAGAGGATGCAGGCAGTATGGCCCTTCCAGACTGTACAGAGGCTTGTCAGACATCTCTACAGCTCTTCAGACGGCGGTGGTATGGTTAGCAGTTTCTTAAACGCCCACTACCTCATGACATACATCAAGAGAGATGGAAACCTATACTCGTTGATCGTTAGAGAGAGCATGTTTGGGAGGGATGTCAGGTGAAGGTCTGGGCTTAGGAAATATCTCGAAGAGAAGCTATTCCCAAACACAACATTCATAGATGTGGGGCGCCCGGGCTTGGCATTATGTCCCAGCTATGCGCAGAATTCTTATATCATTTTGTTGAGGTAAGATAGGTAGATATGGGTGTGAATATGTTGCTCTTCATGCTTGAGAACTGTCTCGTAGACTTGAAAATAGACTATTCTAGTGTTTGGCCGCTCTTACCGGAGAAAATGCATCTACAGTATTCAAATGTTTTTGAGGCGTTGAGAGTGTTGCGGCGTAGCATCCCTAGGAAAAAATACAATTTGCTTGTTAAGGAAGTCACTAACCATGTATCGTCCCTAGAAGATGCGGCGGTTAAAAGCTCTAGATTAGTTTTCGACCCCGCCAGTATTTTACCAGAAGTTAGGAAAAGAAACGTGACCGTCGCGGTTCTTAGCCTGCTTGGTGAAAAGGCCTTGCGGAGGGCGTTGGAGTTGCATGGGTTGGAGAACCATTTCGACACGTACGTGGCAAGAGCTCGCGTAGACCAGCCTCCCGGCTTCATGTTCCCCCTGAGGATGGCGCGGCTTCTAGTGAAGGATAGACCTGGGAGCATACTGTTTTTCTGCGCCGATTCGGACACCATAAGGCGTGTTAGGGAGGCTGCTGTCTCGGGTGTCAGGATCGTAGCGTTGCCGGCTAAACCCAGTGAGGTTAGAAACATAGTTATGGCTAAGCCTGACATCTTCCTACCCAACATATATGAGGTCGTTGACTTGATTGATTTAGGATTAGCCTAAGTGATTTTTTTGGCCGCTAGCCCTAACGTTGCTCCATATGTGGCTAAAGACAAGCCGTAGACGGTGAGAATTTTCGCAGCCTCCAAGACAGGGATCTCCACTAGACTTTTTCCATAGCCAGGTATACTGTTTGTTAGGAGTATCGCCAGCAGTATGAGCTGAACTGCTGCAAGGCCTAAACCTTTTGTAACGCTGTAGCTTTTGAAGGCAAACGCGTAAACTAATCCCCAGACCGAACCAATTATGAAATGGAGGACCAGACCTATTAGGCCTTGTTCATAGGATGGTCCGTAGATTCCTAAGATCTCAGGCAGCAATGTGAAGAACCTAGGAGTCTCAAAACCAATTCCAGCAAAAATTATGAGTACTACACCCATGGCGGCAGAGGAAACAACACCTCCAACGACTCCTAGTTCGACCCTTCCAACAACGGTAAGGGATTGTTTCTGAGTTCTGGTTTCAAGCATTACTTCTTCACCTCAGCTTTTTTCACCTGCTTCACTATCTTCCACCGGGAGGGGTCGAAATGTTTGACGTAAAAATCTCTGCTTATCCACCCCGTAACCATTGCCTTGAGAATAGGCCAGTTTACTGGGAGGACTGCAAAATACACATGGCCTATTACCATGCCTATCATCAATGCTGCGAAAAGGTCGTGTAATACTCTGAACGTGAGCTCTAACTCGTATGGTATGTGTGGGATTAGGCCGTAGGGGTTCCAGAAGTATAATCCTGTAACGCCCAGAACTATTAGCGAGACCGTCAACCCCCAATGGAACGTTTTCATGAAAATATCGTACTTTGGTACTGGCTTGTATTCCCTGACAAGTCCAAGAAAATGCTTTGTCCTTAACCATCCATCGCTCAGATCTTTGAGACCTATCCACATGTCCCACCACCCACGTTTCACGCCCACATCCCATATTACATGTATTATAAGCAAGCCAAGCAGGGCCCATGCTAAGTTTACATGCCAAAAGATTTTAGCCTGTGTCCCCTCAATCCCTAAAGGTGTAAGAAATGGGTTGAAAAGGCTCGGGTACAGCAGTGCCACACCTGTTAACGTCATTATCCCCAAAAATGTAAATGTTAACCAGTGGAACAGCCTCTGAACGATGTCGAAAGCCGGTACTTTCTCTTGAGGCACCTCCATTTCGACTATGACAGGTGTTGGATGTGGCTGTCTGAAAGCCCTCCTAAACCAGTGAACAACGTAAGCTGCGATGAACAATAGAACGATTGCCGTGAAGATCTCAGGGCTAAGACGCACAAGCTGTGTTAATGCCTCTTCAGCCATGTTCCCTAAATACTTATTACCTGTAAATAAGGTTTATTTTGTAAATGTTTAGCATTTGTATGATAGAAATGCTTATATCTACCATGTCATCTATAAAGTCTAAAGATGAGAAAGGGTGCCCTCGTATCGAGGAGAGACTTCCTGAAGTTGTCGGCCGCTACGACGACGATTGTTTCTGTAGCTGCCGTGGCTCGCCCTAACAACACTGCGGTGGCAGAGTTAGCCACGCAGCAGAAGGCTCCGGGCTTAGAGGATGCCTTTGCGGCTCGAGTGATAAGAATGCGGGTGAACGGGAAAGAATATAGTGCAATGGTGTATCCAAGAGATACGTTGGTCAATGTTTTGAGAGAACAGCTGGGGCTGATAGGTACTAAGCGCCCATGTAACAGGGGTGAGTGCGGTGGTTGCACGGTTCTCGTCAATAACGTGCCAGTGCTCTCATGTACTTATCTTGCCGTGCGGGCTGATGGTAAGGAAATACTAACCGTTGAAGGCAGAGACTATGACAAAATATTGAAGACACTTCAAGATGCTTGGGTCGAGGCCGATGCAAGCCAATGTGGCTACTGCCAACCAGGACAGCTAATGTCTGCTACAGCACTGTTGAAGAGGAACCCCAACCCCTCAATAGATGAGATTAAACTGGCAATGAGCGGCAACCTGTGCAGGTGCGGCACCTACATGAACATTATTGAGGCGATACAGCTGGCATCATCACGCCTGAGAGGTGGTAGCTCATGAGTGAGCCGCTACCAGTAGTCGGTATAAAGAAAGATCGCTACGCGCTTGTCGGCAACAAATCAGTTGTACGAGTAGATACGATGGATAAGATAACCGGCAAAGCAGTCTATACCTATGACATCAACCCGTCCCATGTTGGAGAGAGTAGATTTGTATATATGGGATACGTTAGAAGCCCCTACCCCCACGCAATAATAAAGAAGATAGATACAAGCAGGGCTGAAGCACGGGGATACGCCGTAGTAACAGCTCGGGACTTGCCCAGGTATGCGCTTATCGGTGCCAGACCTCACACACCCCTCCCTCTGGACCGCGTTAGATATATAGGCGAACCCGTAGCAGCTGTTGGAGCTTTGTCACCTAATGAGGTCGAGGATGCGATCGAACTCATCGAAGTCGAATACGAGCCACTCCCATTTGTACTTGACCAAGATGAAGCGTTGAAACCCGACGCACCTAAGATCTGGCCTGACGGTAATGTCGCTGGCGGAGGATTCAACCCCGAGACGGGGCCAGTTCCTCCCACGATCACCATAAGGTATGGCGACATTGAGGCAGGGTTCAGGGTGGCTGATGAAGTAATCGAGACAGTCATTGAAACGCAGATAGAGCAGCACTATGAGATGGAGCCGCGTGCACTAGTTGCATACTGGCGGGGTGGTAAACTTTACTTTAGATACAGTGGCCAGTTCGCCCACAGCGCCCAAACAGCTGTTGCAAATTATTTCAGGATGCCTGTCTCCGATGTAGTCTTCTCGACAAGCTTAGGTGGTGAATCGGGTCACGTTCTAGGAATGGCTCTCGGAAACAAGTCAGCACCAGTTGAGGATCTTATAGTTGTGGCTACGATGGCTAGAAAAACCGGAGCCGCAGTAAAATACGGGCCTACACGTTTTGATAATGCGCTAGCGCCCCATCAGAGGTTTCCGATCAGAGGGTATGTAAAGTTTGGAGGTAAGAGAGATGGTACTTTTACTGCAATGCAGGCCAAGCTTGTGGTCAACGTCGGTGCATACGGTGGTTCTCAGGGGTCCGACGCTGTATCAGACTTCTACCATGCATACAAAGTTCCCAATGTACTGCTTGAAGCCATATCAGTAAACACAAACGCCTTCGGCTTCTCAGGACCAATGAGGGATGTTGGCGAGTCGCAGGGCCACTTTATTCTTGAGGTAGCGATAGATATGTTGGCTGAGAAACTTGGCATAGACCCAGTAGAGTTCCGTTTGAAGAACATGCGTACAAAGGATAACGCAGTCGATCCAGTAACAGGCAATAGATACACTGGGTTTGGACAGCCCGAGGCCTTCATAGGTGCTATGGAGAAATTCAGATGGAAAGAAAGATGGAAGGGGTGGGGTGTGCCGTCAGCAGTTAGCGGAAGTAAAAGACGAGGGGTTGGAGTATCCCTATTGAACGCTGCGAAGGGGGCGGCATCACCTCCCATAACTGGCCAGATAGAGGTTGCACCCGACGGTAAAGTAACATTTTACACAGGCTTAACCGACCACGGCGCTGGCGGTCGTACATCATACGCCATCATGACGGCTGAAGCGCTTGGATTAACATCACTTGAAAACGTGAAGGTTGTCAGCTCCGACACCTCGGTAACAACCAACACGGGGGTTACAGCAGGAAGCCGTTCTACTAGGGTTGCGGGATTAGCCATCGTCAAAGCCGTAGAGGACCTGAAAAGACAGTGGTTCCCAATAGTCGCCGAAAAACTCGGTGTCAAACCTGAAGACCTAGAGTTTGGAGACAACCGCATCTATGTGAAAAAAGACCCATCTAAAGGAATGTCGTTCAAAGAAGCCGCAGCTCTGCTTAAGGCTCCAATTAAAGGTTCAGGGACGTTCACGCTGCCACCGCGTATAGTGTCAAGGGTCGGAGGTGCAAAGTTTGTTGAGGTTGAAGTAGACGTGGAAACCGGCGAGGTCCACATACTTGAGTATGTTTCAAGTTATGATATAGGCAGAGTAATCTTTTGGAAAGGTGCCGAGAGCCAAGTTAGAGGCGGGTTCATCGGAATGGGTATGGGTGCAACTATGTTTCAGGAAGTAATACGTGATCCCATAACCGGCGGTTATCTGAACCCTGACTTCCACAACTTCAAAATCCCAACAATAATGGAAACCCCTGACAGGATTGACTACCACTACGAGGAGTACCATGACCCCATATCGGGTTTTGGTGAGAAGGGAATAGGTGAGAACGTGCTAACAGGTGTAAGTCCAGCAATAGCGAACGCACTCAGCAATGCTTTAGGAGGATACAGATTCACGAAACTACCGATAACCAAGAAAGACATCATGGATGCTATAGCTTGGATGAGGAGGAGGGGAATGCTGTGAGAAGCGAGGTAAAGAATATAGGACTTTTCCAGCCAACGACCTTAAGAGAGGCGGTTGAGCTATTAAACCGTTATGGCAACGATGCAAAAATAATCGCCGGGGGCACTGACCTGCTTTACCTTATCAAGAATGATGTACAAACGCACATACCAAAGTTACTCATCGATATATCAAACCTAGGCTTATCCTACATAAACTTCAGCAACAACGAGTTGCGAATTGGCGCGACCACAAACTTGAGCGCGATAGCTGAAAACGAGGTTGTGAAATCCCGGTTTACAGCGCTGGCGCAGGCAGCAAGCCGTGCAGCATCCCCACAGCTAAGAAACATGGCCACAATAGCGGGTGATATGCTACAAGAAGTATGGTGCTGGTATCTACGTTACAACTATGACTGCTGGAGAAACGGCGGAACAATATGCTACGGTGCAATAGGGGACAACAGGTTCTACCACAGCATTTTCGGCGGCCGGCTATGCTATGCTGTACATCCAGGCGATGTATCGACTGCGTTGTTTGCCTTTAATGCCCGCGTAGTAGTAGTTGGGCCTGGAGGCGAGAGAGTATACAGCATGGACGAGTTCATGCCAGGAATTGTACTGGTCGACGGCCGCGTCAAGGAAAACATCCTGAAACGCAACGAAATAGTTAAAGAGGTTGTTATTCCAACACCTCCTCAAAACACTAGGTCGGCTTTCTACAAGGTATCGGATAGGGGGTCTATAGATTTTGCTCTGGCTAGCGTTGCCGCTGTTGCTCAGTTAGATGGGTCTACTGTAACTAATGTAAACATCGTTCTCGGTGGGGTTGATGTAAAGCCACGGAGAGCAAAAGCAGCTGAAGACTTCCTCAGGGGGAAGGGCCTCACAGAGGCAAACATCAAATCTGCCTCCGAGATCGCCTTGCAGGACGCTAAGCCGTTAACCTTCGGAACGGGTAATGCGTTCCGTGTAGAATTAGCCAAGGGTGCAGTGGTTAAAACCCTTCGAATGCTGGCATAACAACATAAATGTCTAAAGATGAGCTGTCGATAAAGGAGATCTACAGAAAGTATAGAGGGATGTGGGTTGCCGTCATAGTGACCAAAAGGGATGCGAATGGTCAGCCTTTATATGGTAATGTTGTTGCCAGCGACGTTGACCGATACAGGCTCAGGCAGCAGACAACCAGCTATCGGGAAATCTGCATCTTCTTCGCCGGTGAACCTGATTACCCACTGCTGGTTTGAAGATAAAAACTAATTTCGGTTTATTTCCTTCGGTCTTTGTTATATTAAGGGGAAGAAACCAGTTTGAACGAGAATTCCTAGCACTTCTGTCTTCTTCATCAGATTACTGTGTTATACCCCGTGTTGACGCATACATGCTCGGATATGGTGAAGCCGTAGGTGACACCATCACAGACATGATTACGAGACCACCTTACATTACCACGTTAATTGGGCACAGCAGTTTTGTCGACGCGCCATTAATCACCATTAACGAGGTCTCCGTAGGTAGTTTGACTGTAAGAAACGTTGACTTCATAGCATACGACATTCCGCAGGAAGCTAGAGTTGACGTAATACTTGGAAAGAGTTTTCTGGAAAGGGCAAAGGCAAGAATAGACTACATTAACAGGGTAGTAGAGCTTGAGGAGTAAGGTACTACTTCCCTATCCATCGGTTTACATGTGCATGGTCAAGGGGATAAATGACAAGGTAAGAGAGGTCCCTGCTTTAATCAGCATTAGCTATAGCACAAGCGTCATCAGCAAAATCTCAGCAGCTGAACTAGGATACCTAGATGCAACCTCAAGGCTTCAAGACCTTGAAGAACTATATCACGACCGTGTAAAATACTTCTTAACCACGAAAGGTATAGAGAGGGCCTATATCCTTAAACTAAGGCTGATAAGGCTGTGCGGCATAACCCGCCGCAATTTCCCAGTGGCAATACTGGATGAAGAACTAAACCCACATTTACCTGTTGACCTAATACTAGGGCTTGACTTTTTTAAAAATAGGAAGATATCTGTTGACACCGTTAAGAAAACAATCAGTATTTTGTCATCAGAGTAAATTTGACGTTTTTATCTGAAAACTCAAAATCCACTGCATCACGTATGTTAGCAACTTTTTCCAGCAAAAATGAAGCCGGTAATAAGACTACTTTCCCCCAGAGAACTTTATTTTCACCAACGAACCTCGGTTTAGAATAATACACTTTTAGCTCACCCATTGCCGTTAGAATTATAAGATGGTTTGGCGCTATGTTTTCCGCCAATTCTTCAAACATCCTATCACCATTAGCATCCGTCTTACTTGAAAAAGTCACATAGACATATCTTCCAGGCAGCATCATAGCACCCTTAACAGCCACACCACTCACCTCTGTATCTACTTTTTGGAGAGCGGCCGTGGCTCCCCCCTCACCTGAATATTCTATGCGTAAATACTCTTCAATAAACTCCATCATCAATTCAATCTCCAAAACTATATTCACACCACCCTCCGTCCTCGTTACAGACACACGGTTCTTCAAAGACTCTAAAACCTCTTTGAGGTCGTCTTCTCCAGCTTCAGGCAACGACAGGTCTAAAACCGGTCTAGCAAAATTTTCCAGCTTCCCTAAGATCTGCACTAGGTAGAATAACAGCCCAACAACAGCTTTACGCCTTACATACACTGTCACACTTCGCCGGATTGTTTTCGATATATAAGCATTATACGATCCTGTCAACTTTTACTTAAGCTTTTCTCTTTATGGTTATGGCCTAGTTATTGCTATGCTCTCTTATGCATGTTCTGGATTATATTCTTGATAGGTTGTCTGGGCTGTTTAGGTTTAATAGGTATTCTTTGGTTGAGAAAGCTTACTCTGTCTTGTTTCATGTTGTTGGTTTAAGCCTTAGAGATGTTTCTGAGAGGTACTGTGTAACTACTGCTTCCAGGGAGAGTGTTAGGAGATGGTTCCATAGATTCTCCAAGATATTCTCTGTGGAGGGGAGGTTTAGGGGTGCTGTGGCTGTTGATGAGACTGTGGTGAAGATGCATGGTCTTAGGGCGTATGTATGGTCTGCTGTAGACGTGGATTCAGGGGAGATACTGGCGATCTACGCCTCACGGAGCAGAAACATGCTAATAGCTATAAAGTTTATGAGAATGGTCTTGGATAGATGCCTAAACAAGCCACTGGTAATAGTTGATAGGGGTCCATGGTATAGATGGGCCCTAGAGAGGCTTGGACTAAAGTACAGGTATCAGAGATTCGGTTTAAGGAATGCTGTTGAGAGGTTCTTCGGATACCTGAAGCAGAGGACAAGAAGGTTCTACAACAACATAAACACATGGAGTATCAAGTCAATAGAAGACTATGCAACAGCAATAGCAATAATCAGAAACCTAACCACACTAACAAAGACCCAAGGAGGCGTATTACTT
>Ga0079992_127469_pt1 | contig 11586 bp, 6 predicted proteins | sample FaiFalFF_MnMetaG_3_FD_69197 | JGI IMG/M metagenome (GOLD analysis project Ga0079992, IMG submission 69197) | Freshwater microbial communities from Yellowstone National Park, Wyoming, USA - Fairy Falls B (FF_Mn_B) MetaG (SPADES assembly) (version 2) | ecosystem: Environmental > Aquatic > Freshwater... | reverse complement strand
ACTAACCCTCATTCCAATCGAGATTATTAGCAAACCCTCATCGCCAGAAACAATAGAGCCCCTCCAAAACAAAAACCTGGAAGCTATTAAAACCATCCCCGCCCTGAAGGGCGAGGCTTTCAGTTGTAAACTTTGTCTCTAGGAATCGGGATCTGACGGGGAAGGGGTGTTAACCTTTACTCTTCTCTGTCGATGATAAGAGCCTATAGATCTGCTCGGGTTTTACAGGCATACTAGTTATCCTTACACGTATGCCTGCCCTTTTTAGGGCATCCTCAATAGCTCTTATAATAGCTGGCGGGGCGGCTATAGTCCCTATCTCCCCAACGCCTCTGGTGCCATGTGGATGCTTAGTAGGTGTCTCTTGGAAGTTGATCTCGAATATGGGCATCTCAACAGCCGTTGGCACTAAGTAATCAGCTAAGTTCGGGTTTCTCGGGAACCCCTGTTCATCATAGAGAAGCTCTTCATAGAGAGCCTGCCCTATTGCCTGGGCTATGCCGCCCATTAGCTGTCCTTCGATTAACATTGGGTTTATCGCTCTGCCAACGTCATCATATGATCTATGTAGAAGTACTTTGACCCTTCCAGTCTCTCTATCAATCTCGACAACCGATATATGAACTCCGAATGGATAGACAGGTCCGCCTGGGTTATAATAGCTGATCGCCTCGAGACCTGGTTCGAGACTCTGAGGTGGTGAGAAGTATGCTCTAGACGCTACATCTTTCAGGGTAAGAGCTTTATCAGGTGTGCCTCTTACATAGAATTTGCCGTTCTCGAATACCACATCCTCCTCCCTAGCCTCCAGCATGTGGGCAGCGATCTTCTTGGCCTTTTCAAGAACCTTCAGGCTTGCCTGGATCACAGCTCCGCCACCAACTGTGATAGTCCTGCTCCCAGCAGTTATGAGCCCCCTAGCTATTAGATCCGTGTCTCCCCAGAGAACCCTGATGTCCTCAATATTAACTCCTAAGATGTCAGCTGCAAGCTGTGCAAAGCCTGTTGCATCGCCTTGCCCATGTGGTGATGCACCACTTATTATTGTCACCTTACCATCACTTTCAACCCTGACTATAGCGCTTTCGAACGGCCCTCCTGAGGTTATTTCCACATAGAATGATAGACCTACACCTATTAATCTTCCCTTCTTATTTTCCTCGCTCACCCACCTCAACAGATCCCTATAGCCGAGCTTTTCTAAGCCCTTCTGTAGGGTGCTTGGATAATCCCCCGAGTCATAGGTGAGCCCTGCACAATTCTTATAGGGCATCTCGCTAGCCTTGATCAGGTTTCTAAGCCTGATCTCCACATCATCGATCCCAAGCTCGTCAGCTGCTATACTCATGAGCCTCTCTATAAAATAGGTTGCTTCAGGTCTCCCAGCACCTCTGTAGGCCATCAACGGTACTTTATTTGTATACACACCTAGCGCTGTTATTGAAGCGTTTTCAATTTTGTATGGCCCTGTGATCATTCTTGCACATATCATCGGTAGCTCTGTTCCCCATGGATATGCACCTAGATCACCTACGATCCTAGCCCTTAGCCCAAGGATCCTCCCGTCCTTATCGAAAGCAGCTTCAACCTCGGCGTAAAGATCCCTGCCCCTGTTAAGACTCACCAGATCCTCCCATCTAGTCGAGTACCACTTAACAGGCAAGTTTAGCTGTATCGACGCCAGTGGAACAAGGAATTCCTCAGGATATCTAATGATCTTAGCGCCAAAGGCGCCCCCCACATCAGGCTGAATAACCCTGATCCTAGGCACCTTAAGCTTTAGCCTTGAGTAGAGCTCTTCCTTCAAGTCAAAGGGTGTTTGTGTTGATGACCAGACGGTAAGGTTATAGCCGTCGAAGTATGCAGCAACACCGCGCGGCTCCATTGGAGCTGGTGCTACGCCCTGGTTATAGAGCCTTTCTGAGATCACTAGATGCGCCCTGGCAAAGGCGCTATCAGGATCTCCACATTTGAAACTTTTCTCAAATGCTATGTTCCTCTCAGCAGGCTCGTGGATCCTAATATCGCTCTCCATAGCCTTGTAAGGATCTGTAAGAGCTGGTAGAGGCTCATAGTCAACGCTGATAAGGTCTGCAGCATCCCTAGCAACATATCTATCCTTTGCAATGATCATGGTGACAGGCTCTCCCACATATCTAACTTTCCCACTAGCTAGGAGAGTCATCGGCTCGGACTTTGCTTCATCATACGTAATATGTTCTACATATTTTTCGATATCTTTGTAGGTATATATACCAACTACACCACTTAATTTTATAGCATCACTCACATCTATAGATCTTATCCTCGCATGTGGATATGGAGATCTAAGGAAATATGCATATAGAGCACCAGGAAGCTTTATATCATCAACATATAGCCCCCTTCCCATTATAAGCTTCGGATCTTCGATTCTCTTAACCCTCTTACCCACATATCTACCCAAAAAGATCTCGCCTTGAGGCATCACAACACCATAAATTGTACATCAGTAAAAGCTTATATTATTGATTTCAAGATGGCGTCTAAGCCATAACAAGCTCCTGATCTCTAAGGTATAGAGGTTGAAACATACATGAGACGGGTTAAAGCCGTTAAACCTATACACGAGGAATTTCTTTTTAATTCCATGGGAGGAGAAACACTTCTGCCCAGATTTAATAATGTGAAAGTCCATGACAGATATCTCAAAGTGATTCTTATGACTCGCTATTGTTGAGCTAGGTATATTACTTGGAGACTAAGCTCTAGAGAGATTAACAGGCCAGCCCTAAAAGGCGAGGCTTCCAAATTGTAATAGAGGTATTATTTTTGAAGAATAGAGCCAGTAAGTAGATAGATATAGAGGCGCTATTGGGTGGTTATAAGGCTATTAACACTTATTCCCTGGGATCTATATGTCTACACCTACACAGAGACTGTGGAGTTCTATAGAAGATGTGTTCAGCGCTATCCTGAACCACCCATTTATAAGTGGTCTAACCACCGGGGATCTAAGTGTTGAGGTCTTCAAATATTATGTGATCCAGGATTCCCTATATCTGAGGGACTTCTCAAGAGCACTTTCCAGGCTTGCATCTAGATCCCGAAATGAGAATCTGATTTCAATGTTCTCAGAGCATGCTAAAACAGCTATAGAGGTTGAAAAGAGTCTCCACAGATCATTCCTAGCTGAGTGGGGATTAAGTGAGGAGGAGATCGCGAGAACTCCTCCCTCACCTGTCAATTATGCATATACGAGCCACTTGCTGAGAACAGTGGCTGAGGAGAGCTATGAGGAAGCTGTGGCAGCTGTTCTTCCATGCTATTGGATCTATCTCGAGGTCGGCAAATATCTGGAGAAAAAAGGATCTCCGAATCCTCTTTATAAGAGATGGATAGAGACGTATTCCTCAGCAACATATGAGAACATAGTTAGAATGGTCCTCAGTGCTGCTGATAAAATTTTATATAGAGTTGGGGAAGAGCTGTGGGCAGATGTGATGAGGAGTTTTAGAATAAGCTCTATATATGAGTACCTTTTCTGGGACTCTGCATATAGACTCGAGAAGTGGGTTTTCAAGCTATAGATACTAAAAGATATATGATCCAAAGAAATCTTATTCAACCATATACATATTTCTAGGCCAGATGCTCCATATATTTTACATTAGATATTGGGATCTAAATATGGTTCTTTTCGCTATTTCTTATAAGCTGCTTAGCATTGACGTATAAAGGCATAGTTGCCTAGAGAAACCCTCTCATCGATCTTGGTGATAGGGAGTGGAGGCATAAAGATCGCTGAAGCAGCGGAATTCGATTATTCAGGCTCGCAAGCATTGAAAGCTATAAAGGAAGAGGGTATAAAGGCTATACTTGTAAATCCTAACATAGCTACAATACAGACCAGCCATATATATGCCGACAGAATATATGCTGTCCCAATCACTCCCGAATATGTTGAGAGAGTTATAGAGAGGGAGAGGCCAGATGGAATTATGATTGGGTTTGGAGGGCAAACAGCTCTAAGCGTTGGAGTGGCACTCTGGAGGGCAGGGGTTTTAAATAGATATGGCACTAAGGTTCTCGGAACACCTATCAGCGGCATAGAGGTGGCTTTAGAGAGGGGGCTCTTTAGAGAGTCTATGAGTAGAAGCGGCATCCCAGTACCCCCCAGTAGGGCTGCATCGTCTCCGGAGGATGCTATAGAAGCTGCTGAGGAGATCGGCTACCCAGTGATAGTTAGGGTGAGCTTCAACCTCGGAGGTGGGGGTTCTTTCGTCTCGTGGAGGAGTGATGAGTTTAGGGAGAAGATCTACAGGGCGTTTGCACATGCCGGTCTTGTGAAGACTGTGTTAGTTGAAAGGTATCTGCACCACTGGAAGGAGATCGAATACGAGATTATGAGGGATGGTAAAGGCAACTCGGTTGCTGTTGCTTGTATGGAGAACATGGATCCCATGGGGGTTCACACAGGCGAGTCCATAGTAGTTGCACCATGCCAAACACTCACGAATAGAGAATACTATATTGGGAGAGAGGTTTCAAAGAGAGTTGCAGGTGTGATCGGGCTTATAGGTGAATGTAATGTGCAGGTCGCATTTGATCCAAGTAGTGAGATACACTACGTTATAGAGACAAATCCGAGGATGTCGAGATCCAGTGCCCTCGCTAGCAAGGCAACAGGCTATCCACTGGCATATATAGCTGCGAAGCTCGCCATGGGATATACCCTCGACGAGCTCCTCAACAGGGTTACACTTAAAACCTCGGCACTCTTCGAGCCAAGTCTTGACTACGTGGTTGTCAAGATCCCGAGATGGGATCTAGAGAAATTCGTTGGCTCCGAGGCAAGGCTTGGAAGCGAGATGATGAGTGTTGGAGAGGTAATGGCTATTGGAAGAACCCTGCATGAGGCGCTTCAAAAGGCTATAAGAATGCTGGATATAGGAGAGCCAGGCGTTGTTGGAGGTCCTTTCTATGAGGAGAAACATTCAGTTGAGGAGGTTCTAGAGGCTCTGAGGGATAGAAGGCCCTACTGGCCTCTCTGGGCTGCGAAGGCATTCAAAATGGGTGCTAGTATTGATGAGGTGCACAAGCTTACGGGCATCGATAGGTTCTTCTTAGGAGTTGTGAAGGACATAGTAGATCTCTATGAGGAAATTAAGAGAAAAGGAGTCGAGGTTCTTAAAGATCCATACATTATCCAGGAAGCAAAGATCATGGGATTCTCCGATAGCCAAATAGCCCGTGCTATAGGTCTCGACGAGGATCTTGTTAGAAAAGCTAGGATCAAGTTTGTTGGGCTATCTTCGATCAAGAGGATAGATACCCTAGCAGCCGAGTGGCCAGCCCAGACTAACTATCTATACACAACATATGGCGGGCAGGAGGACGATGTAGAGCTAGGCGATCAGGATAGAAAGATTCTTGTAATAGGCCCAGGAGGCTTTAGAATCGGTGTCTCTGTAGAATTTGATTGGGCAGCTGTTAGCTACGCCATTGCTGCAAGGAAAATGGGTTATAAGGTAGCAATAATCAACTATAACCCGGAAACTGTTAGCACGGATTGGGATATGAGTGATAAGTTATATTTTGAAGAGATAAGCCTAGAAAAGATCCTTGATGTAAATGAAAAGGAGAGCTTCGAATATATAGTAGTATCTGTAGGAGGTCAGATAGCAAATAATGTCGCTAAGAAGCTTGAAGAGAGAGGACTGAGAATAGCTGGCACATCTGGGAGGAGCATAGATATTGCTGAGGATAGGGCTAAATTCAGCTCCCTCCTAGACAGGCTAGGGATTAACCAGCCCCTCTGGGCTAGAGCATCATCTATAGAGGAGGCTCTGAGAGCTGCCAGAGAGATAGGCTATCCAGTTATTGTAAGACCCAGCTATGTGCTGAGCGGGACATCAATGTCTATAGCATATAGCGATGAGGAGCTAAGATTATATCTAGCCAAGGCGGCTAGAATTTCTAGAGAGCATTCTGTGACTATAAGTCAGTTCATAGATAGGGGGATCGAGGCCGAGATAGATGCTGTATCAGATGGTAGAGGTCATATAGTAGGTGTTGTGATCGAGCATTTAGAGAGAGCAGGGGTTCATAGCGGGGATGCGATGATGGTTATACCCCCTAGGAGGCTTGGGAAGAGCATAGTAGATAGAATGAAGGAAATCGCAACTATACTAGCTGGCGAGCTAGCGATAAAAGGCCCTTATAATATACAGTATATTATAAAAGATGGGAAGGTATATGTGATAGAGCTCAACCTAAGAGCAAGCAGATCTATGCCCTTTTCAAGCAAGGCCAAGGGGGTAAACTTAGCTGAGCTGGCTGCGAAGGCAACGCTAGGCTCGGGCTTCGAGATAGATGAGAAGTTTTGGGAGCCTCCAAGCAGATCTTACGCTGTTAAAACGCCTCAATTCTCATGGGCCAGGATTAGAGGCGCATATCCATTCCTAGGCCCTGAGATGAGGAGCACTGGCGAGGTTGCATGCCTAGGAAATAGCTATGAGGACGCCCTTATAAAGTCATGGCTATCAGCTGTCCCTAACAAGATCCCATCGAATGGGATCCTGATCTACAGCTATGTAGAAAGCCATCTAGAAGATCTAGATAAGGTTGCCGAGACACTCTCAAAACACTTTACACTCTATACCCTAGAAGACGCAGAAGTCCCCAGCATAGGGAGTAAGCTCTCACAAGATACCGCTAGGGATATGATTATCAGAGGAAAAATAGATCTAACAATAACAACGGGGTATACACCGGAAAGAGATTATAGACTCAGAAGAACAGCTGTGGACATGAATATACCCCTAATCCTTCACCAAGATACTGCAAAAGAAGTAGCACAAGCAATCCAATGGCTGCTCAGCGGCGGAGATATAACAGTTAGAGAGCTAGGCGAATACGTAGAAACCCATAAACTCTAACCGCTTGTCCCCCGATGGTTGTTGATTATCGCTGATATTAATTTGTTTGGTGTTGCTTTGCTTCTTGATCCACAGGTTTTGATCCTGTGGCATCGAGGGACTTCCGCCTCCCCTACAGGGTTTTGGAGACCCCTGCGGTTTCATTGGTGGCTGTGGAGCCCTGCGGAAAGGGGCTCCCATCTAGGGCTAGACTTGAAACCCCGAAGCCCTTCTGGGCAGAGCCTTCATAAAGGGCCTCGGGCCATAAGATAAAATATTTATCAATGCTACTACTTCTCTATGCCTCCTCTCGCTTCCCGAGGTCTCTGCACACCCAGGTCTAGCAGAGATATCGCCCCATCATCAAAACAACTATGGATTGGATGCTTATAAGCCTAAGTTCAAACAACAGACGAATATAATAGCATCCCCACTACCATGAAAAAGGATACAGCTCACCTACATCGTAAGGCTTCATAGAAAAATATAATAACCCTTATAAATTCACATGAAATTCAAAACAATTCATGAAGACGTGAGCACGTTTAGTGTGCGATGGGCCTGCATAGCTTGGGGCTGGCAGCTGGACCTGAGAGGCGATGGAGCTCCGTAAGGGATTCTGAAGGATAAGAAGCCCCGAAACGGAGGTTTATTAAGGATCAATGTTCATGCTATTTGAATAGTAATCTCTATATATGTGGGGTGTCTGTTAAGAGTCATATCGCTATAAAAGGCTTTTAGCTGAAAAAGATGTGGAGAATTCTGTGGCTCGGCTCAGGAGCTATTATGATGTGATAGTTGTTGGTGGGGGTAATGCAGGGATCTGTGCTGCTATAAGATCTGCTGAGGAGGGGTTAAGCGTGTTATTGGTTGAGAGAGGGGGGCCTATAGATAGAGGGGGGAATACTAAGTATACTAGGGATATAAGATATGCACATGATAAGGCTGATGAATATACTTCAGGACCATATAGTGGGGAGGAGTTTCTCAGGGATTTGCTTTCTGTGACTGGCGGGGATACTGATCTAGATCTTGCTAGGCTTGTTATAGAGAGATCATATGAGATCCCTGAGTTCATGGTAAAGCATGGCGTGAAGCTTCAGAAGGCATATAGCGGGACTCTCCACCTATCGAGGACAAATGCCTTCTTCTTAGGGGGTGGGAGAGGGCTTCTAAACTCATACTACAGAAGTGCTGAGGAGCTAGGCATAGATATTCTATACAGCTCGAGCGTTGAGGATCTCCTGGTATCTGGAGACACATTCGAGAAGGCGGTCATAGCAACCCCTAGGGGAAGGGTATTAATAGGGGGGAAGGCCCTAGTAGCTGCTTCAGGGGGTTTCGAGGCCAATATAGAGTGGCTCAAGAGATACTGGGGAGAAGCTGCTAGTAATTTCGTTGTGAGGGGGTCTAGGAATAATGATGGCCTGCTTCTAAGAATACTGTTAGATAAGGGAGCATTGGAGGCAGGAGATCCGAGGGGGATGCATGCGGTTGCTGTGGATGCTAGGTCGCCTAAATATGATGGTGGGATAGTCACGAGGGTTGATTCGATACCCTTTGGGATAGTTGTGAATATAGAGGGTAAGAGGTTCTATAATGAGGGGGAGGATCTATGGCCTAAGAGATACGCAATATGGGGTAAGCTTGTGGCTGAGCAGCCTAATCAGCTAGCCTTCTCGATATTTGATTCTAAGGTTCTGGGTCTCTTCATACCTGCAGCTTACCCGCCTATAGAGGGGAGGACTTTAGAAGAGCTTGCGAAGAAAATCGGTGTGGATCCTGCTTCGCTTATGAAGACAGTCTCTGAGTATAACTCCAGTATCGAGTGCAGAAGATTCGATCCCAGCGAGCTGGATGAGTGTAGCACAAAGAACCTATACCCCCCTAAGAGCCACTGGGCCCTTAGAATAGATAGGCCCCCATTCTATGCATATCCCCTAAGACCCGGGATAACATTCACATATCTGGGGGTCAGGGTTGATAGAAAGGGTAGAGTAGCTATGAGGGGCGGGGGGTCCTATAGGAATGTATTTGCCGCTGGAGAGATAATAATGGGCAATATACTTTCGAGGGGCTATCTCGGCGGCCTCGGCCTCACCATTGGAAGCGTGTTTGGCTGGGTCTCTGGTGAGAGCGCGGCGGAGGTGTAGAGATGCAGGATCTATATGAAGAGGCTTCGAGGCAGTTTTCTGTATGCAATGCTTGTAGATATTGTGAGGGTTTCTGCGCTGTTTTCCCGGCTATTGAGGAGAGGCTTTGGATCTATGATAGGGGTTATATAGATTATATCGCGAATCTATGTCATGACTGTAGAAACTGCTTCTATTCCTGCCCATATGTGCCTCCAAACCCATTCTCAATAAACATACCAATGCTACTTAGCTCTATAAGGCTTGAGAGTTATAGTAGATATACATACCCGCAGATTGTCTCAAGAACATTATTTAGAAAACCTATGCTAGGTGGTTTAATCATAACCTTGATCAGCCTTGTCCTTGTATATCTATATGCAGTATTAACCGGGGATCCTTTGAGGCTCTTCAGAAGGATTACAGGTCCAGGCTCTTTCTATGAGATCATACCGTATGGAGTAATAGCCTCCGGAGGTATAGCCCTCTTACTATATATAGCACTGGTGCTTGGGATAAGCTCTTATAGATATTGGAAATCTATAGGAGGGCCCAGATCGGGAGATGTTCTAAGAGCTTTTGTAAGGGCACTGTGGGATGTGATGATCCATAGATATTTTAGGGGAGGAGGGGTGGGATGTAGCTACCCAGGGGAGAGACAAGTTTTTTCAAGGCTATATCTACACTTATCTCTGTTTATAGGGCTCGCTCTGGCTGTGTTATCAACGATCACTGCAGCCATATATCAAGAGATCCTCGGAATTCTCCCACCATATGGTATGCTATCACCACCTGTAATACTAGGAATATGTGGAGGAGTACTCATGGTTATAGGATCTACGGGACTCCTATACATGAAGGCTAGAAGCGATAAGAGCCTCATCAATAGGGCGATGATGGGTCTAGATATATACATGTTAGTTCTTCTAAACTTAATAGCTTTTACAGGCCTTCTAACAATGATCTTCAGAGAGACGAGCTGTATGGGTGTTATATTCACGATACACATGGGTCTCGTGGTAGCCCTCTTCATAATAGCACCATACAGTAAGATCATTCATATCCTATATAGATACCTATCCTTAATGAAGTATAATAGCAGCAGGAAAGCAGGAAAAAATAGCTAGTTCCCAACTATTTATTCTAACCTCTTCCCCGCCCTAAAAGGCGAGCTCCCCCCTGTTGTGATGATTTATAACTGAAAACCTCACCTCTCTGAGGCGGGGGATGTTTTGCTTTTAAACCCATGTGCTATGTTTGGTTGATGCCCACCGTAGGGTTTAGGTATAGGGCATATACTGATATGAGAACATTGGGGGCTTTAAAAGCCCGGCTAATTTTAGCATGTGAGATCTATAACACCCTGAGGTGGGCAGACATATATTTCTACCAAAGAGATGGAAGGAGGATTAACACTGACAGAGTCGGGGCGACTGGCACTTGATTTAAGGAAGTGTGATAGGGATTAAGCAAACCTCGTCTTTTAAGGCGGGGTAGGATTTTTAAGCCCTAGAGTGTGAATGTTTTTGATGATGAGGTTATTTCTTTGAGGATTTGGGGGTTGATGCCTCGGTTGGCACCCCGTTAGCGGCCCCGATGTCCCTAGGGGGGAGATCCCGAAGCATACCCCCAACCCAATGATCTTGTGGATAGAAACATTAATCCCCCACCAGAGGGCTAACACCCGAGACCCCAGCATAAAAAAGATGATCTACTATAGAATTGAAAGTTCAAAACTGGTTCAAAGCCAGGATCAAGCTTGCAAAAGCCTATAAGCATCTGAAGAACCTCAGAAGAGACATATACATGAAGCTCGGCAAATGGTTTGCCGAACACTATGATGTAGTTGTGATGGAGGATATCGAGGTTAAGCAATTAATAGGGAAAGCAGAAAGGGTGTTAAGACGAAGGTTGTATGATGTCGCCCTCCACGAGCTAAAGGAGATCCTGAGATACCAGCTAGAGAAGTATGGGAAAACCCTGAGGCTTATTAATCCAGCCCTCACCTCAAAGACCTGTGCGGAGTGCGGATTTGTGAAGGAAGACCTATCTTTAGCAGACCGCATGCCCACATGCCCAAAGTGCTGCTAGACCGCGGATAGGGATTACAACGTTTCTCTAAATATTCTTAGGAGCGCGGGGTGGGAGCCACCTTGGTGCGTGTGGAGCTCAGCCCCCTACCTGTAGCCAATGGCTATGGGCATGGCGGGGCAATGAAGCAGGAAGCCCAGCCCTTAAGGGCGGGGTAAGCTCACATCTGTGGATATATGTGTATTTTAGCCTTAACCTTCCTTTCTGGATAGTATTAAAATGGCTACTGGGAATCTATAGATCTTTCTTTTATGTGTTTCAAATACTGCTGGGATCTCCATGCTGTATATCCGCTTGTCCCCCGATGGTCATTGATTGTCATTGGTATTAATTTGTTTGTGTTGCTTTGCTTCTTGATCCACAGGGATGTTATAGCATCCCTGTGGTCATCGAGGGACTTCCACCTTCCCCATAGAGATCTTGGGATCTCTATGGGTTCATGGGTGGCGGTTGAGCCCAGCGGC
>Ga0079992_132714_pt1 | contig 11588 bp, 9 predicted proteins | sample FaiFalFF_MnMetaG_3_FD_69197 | JGI IMG/M metagenome (GOLD analysis project Ga0079992, IMG submission 69197) | Freshwater microbial communities from Yellowstone National Park, Wyoming, USA - Fairy Falls B (FF_Mn_B) MetaG (SPADES assembly) (version 2) | ecosystem: Environmental > Aquatic > Freshwater... | reverse complement strand
AGCGTCGCCACCTCTCTGCCGAGAACATCGAAGACCTTCAGCCTGACATGCAAGCGCTGCGGGAGTGAAAAGCGAATCGTGGTGCTCGGATTGAACGGGTTGGGATAGTTCTGAAAAAGTTGAAACTGTAAAGGTATTGGAGGTAGCCGCCTAACGCTCCGGTTGAGCCGCGTGAGCTTCGCGAGCGTTGGCTCCAACCGGTTGTTAGGCAAGCATGTCAATCACTGAACTTAAACGCCACGTCACTACGGGAAATACTTGCCGTCCAAACAAAATTGCGCTGTCTATCGCAGATCCACCTTGAAAGAAATCTCAATCTCGCCGATAGCACCCGCCTCACGTCCCAATGCTTCTACATTCCTTTCATTGACCACACGCGCCTCAATCCTCAGAGGCATTGCTTCAGGAAGAACCGCAGCAGAAAATTCAGAAACAGGCTTCGCAGAACGTTCTTGCGTCTGGGAGGACTCTTGCGGCGAGGCGTAAAATGCAAGCTTAACGGTGATTTTCCCGTGATCCACCAATATATACGGCACGCCACGCCGATACACTTCTTTCAGCGCTTCCAATCGCTCCTTAGCTATTTTCATCCTGAGGTGCTCCATGATCCGCTTCTCTCCCTCAGGGGTGATGCGTCCTTCTCGAACATCCTCCGGTTTGATCTCGTAGCCAGTGAGCCTCTTGATGGGCGGGTCCTCTTCTTGCCCTTTTTCCGGGACAGCGGGCCTATACGGAACACCCGCGCTTATCCGCGATCGAGTCTCGGTCCTCTCCGCCGGTGGAAACAATCGCCGGAACTCTGCAACCGCCTCCTCCTCGGGCACCAGATATTCCGCAAGCCGTTCCTCCGGCAGTGCGCGGAGCATCTCGATCTCTCTGCTGATTGATTCCACCTGCTGGAGAAAAGCCGCCTGAATGCCCACCTGAATGTCGGTGATGAGTTTGGCGACAAGCACTGAAACCGGCAAGCCGCCCTCTTGAGGCGGGGGATTCCGCTGCGGCTCTGAAGAACCTGGTCCTGAAGGTCCTCCGGGCAAATGAGGAGCTCTGGGAGGAGGCGGGGGAGGACCTTCTTTGCCTGGTGGTTCGACAGGCATCGGTTTCTTCGGCATGGCTTATCCTCTGAGGGTCACGTAATCAGACTTGAATCGGATGAACACACGCGCGTAGATGTCCACCTTGCTGCCCGAGACATCCCGGTCTATGCTTGAGGTTGTGCGAACGCTCACGCTCGTATAAGAGGCTGCAACACTCGCCTGCACCACCTTAAAGAGTGTTGCTGAAACCGCACCCGATATCCCAAAAGCCCTGCTTTGATAAGCGCTTGCCGCTTTCAGTTGTTGGCTCTCACCGTAGGTGGTGAAGGTGAGTTTCGTCTCAATCTCTCCATAGTCCACCACCAATCGGATGATGCCCATCCTGACCATCTCTTTGAGGAGCGTGTAGCGGTTCCCCGCGATGATCTCGCGGACTTTAGCGGTTATTGTGTCAACATCATCAGCCGTCAGACTGTTCCTGTCTCCCCTAGGGGACCATTCTGGTAAACCGGTTTTCTCTCGTATCTTTGTAATTTCCTTTACATCTCCGCTCTCAGTAAGCTCGACACCCACGCGCACCAGCGTCGCATCCTCTGGAGTCGGGTTTGCTGCGACCGATGCTGCCGGTCCGGGCAGGTTCTTGACCAGCCAGTCCCAGACCTCTTCGCCGCTCACGAGCTGCTTATTTTCTGCAACATACTCCTGAAGAGTCTTGGCGGTTGCAGCCACCAGTTCGCTGTATGCCTCCATCTGGCGCAAAGTTGCCGCAAGGAGCGCATCGAAGACATCCTTCACCAGCTTGGCGGTGAATTCGGGAAACCCAATTTCGTTGAGGCGCGTTGCTTCGGTCACCGCAGTGCTTGTTCCGTTTGGCATGGTTATACCTCCTTTTTTAGTTTAACTTGTCTTTCCAACCTGCCGCTTCGCGACCGGCGGCAGTTCGTTATCAAACGACGCCCGGTTCCGAAGACGCCGGGAGGGGCGGCGGGCTGCCGCCCCCTGGAGTCCTTGACTCATCGGATCAGTAGCTGTTCCGCCACGCATGCAGAGATTCCTTCACCAACTTGAGTTTGCCTTACAAGCCCTCGATTTGCCATCCGCTATTTGCCAGCATTTCGTGGGTGCTTTTGGAGAAGCACGGAATCTGAATTTGCAGGGCGTCGGCGACATCCGCAAAGTCCGAAGTTATGACACTTCTCTGCGATTGCCTGAGACATAAGGAAGGGGCACCGAGCGGTTGACTGATCACCCGATACCCCCTTGAATGTCCTCATCCGCACGAGAGGTAAGACGCCGAGAAGGTTCCGTTGCCACTGACCTTGAAGAAAGTTCCGTCAGCGGAGAAAGCGATGGTGCCGTTCACTACGGAGACCTCCGCAGCTCCACCTGTTCCACACAAAGTTTAATGCCAATGCGACGAAAGTGCACATCAATACATACGCTATTCGGGTCTATGTCTATTGTAAACCAGGGTTTTTGTGCTACTGGCTCCTCACGGCCCACTGTCGCTGGCACCTCTTTCACCGTATTTCCCTTTGCATCTACATAGCGTGCAACCCACTCGCCCACGGCCAATTTTCCGATGCGCACCGTGTAGAAGCCAGTAGGAAGATTAGAGGATTGCGGTGTCCGGAAGTAGGCAAGGAACACATCCTTCCCCTTGGCCAAATCGTCTATCGTCAGCTTTTCCGCGCCCTGGAAGACCGTGTGGACTACAAAGATGTCATCCCTTGAGCCAATGATGACCTGCCTGTACGTATTGGTCTTGACGGTGTTGATTATTCCGCGGGCTGCCTCGTAAAACTTCGCGGTTGCCTGCGCGATTGCCTGCGCGATTTTCTGCCCCGCTGCCGGCAAGGGGGTTGGGTCAGGTCCACCTGTGCCCAGCCGCACCGATGCCTGAGCATTGCCATTTCCCCAGCGGATGTCAATTTTGATCCAGCACTCGCCTGCATCAAAGTCACATCCAACGCTCCCTGTTAGCTTGGGTTTCTCTCTCCACACGTGGTCTCCCGGCCCTACCTCCGCGTCTGTCTCCAGCGCCACCTGTCCTTCCAGGTTCCTGAACTGCGCCTTCCATTGCGTTGTCCCCGGCGTTTGGAAAAACCGCACAGCGTAGAAGCCCGAAGGCAGACCGGAGCCTTGCGGCAGCCGCAGGAAGGTGAAGAGCACATCGGCGCCCTGCGCCAGTTGCTCCAGCGTCAGGTTCTCCACCCCGGCGATGCCCGCATTCACCACGACGGAGCTGCCATCATCAGGCAGAATAGCGACGAAGTTGTCCGTTGTGATGGTCACCCCTGCCAGCTTTGCCGCCTCTTGCATGGCAGAAGCAACCGTAGAGCGGAAGGTTTGATTGGCTTGCTCCAGCTGTTGCTCTGGAGTTCGCGCTTTAGGCATATTGGCAGTGCTGCCGGGGCATTCTACCGTGAAGGTTTCGATCGTGCTTTTGCCCTGCGTGCCACCACGCGTGGGGAATGGTTGGCGCGTGGTTGCCTGGAGTGCCTGAACCTGCCAGGCGAAGCCAATGCACCGCGGTGCAGGGCGCCGGAGCAGATCGAGGATGACCGGGTCGTTGGCGCCAATGGTGTAGCTGGTCGTGCTTACTTCGGCATCCACGACGGTCTCCGAGCTCGTTGCTGCCTCGAGCGCTTGCCGGGGGAGCTGCCCTTCGAACATCCCCACGACGCGGACGCGGTAGACGACGCTCCCCGGCGCCGGGACCGGAGTCGGCGGTTGCCAGTTGAGCACGATCGCTTGGTCGCACCGCAGCCCCCTGTCGCGGGCAACGGGGCGCACAATCGCCGGTGGGTCGTACCACTGCACCTGCGTGGACGCACACAGCGTACCGGAGCTGGTGAGCTCCCGTGAGCGGTTATCAGCATCGAGTGCGCGGACGCAGAAGCGGTATTCGCCCTCCGGAATCGCACCGGTCGTAATAAGCTGCGTGCGTATTGTGGCATCGTAGACCAGTGAGGCTTCGCAGATGAGCTCAGGACCATTCAACGTGCGCGTCTGACCTGGCGCCAGTTCGAACACTGGCATGCACGGGTGCATCTCGTTGGTCTGCACCTCCTGCCGAGTATTCTGGTTCTGGAGGTATAGGTCCAGCACAAAGCGCTTGGATGAGCTGGTAGGATTGCTGACGGTAACCTGTACAATGGTGGGGTCGCTTCGCCACCGCTCCAGCGCATAGGGGGCAGGGTTGCGCACCATCACTGTGATGGAAAGTTCCGGCTGGGCGTGCAGCACGACAGCCCAAGCAAAAGACAGTAGAAGAAGTGCACTGCGGCGCATGTCCTCCTCCGTTTAGTTGTATATGACATATGCTAAGCGCCTCATCTGCGGCACATGCGGCGGAGCACATGCGCCGGAGATCGGCGGGGATGTTCAGAATCCGACCGAGTACTGCAAACTGGCAAAGAGCTCGCTGTACGTATTGCCTTGCTGGCGTGTGAGGTCGAAGGTGTTGTTCATCACCTGGAGCGTAAAGCTGCCGTAGTTGCCTGGTGTGTACGTGAGCGCTGCGCGCAGCAGTACCTGTGCCGTCGTGCGCTGTGCGGAGGTGAGATTGATGCCAACGTTCCCTTGTGCGCGCAGCACTTGCGCGATGAGCGGATAGGTGATGGCTTCGTTGAACGTTGCCATCGTCAGCTTCTGCAGGTAGTTGCTGGTGCGGTTGAGGCTCAGCGACGTGGTCAGGTTGACTTGCGAGGGGAACGTCACGTTGTGGCTCACATACACCATCATCGCGCTGTTCGAGCCGAACTGCCCAGTGACGCGGTTGTGGTCGGTTGTCTCTTGCCAGGAGAGCGCCGCCGTGAGCATGTTCTCTGCATCGAAGGCGCGAAACTTCCACCGCGGGGCGACCGTCACCGAGTTGAGCTGGTTATCCATCCGGAGTGTATCGTTGGCGTGGTCGGAGCTCATCGTATAGCGGCTGTACTGCACGTCGGCGCCGATGTCGTCGGTAATCTGCCAGTTGACGCCGGCGCTGGCATTCCATCGCTCTACGGTGGCGATGCGCGTCTGGCGGAGATTGTTCGTGCGCCGACCGATACTCCCACGCAGGAGCAGTTTGCCGCCCGCCAGCCGCACGTAGGGTGAGGCGTTGAGGTCGAGAATGTCGTTGAGCAACTGTGCGTAGCCCAGCGTGATAAAGCCCGGTCCAATCCACTGCCCATCGAGCGAGATGCCCCAATCGGGCGAAGGAGTGAGGTTGAAGGAGAGTCGAACCGCTCCGTCCGCGTTGGAGCTGCTGTTGATGGGCAGCAGTTGCCGAATTGGCTGTGGCAGGTCTTGGAAGCGTGCGCTATCGGCTTGGGCTTCGGTGTTGCGGGTAAAGAGCCCGAGGGCGAGCTCGCCTCGGATGCGTACTGCCCCGTTGAGGGCACCGAGCCCACCCGCCACCGAGGCAACGACGTTCGCCTGTGGAGCGGGGGTGAGGCTGTCGCGGTGGATGGAGCCGGGTTCATCGCGGCTGCTCATGCACTGCAGCGCAAGGAAGCTGCCGTCGCTCCACTCAATGCCAAGTTTGCCTGCCAGGAGGCGGCGCCGGTATTCCCCGCCGAACGCCCGGCTTGTATCGGGCTGCACGGGCTGGCGGGTGTAGCCGTAGTGCAGCGCCAAGCGCAACGGACCGGGTGAGAGCTCTACACCGCCTCCGAGAATGCGCGAATCCCCAACGGTGAGGTCAGAAATCCGGGTGCTGTACCATCCGGCAAAGAGCTGCACCACAGAGCCAAATCGCGGAGTAACCCCGAATTGGTTGAACGGCTGCTGGTAGCCGAGCCGCCCGGAGTTGAGGAACAGCTCAAACGGCAGCACGATTTGGTCAAATACCGTCAACTGCAGCCGTCCCGCTACACGGTACGACTGTGTGGGCAGACGAGAGGTGGTCCCCAAGGGACGATACACGTCGGCGGAAGCACCCAAGGAGCCGGAAGCCCTAATCCATTGCGCATTCAGGTGGGAAGCCGTGCCGCAGACAAGCGCCGCTGCCACAATGAGAAGCACCCGTATGCGCGCGTGGTGGCGTTGGCTCGTGGTGTTCGAGCAGCTCCATCACATCTATCCCTCCCGTCGTGGTTTGACGGACTCCGCGCTCTGAAGCACACCTGGGCAACGGTACAGTGTGCCGCACACCAACGGCGGGAGGAAGCATAGAGCTCTGGGCAAGCGCTCAGGGCAGTACGCCTTCTGCCGCACGATGATGGGCTGCAACTCTCCGCAGCCGCACCCCCCGAGTACCGGGGAGCGAGCGTTCGAGTTCCTCGGGTCAAAATTAGCGCATCAGCCCACAATCTGACGCGCAGCACGGCAGATGATCGACTTCAACATCCCTGTGCAGTGCCCGCTCGGTGCTGCAGCCATCAATGGGTGCGCGAGTTCGTCTGTGTGAACCCGCACGAACGGGATGGGAGGCAGAGTGGAACCCTGGTGAGGTGGGCGATGACCATCTCGGACCTTCCCTCGCAGCCGGTGTCGTGGGAGCAGGAGTTCGCGCAGCTCCGCACGCAGGGCATCAAGGTGAACTACTGGGTGGTGTGCCCGCGCAAGCTTTGGCTGTTCTCCAAGGGGCTTTCGATGGAGCCGCTTTCGGAACGGGTTGCCTTGGGGCGACTCCTGCACGAGCAGGCGTATCCGCAACATTCGCGCCGCGAGCTCTTCATCGATGAGCTCATCCGAGTGGATGTGCTGGAGGCAGAGCCCCGTGTGCTCGAAATCAAGCACTCCCGCAAGATGATCGAAGCCGCCCGACTGCAGGTTGCGTACTACCTGCTCTACCTGCGCTGGCTTGGCGTCGGTGAGTTGGTCGGCGAACTCCGCTTCCCGCGTGAGCGCCGGCGTGAGGAGGTGCGCTTGACCGAGGAGCTGGAGCGCGAGGTGCTCCACGCATTGCAGGAGATTCGCCGAATCGAGCAGCTCCCCACGCCACCGCCCGCCTCCTTTATGCCGATCTGCCGCCGGTGTGCGTATGCAGAACTCTGCTGGGGATAGCGATGCCGCAGTCGTACTACATCTTCCGCAACGGGCGCCTGCGCCGCCACCAGAACACGCTGTACCTGGAATCCGAAAGCGATGGGCAGCTCTCCAAGCAGCCGATACCGGTTGAGAACGTGCGGGACCTCTACCTCTTCGGCGAAATCGACCTCAACACGAAGCTCCTGGTCTTCCTGGCGCAGCACGAAGTTGTGGTGCACTGCTTCAACTACTACGGCTTCTACGTCGGCAGCTTCTACCCGCGCGAGGGCAACGTCAGTGGATACCTTCTGGTCAAACAGGTGGAGCACTACCTGGATGCCGCGCTGCGCCTGGAGCTGGCGCGGGAGTTCGTCCGCGGCGCCATCGGGCACATTCTGCACAACCTGCGCTACTACCACAACCGCGGCAAGGAGCTTGCCGACGCCATCCGGGATATCGAAGCCCTGGAGCTGGAACTGGAGCATGCCGAGGACATCCCCTCCCTCATGGGCGTAGAGGGACGCGTTCGGGAGCGCTACTACCTTGCCTTCACCGACATTCTCTCCCTGGAGCAGCCCTTTGAGAAGCGCGTGCGCAGACCTCCGGATAACCCTATTAACGCGATGCTCTCCTTCGGCAACACGCTCCTGTACACTGCCGTGCTGAGCCAGTTGTACATCACGCAGCTCAATCCCACGATTTCGTACCTGCACGAGCCCTCCAGCCGGCGCTTCTCGCTGGCGTTGGATATTGCCGAGGTCTTCAAGCCGCTCATCGTGGACCGGCTCATCTTCCGCTTGTGGAACAAGCGCATGCTGCAGGAGGAGGATTTTGAGTCCATCGGGGAAGCCTCCGGCGTCATCTTGAACGAACGCGGGCGGAAGGTGTTCGTGCGCGAGTTCGAAGAGCTGCTCGCCACAACGGTGACGCATCGGCAGCTTCGGCGTTCGGTCTCCTACCGGCAGCTCCTTCGGCTGGAGGCGTATAAATTGGTGCGCCATCTCATTGGCATGGAGCCGTACCGAGCACTGCGAGCCTGGTGGTAGCAATGTACGTTGTGGTGGTCTACGACGTTGAACAGCGCAGGGTGGCAAAGGTGTGCCAGTTCCTGCGCCGCTACCTCAACTGGGTGCAGAACTCGGCATTCGAGGGCGAGCTGAGCGAGAGCCAACTGGAGGAGGTCATCGTAGGGGTTCGCAAGCTCGTCAACCGCACAAGCGATAGCGTGTACTTCTACGTTATCCCCGACCGCAAGTGGTGCAAGCGCCGGGTTGTGGGGGTCGAGAAGAGCTTGTCGGACACGATTCTGTAGCCTACCCGATGCGCCTTGCCGTCACGCTCGCTGCCGTCGAGGGTGAGCTCAGGCTGCCGTGGAACTATCTCGAACGGCTTCAGGCATTGGTCTACCGATGGATTCGTGCAGCCGACGAGCACCTTGCCCGCACGCTGCATGCGCAGGGGTATGCGTACGGGGCACATCGCTATAAGCTCTTTGTCTACTCGCTGCTCCACGGGGAGCACAGCAAGGGCGAGCGCGAAGGGGTGCGCCTCTGGGGCGAACTCCGCTGGTGGATTGCCTCGCCGCGCAGTGAGCTCATAGAGGCGCTTGCGGTGGGATTGCTGCGAGTGGAGGAGGTCCTGCTCGGGAGGAACCGGCTTCGGGTGGAGCGAGTGTGTGTGGAGCCGATGCCGGAGTTCGGTTCCGAGGCGTACTTCCGCACGCTCTCCCCGGTAGTGGTCTCGACGGTCGCTGAGTCCGATGGTCGGCGGGTGAAGAGGTTCCTGGCACCCGAGGAGCCGGATTTCGGTCGGGTTTTGGGGGAGAATCTACGGCGGAAGGCAGCGCTACTCGGGGTGGAATCCGATGCGCGGGTGGAGTTCGAACCGGTTCGGATGCGAAGCCGGCTGTTCTGTGTCCACGGCACCTTTGTCCGCGCCTGGGAGGGGTGGTTTCGGCTGCGTGCGACGCCGGAGCTGCTGTGGGTGGGCTATGAGACTGGCTTTGGGGAGCGCAACGGACAGGGCTTCGGGATGGTTGCAGTGGTGCCAAAGCTCTGATAGAGGCGCTTGCCGTCGATCTCCAGGGAAAATCTGGCGACCGGGGATCGACCGCACAACGGTGGAGGAATCGCCGGAGGCGAGATCGGGAAAACGCGCTGTATATTTGCATCTCTGCGGCTCCCCCTCAGGGGGGCAAAATCGAACCAAGGTGGGATTGAAACAGTGCAATCGCCCCGTGCGCACCGAGCGCGTCGTACGGCAAAATCGAACCAAGGTGGGATTGAAACAGATGTTGACCAGGCGCAGGTATTCGCTCTGCCTGACGGCAAAATCGAACCAAGGTGGGATTGAAACCGCGTACCTGCGTCCGCGTCCGGCGTCGCGGTCCTCCGGCAAAATCGAACCAAGGTGGGATTGAAACTCGCTCCAGTAGAGCGTCGTGCCAACACGCACGAACGGGCAAAATCGAACCAAGGTGGGATTGAAACAGTCTACGTCGAACGTGGCGATGTAGGCGATAAACGGCAAAATCGAACCAAGGTGGGATTGAAACCGCGTACCTGCGTCCGCGTCCGGCGTCGCGGTCCTCGGCAAAATCGAACCAAGGTGGGATTGAAACCGCACGGTCACGGTCGAGCGCACGCTGCAAGCAGAGGCAAAATCGAACCAAGGTGGGATTGAAACTTCGCACATCAGGCAGCGTCGTGAACGTCGCGCGCACGGCAAAATCGAACCAAGGTGGGATTGAAACGCGCGAGCTCGAGGAGGACTGTTCGCTTGTTTGGGGGGCAAAATCGAACCAAGGTGGGATTGAAACGGTCAACATCTCGGGCGCAACACAGCATGTAGCTGTGGGCAAAATCGAACCAAGGTGGGATTGAAACCGCAAGCCACTCCGCGTGCCGCCGCGTCACCTGTGAGGCAAAATCGAACCAAGGTGGGATTGAAACATGAGCATGGGCACAAACGTACGGTGGAACACCGTGCGGCAAAATCGAACCAAGGTGGGATTGAAACCGGGCACCAACTGCACGATTTTCGTCATGCCAGAACCGGGCAAAATCGAACCAAGGTGGGATTGAAACGCGTAATGGTGTTGGTACCCGAGACACGCCGCAGCTCGGCAAAATCGAACCAAGGTGGGATTGAAACGCGCGACAGTTCCTGAGTTTTTCGTGTACGTAAATGGGCAAAATCGAACCAAGGTGGGATTGAAACGAGCAAGAGCGATGTAGCTCTCAAGCACTGCGTCGGCGGCAAAATCGAACCAAGGTGGGATTGAAACGAGCTGCTACAGTCTTGCCCCAGCGCCGTCCCGCTGGGCAAAATCGAACCAAGGTGGGATTGAAACGGACGAGTCGCGCTTCGCGGACGCCCTTCTGGCGGGGCAAAATCGAACCAAGGTGGGATTGAAACCGATGCACACGCGCACATTCGTGCGCGTGTGCGGCTGGGCAAAATCGAACCAAGGTGGGATTGAAACCCTGCTCGACGATGTGCTGCACGGGGCGACGCAGTTGGCAAAATCGAACCAAGGTGGGATTGAAACACGTACTGGGCAAGCAGCGCTCCGAGCTGCGCGACGGGCAAAATCGAACCAAGGTGGGATTGAAACCAGGAACCGCAACATGGCTCGTGTTCTCGATAGAGTGGGCAAAATCGAACCAAGGTGGGATTGAAACGCGAATTGGCGTGACAGGAAAGCGCGAGATGCCGTGAGGCAAAATCGAACCAAGGTGGGATTGAAACCCGAACGTGCGCGCGACGTGCTCAAGCGCGAGCTGGGCAAAATCGAACCAAGGTGGGATTGAAACCGAGACCGAACATGATGACGCGGTCGACGCTCTCGTGGCAAAATCGAACCAAGGTGGGATTGAAACGGCTTGGCTCAAGGTCGTACAAGCTCTTGCAGACGTGGCAAAATCGAACCAAGGTGGGATTGAAACAACGCTTGTAGTATCCCACCGCGTGCAGCCCGCCGTCCTGGCAAAATCGAACCAAGGTGGGATTGAAACGAGCAATGAGCAATGCCTACCGCGACGGGCTTGCCGGGCAAAATCGAACCAAGGTGGGATTGAAACACGCAAACGTGGATGCCGAGCTGAATGCAGCGGTCGGGCAAAATCGAACCAAGGTGGGATTGAAACTCGGGAGGGGTGGGTCAAAGTTGCCAGCCATGAGGCGGCAAAATCGAACCAAGGTGGGATTGAAACTTTTGGGTTTGGTCGGTCTGGTCTTTGACGAGGATACGGCAAAATCGAACCAAGGTGGGATTGAAACGCTGTGTTGTGGAACATTCCAATGCCTGCTGCAGCGGCAAAATCGAACCAAGGTGGGATTGAAACCCGTTGCCACCGGACCCACCCGCCGGCGGCGCCACGGCAAAATCGAACCAAGGTGGGATTGAAACTGCGACTGGACGCTTTGGGCGACTGGAGTAGCTCAAGGCAAAATCGAACCAAGGTGGGATTGAAACCAATCGTAGTTGTCGAGCGCGAGGGCGACATTGACTGGCAAAATCGAACCAAGGTGGGATTGAAACGTGGCAGCGGCGGAGGCGAACTCGTAATCGGTATCAGGCAAAATCGA
>Ga0079992_134122_pt1 | contig 11642 bp, 9 predicted proteins | sample FaiFalFF_MnMetaG_3_FD_69197 | JGI IMG/M metagenome (GOLD analysis project Ga0079992, IMG submission 69197) | Freshwater microbial communities from Yellowstone National Park, Wyoming, USA - Fairy Falls B (FF_Mn_B) MetaG (SPADES assembly) (version 2) | ecosystem: Environmental > Aquatic > Freshwater... | reverse complement strand
GCGTAGACCATGCTGACCCACGCAACCGCTACGGTAAGCCACATCAGTTTCGTGCGCACGCGGGATCACCCCATTCGCCAGAGTGTGCCTTGTGGCGTGTCTTCCAAGATGATGCCGATGGCTTTCAGGTCGTCGCGGATACGGTCGGCGAGGTCGTACAGCTTGCGGCTGCGCAGCTCCTGTCGCCACGCAATCACGCAGCGCATCAGCTGTTCCAGCGTCTCGCTCTGCGCGGTGTCGGGCGCGTGCAGCGCGATGCCCAGCACCGTTTCCATCATCCACTGCAGGGCGTCCCGCAGCCCCGCGAGTTCGGCAAGCGTTTCGGGTTGCGCCGTTCGTTCAGGTGCGTTCAGGCGCGTGTTGATTTCGCGCACCACCTCGAACGCGGCGGCAATCGCCTGCGCGGTGTTGAAGTCGTGGTTCATCGCGTCGCGGAACTGCTGGCGGTACGGCTCGGCGACGGCGGGGTCAGGCTGTGCGCCGCCGCGCTCGCGCAAAAACGCCGTCGCCCGCTGGTACGCTGTGCGCACCCGCTCCAACGCCGACTTCGCCTCGTCCAGCCGCTCGTACGAGAACTCCAACGGCGTGCGATAATGCACCGTCAGCAGGAAGTATCGAATCACGGCAGGCTCGTACTGCTGGCGCAACTCGCGGATGGGCACGACCAGCCCTGTGGACTTGGACATCTTCTCTTGGCGCAGGCGCACGGGTCCCCAGTGCAGCCAGTAGCGGGCGAACGGCTGCTCGCAGTGCAGGTACGCCTCCGATTGCGCAATTTCGTTCTCGTGATGCGGGAAAATCAAGTCCATCCCGCCCGCGTGGATGTCGAACCCCGGACCGAGATATTTTAGGCTCAGCGCGGAGCATTCGATGTGCCAGCCTGGGCGTCCCCTGCCCCACGGGCTGTCCCATGCGGGTTCGCCGGGCTTGGCGGCTTTCCACAGCGCGAAGTCTTCGGGGTTGCGCTTGCGCTCGTCGACTTCAACGCGCGCGCCCGCCCGCATCTCCTCCACGCTGCGCCCCGACAACTTGCCGTATCCGGGGAACTTGTTCACTTCGAAGTAGACATCGCCGTCCACCACATAGGCGTAGCCGTCGTCCACCAAGCGTTGCACCATCTCGATGATGGCGTCCATGTTCTCGGTGACCGTCACGAAGTGGGGCAGGCGCACGCCCAGCGCCTCGGCGTCTTCGATATACATCTGGCTGTATTTGCGGGCGACTTCAGTAGTCGGGATGCCCTCCTCGTGGGCGCGGCGGATGATTTTGTCGTCGATGTCGGTGAAGTTCTGCACGAAGTTCACTTGGTAGCCGAGTTGCTCCAGCCACCGCTGCACGATATCCATCACGACGATACCGCGCATGTGCCCCACATGTGCAGGGGCTTGCGGGGTCAGCCCGCAGGCGTACATCGCGACCTTGCCCGGCTCGCGCGGGGTGAACGGCTCCTCACGGCGCGTCAGCGTGTTGTAGATGACCAGCTCCGCCATATCGCGCCGATTATACCCGTAGCCGTGCGAGTTTTGGGCGCATGCCCGTATTCACGCGGAAATGAGGTGCGGGCGAAGAGGGCATAATCCCCTTAGGCGCGGGGGAAACCCCAAGCGGGAGGCGCTGCTTAGGCGGCGGATGAATTAAACGACTCTCATCAGCACCGTCCAGCGCCACCGCCACACCCCCCTGCGGCGCAGCGTTTCCGCAGGGGGATTTTTTAAAGCGTAGCGAGAGGCGGGTGGGGAGGAGCCCGCCTCTCCAGGGGTAGGGGAGGTGCGACCAAGTTCAGGAGGTTCAAAGGTCAACCTGTACCTTGTCGCCATCAAGATTGTCGGCTGGAATCTGAAAATCTTAAGGGGGAACGCGCTGCGCAATCAGGAGTGGCAGAAACTAACAACACTGTGGCGTATGCCACACACTACGCGCCTATTCAGCTTCACGCTTCTGGAGTCCCACCGAGCAATCTTGATAAGCTACGAACTTGCAAGCGTGAAATCCTACTGTTCTCCGCCTGCTAACAGGTACGCCCGATAGCAAAACCTGTTCAGTGGATGAGAATTGCAAATGCGCCGCTGTCAATCGCTTGCGTTCAGGTATACTATTGCAGGAGACTTTCACTATGACTGACGAACACAGTATCTTGGATGATTCGCGTCCTGAGGGGCGTGAGCCCATTCCTGCTGAGCGCGTGCCGATGCTGGTCAGCATCTTGGAGCAGATGGAGGCGGTGAAGGTGGCGTTAGCGTTCACTGTGCGTGCGGAAGGCGTGATGCAAAGCGACGCAACCTTCGGCGTGTGGCTCGACGAGGCGCTCTCCTACGAAGACAAGCTGGAGACCCTGCGCCAACTTGCCGCGCGACTGCAACCCATCGTCTACCCTGACTACTATCTGGATTTGATGCTAATCACTCCGCGCGACGCGGCACTTTGGCAAATGGCGACTGAGAACGGCGACCCTATCTTCGCTCGCTCAGAGGAAGATATACGGGCGCAGCTGCACTTGCTGCAGACCTTGCCGCCCATCAGCGACGATGAGCGTGACATCGATGTGATGCGCGTGATGTAGTATGCAGGCGCTGGATTACGAACTCCCTGAACAGGTCGAGTCGCTCATCGAGAAGGTTCGGGACTACGCGCCCGACGCCGATACCTCGCGCCTTGTGGAGGCGTACCTGTTCGCCGAAGAGCGACACCACGGGCAGAAACGCAAAAGCGGGGAACCCTACATCACGCACCCGCTGGCAGTCGCGCACATCTTGGCGGACCTGCAGATGGGCATCAACACTGTCATCGCAGGGCTGCTGCACGATGTGCTGGAAGACACCTCTACCACGCCCGAAGAGCTGGAGCAACGCTTTGGGACAACCGTGCGCCAACTGGTGGAAGGCGTCACTAAGCTGCACCACTCCGAACGCCAAATGGAGATCTTCAACGAGGCGAACCGACGGCGCCTGAGTATCGCCAAATCCGCCGACAACTTGCGCAAACTGCTGGTGGCGGTCGCTGAAGACTTGCGTGTGATGGTTATCAAGCTCGCCGATCGACTACACAACATGCAAACGCTCGACTCGTTGCCGCGCGAAAAGCAGATTCAAACCGCCGCCGAAACAATGCAAGTCTATGCACCCCTCGCCCACCGACTGGGCATCTACCAAATCAAGTCGCAACTGGACGACCTCGCCTTCAAGTACCTCTACCCACAGGAGTACCGCGAACTGAGCCAAAAGGTCGCCCAAACCCGCGCCGAACGCCAACAAGAGGTACTACAGTTGGTGCACATTCTCAAAGAGCGGTTGTGGGAGCGCGGTATACGCGCCGATGTGATGGGACGCCCCAAACACCTCTGGAGCATCTTCCGCAAAATGCAACAGCAACACCTGGACTTCAGCCAAATCTACGACCTCATCGCGCTGCGCGTGCTAACCGACACCGTAGAAGAGTGCTATCTGGCGCTGGGCATCGTTCACGAGCTGTGGAAGCCAATCCCGTCACTATTTCATGACTACATCGCCGCGCCAAAACCGAACGGTTATCAATCGTTGCATACCAAAGTCATCGGTCCGAATGAGCGAACCCTCGAGGTGCAGATACGCACTTGGCAGATGCACCAAGTCGCTGAGTACGGTGTCGCCGCGCACTGGCGCTACAAAGAGGGTGAGGACTCCAAGCCCCTCCAACTGCCCTCCCTGCAGCAGCAACTACGCGATTTGACCGACTTCAAGAGCAACTTGGAGTTCCTCACCAGCGTCTTTCGCGACATGGCGACTGATGAGGTGCTGGTGTTTACTCCGAAAGGCGACCTGATTGACCTGCCTGAAGGCTCGACGCCCCTCGACTTCGCCTACCGCATCCATACGGAGATTGGGCATCGCTACGCGGGTGCGCGGGTGAATGGGCGCCTCGTGCCACTGGACTACAAGCTACGCACGGGCGATGTGGTCGAGATTCTTACGCGCCAGACACCACAGCCAAGCTACGATTGGTTGCGCATTGTGCGCACCTCCAGTGCGCGGAGCAAAATCCGCGCCTACTTCCGCGAGGTGCGCCGCGCGGAGTTTATTGCACACGGGCGCAGCGTGCTGGAGCGCGAGCTGGAACGGCTGCGCATTCCACTGGCAACCTATCGCGAGACGCTGCCCGAAATCTTGAAAGCGTTGAACTTCCGCACGGAAGATGACCTACACGCCAGCATCGGCGAAGGGCTGACCAGTGTGCAAGCCGTTGTACAGCGGGTGCGCAATCTCGCGCCCCCCACGCCCGCCCCAACTCAAGAGCCGCCGCCCGCCACCACTGGGCGCGAAATCCGCGCAATGCAGATCGAAGACGCCGATGGCTACATGACCCGACGCGCCACCTGCTGCTACCCGCTACCTGGCGATGAGCTGCGCGGATACATCTCGCGCGGGCGCGGCATTATCGTGCACCGCGCCGCGTGCCCAAACCTGCGCGCCCTCGAAGAGAAGGAACCCGAACGCATCATGCATATCGAGTGGACGCCGCACAAAGACCACACCTACCCCGTCGTGCTACGCTTCGAAACACTCGACCGACCCGGCGTGCTGGGCGATATCACCACGATTCTGGGCACAGCAGGCGTCAACATCGCCGATGTGCGAGTCAAACGCACGCCAAACCTGACCGCGCAAATCGATATAGAAGTGCAAGTGCATAGCGCACCAGAGCTGCGCGCACTCACCCAGAAACTCGCCTCGCTGGAAGATGTATTGGCAGTCTCACGCGTCATGGAGGACAAAGGCAAGGATGCGAGCCGTCGTGCAAAGAGTTAAATGGGCGGAGGTGGAAGTCGACGGGCACATCGTCGGGCGCATTGAGCGGGGTGCGCTTGTGCTGCTCGGCGTCCACCGCGCCGACACGGAGGCAGATGCCCGCTGGCTCGCCCAGAAACTCGCGCACCTGCGCTTCTTCGAAGACGAGCAAGGCAAGCTGAACCTTAGCGTGCAGGAGGTTGGCGGTGCGATGCTGGTCGTCTCCAACTTCACCCTGTACGGCGACTGCCGCAAAGGGCGACGCCCCAGCTTCGCTGAATCCGCCCCCTACGAGCAAGGCGAAACGCTTTACCGCCAGTTCTGCGATGCCCTCCGCGCGGAGGGTGTCCCCGTACACACAGGCGTCTACGGCGCATCCATGCAAGTACGCCTGCAAAACGACGGACCCGTGACGCTGATTGTGGAGACGCCTTCCAACGAAACCTAAGCTTCTGGGCACTCTTAACCCACTCTTCACATCCACACAGGTATTGTGAGAGATTATGGAGGAGCCGATGGAGAAACTCACTCGACGCGAGGTGCTGAAAGGAATCGGCGCGGCGACTTTTGGCGCGGCGGCATGGCTGACGCTGCGCAGCGCAGGCGACGCCTCACCCACCCCGCAACGCAAGCGTGTGCTGCGCCTCGCGCACCTAACCGATATCCATGTGCAACCCGAAGGCGCCTCGGTGCGCGGGCTGCTGGACTGCCTCAAGACCATCCACGAAATGCCCGACCGACCCCAGCTACTCCTCAACGGCGGCGACTGCGTGATGGATGTGTTCGCCCAGAACGAGGCGCGCGCCAAAGCGCTGTTCGACCTGTGGATGCGCATCGTCAACGAGCAGTGCGAAATCCCCATCCGCCACTGCATCGGCAACCACGATGTGTGGGGCTGGGACAAATCGCGCAGCGGCTGCACGGGCAACGAACCCAAGTTCGGCAAAAAGTGGGTGATGGAACTCTACGGCTTGGAGAAACCCTACTACAGCTTCGAACAGGCAGGCTGGAAGTTTATCGTGCTGGACAGCACCTACCCCAACGGCAACGGCTATAAAGCGCGCTTGGACGACGAGCAGTTCGAGTGGCTCAAAGCCGAACTGCAGCGCACGCCCGCCACGACCCCCATCCTGGTGCTGTCGCATATGCCCATTGTTTCCGCCTGCGCGCTGTTCGATGGCGAGAACGAGAAGTCGGGCGACTGGGTGATTCCAGGCGCGTGGGTGCATATCGACGCGCGGCGCATCGTGGAGCTGTTCTACCAACACAAAAATGTGAAGCTGTGCCTGAGCGGGCACATCCACCTGTTTGACCGCGTGGTCTACAACGGCGTGACCTACATCTGCGACGGGGCGGTCAGCGGCAGGTGGTGGGGCGGCAACTATCACCAGACGCCCCCAGGCTGGGGCTTGGTTGACCTCTACGACGACGGCTCGTTCGAACACGAGTACCGCAGCTTCCCCTACCCCATACCGACAGGCGGGTAGGTAAACCACGCGCGCCCGCCTGCCGACAATAGCCTTTGTGGACTGGCAGGCAGCGAAGGACGCCGTGCGCACGGTAGACCCCGTGCGCATTCACGGGCGCGTGGTCGGAGCGGTCGGGCTGCTCATCGAGTCGCAGGGACCGCCCGCGAAGCTGGGCGAAATCTGCCTGATAGAGCGCGGCAGGCACGAGCCGCCGCTGCAGGTGGAGGTGGTCGGCTTCCGCAACGGGCGCACGCTGCTGACCCCGCTGGGCGAACTGACGGGCGTCGCGCCGGGCAGCGAGGTCATCCCGACGCGCCAGACCGCCGCGGTGGGCGTGTCGGACGCGCTGTTGGGGCGCGTGCTGGACGGGCTGGGCGACCCCATCGACGGCAAGCCCGCCCCGCCGATTGACCGCCGCTACCCCCTGCTTGCCGAAGCGCCCCCTGCGCTGGAACGCCCCCCGCTGCGCACGCCCCTGCCACTTGGTGTGCGTGCCATCGACGCCCTGCTCACCTGCGCCTACGGACAGCGCGTCGGCATCTTCGCGGGCAGCGGCGTCGGCAAAAGCACGCTGATGGGCATGATCGCCCGCAACACCGCCGCCGAAGTGAATGTGATTGCGCTCATCGGCGAGCGCGGACGCGAAGTGCGCGAGTTCATCGAAGACAGCCTCGGCGAGCAGGGGCTACAACGCTCCGTGCTGGTGGTCGCCACCTCTGACCAGCCCGCGATTGTGCGCCAGAAAGCCGCCTTCACCGCCACCGCGATTGCCGAATACTTTCGCGATCAGGGCAAGCAGGTGCTGCTGATGATGGACTCGCTGACGCGCTTGGCGATGGCGCAGCGCGAGATCGGACTGTCGGCTGGCGAGCCGCCCGCCGCGCGCGGCTACACCCCCTCCGTGTTCGCCCTCATGCCGCGCCTGCTGGAACGCGCGGGCAACAGCCCACACGGTAGCATCACTGCGCTCTACACCGTGCTGGTCGACGGCGACGACCTGAACGACCCCATCGCCGACACCGCCCGCGCGATATTAGATGGACACATCGTGCTGTCGCGGGCGCTTACACAACAGGGGCACTACCCGCCGATCGATGTGCTGGCGAGCCTCTCGCGCGTGATGCCCAACATCGTCGCGCCCGAACACCTCAACGCTGCCAACCGCCTGCGCCAACTGCTCGCCGCCTACCGCGACGCCGAAGACCTGATTGCGATCGGCGCGTACCAGCAGGGCACGAACCCGCTGGTAGACCGTGCCGTCGCCCGTATGGACGCCATCCGCCAGTTCCTGCGTCAATCCCGCGATGAACAGCCCACCTTTGAAGAGACGCTGCAGGGACTGTACGCACTGGTAGGCGAGTAGAACCTACACCACAAACAACCGCCCCACTCGCACTGTGCGATTCGGTCGCTCCAGTGGGGCAACCGTGTCGCTCGGTTGCAACAGCATGCGCACGCGGTAGGTGTAGCCGAACACCGAATCGGGCGACTCGATTGGCTCGCGATAGACCTCCAGCTGCCGATGCTCCAAGTCAACAATCCAGTATTCGGGGATGCCCGCCTTGGCGTACAGGCTGGTCTTCACCGTGCGGTCATAGGGCAGGCTGCTGTGCGCGACCTCAATCACCAGCACGGCATGGGTGGGATGGGCGTGTTTGTAATCCGTCAGTTTACCCTTCACAACGGCAATATCGGGCACAGGTTCGCTTTCGCCCAGCGTGAGTGGGCACTGAACACGCACAAGGTAGCCCCTCCCAAACAGTCGTCGCACACGCTCATGCAGCCCCATCGTCTGGGTCGCATGTTCGGGACCTATCGGAACCATTGTTACGATCTCCCCTTCAATCAGCTCCGTGCGTTCGTCTTCGCGCAGGATGCCCGCCTCTGCCATGCGGTAATACTCCTCGCGCGTGAACTTGCGTCGCGGCAGGGTCGCCGCCAACTCAGACGCCTTCCCCACAAGCACTTCCGCAGTCATCACGCGAGACTATACCCCAACCCGACAGGAGTCCGCCCCTGCCCCGCGAATCTCACTCCCGATGACCCTCGCCTTGCGCGGGATAACGATGGCGCTGCTGGTTGCACTGGCGGCGATTACTTTTACGCCGCTGGTGTGGCTGCTTGCCGCCGCGCTCAAAGCGCCCGAAGACCTCTTTTCGTACACCTTCTTCTCGCCCAACCCCAGCCTGAAAAACTTCTACGACCTGTTCACGCAGGTAGACTTTCTGCGCTTCGTCGCAAACAGCGTGTTCGTTGCGTGTACGGGGGTGGTGATTCAGCATTTTTTTAGTTTCGAGTGCCCGCATCGCTTATTTTGTATACTTCCACCATCCGCTGCGCGAACACGAGTTGGAGGCGTCCTTGCGCGATGGCGTCATAATAGAGGGCTCGCCACGCTTCGGGCGTCCCCTGCGGCGTGAACTGGCGGTTGATGAGCAGGTAGGTGTAGCCGTTGGCTGCCATCCACTGCGCGAGGTCGTCGCCCGTACGCATCTGGTCGTAGGGGATGAGGCGATGATGCCCCGCGTTGCCCCACAGGTAGCGTCGCTGCAGGTAGTAGCCGCGCGTCTCGTCCAGCAGGATGACGCCCGCGTCGGGAGGCGTCTGCGTGTTGAGGAAGCGCACGGCGGGGTAGATTTGCAGGCGTCTGTCTAAGTAGGCGTCGCGGTCATGCAGCGCAAGCGGCAGCAGGGGCAGGTAGACGCTCGCCATCAGCCACAGCGTGAAGCCCGCCTGCAACGCGAGCAGGCTTGCATAGCCCAGCTGCGCCCAGCGCGCCGCGCGTCCCACAGACGCCAACCCGCCCGCCGCAAGTATCGGCAACAGCAGCAGCCAGTAGCGCACCTGCTGCATCAGGTAGAACCAGCCAACCGTATGCAGTCCAACAAACGCGAGCAGGTTGCCCGCGCCCTGCGCCAATCCGCCTGACAGCCACAGGCTGGGCATCGCCAGCACGCCCACCCCCAGCGACGGCAACAGGAACACCCGCTCGCCCACCCGTGAACCGATGGGGTCAGCGAATGGCGCGGGGTTCGCCGCGAGGTTCCACGGCGCGAGCAGCAGCTGCGCAGGCTCGCGCCCCAGCCCGAACTTGAGCTGGTCGTTGCGGTAGGCGTCCGCCTGTGCTTGGCTCCAGTTTTTGCCCCCGAAAATCTCGTAGGCGAACGGGTAGACAGGGTTGCCCGTCCAGAGTGCGTTGCGGATATACCACGGCGCGCCAATCGCCGCCGCCAGCAGCCCCGCGCCCAGCAGCGTCGGAACCAGCCGCGCCTGACCCGCTCGCACGAGCCATACCAGCCCAACCAGCCCCCACAGCCCCGCCGTGAACAGCGCAGTGTATTTCGTCGCCAGCGCGAAGCCCATCAGCGCACCCGACAGCCACAGCCAACGCCGACTACCCTCCTGCACGGCGTATGCCAGTGCGAACATGCCCAGCGACGCATAGAGCGCAGTCGCAAGGTCGGCGTATGCGCTGAACATCTGCCACAGGAACGCAGGCGCGCCCAGTATCAGCACTGCCCCCCACGCGCCCGACACGCCCCGACGCTGCAGAAAACCCGCTGCACCCAGCGCGGTAAGCAGCCCCACTGCCCAGTGCGTTACTTTCGCCGCCGACTCGCCCGCCACGCTTAGCCCCCACAGATACAGCATATCCTGCAGCGGCGGGAAGTAGCTCTGGTGCATGAAGGGTATCTCCACCATGCGCCCTGCCTGCAGGTAGAGCTTGGGGAAGGCGAGGTGGTAGGCGAGCGCGTCCCACTCGTTGCCGTCAGGCGGCAGGGCGCATAGCAGGAGGCTTAATAGGGCGAGTAGAACACAGAGAGTAAGCAGCACGGCTTGGGGCAGTTTGCTTAGGATAGCCCCCTCCCCAGCCCTCCCCGTCAACGGGGAGGGAGTTCCTCCCCCGTGTACGGGGGAGGTTAGGAGGGGGGAAATCTTGCCCTTGAACCCCCACCGACCCGCTACTCCCAACACACCCACCACGATCAGCGGTGTCCAGGGCACAAGCCCCATCCACCCCAGCGCGGCGCAGCCCGCAATCAGGTACGCCCACACCGCCAACGCGAGTGCGCCGCCATACGCCCACTGCTCCAAGCGGTTCGGCGTCCAGCGGCGCGCCCACACGCCACCCAGCAGCATCAGCGCAACCGTCGCAATCAGCCCAAGCCCAACGCCCAGCACGCCGATAGTGTACCGCCTATATCAGCGGCGTCTTGCCTGGTATCGGTACAGGGTCGTGTGGCGCGGGGCTGTCGTAATCGATGTTTATCACGCGCTCCACATAGTTCAGCTTGGAGTTCAACGCCGCCTCCCAAGTCACGATTTTGCCCGTGTATGCCGACATGCGCCCCATAATCGCCGTCAGCGTGCTTTCGGCAATCGTGCGCGTCTCGTTGATGGGGTCGCCCTTGCGAATGCTCTGAATCAGCACGCGATGCTCTTCCACATAGGGGTTCAGCCACTGCTTGCCGGGCTCCCAAGTCTCCTTGCCACGCACATAGAAGTTGGTGAACTGCTCCATCAGGGCTTGCCCTTCCGCGCCGACCACCAAGTTGGAGACGCGATAGGCGGTGTTGTCCATCTGGCGGCACATCGCCAGCACGCGCACGCCGTTGGGGTACTCGTACTCGATCGCGAAGTGGTCGTACACATCGCCGTATTCGGGCGCGGTGCGTGCCTGCCTGCCGCCCATCGCCATCGCCCGAACGGGCACGCTGCCCATCACCCAGTTCATCACATCGATGTTATGCACAAACTGCTCCACAGGCTGGTCGCCCGACAGCCAAGTGTAGAACAGCCAGTTGCGCAGTTGGTAGACCATATCGCTCCAGCCTGCTTCGCGGGGGCGCGGGGCGGGGCTGGCGGCGTTGTAGTAGGCATAGGCAGCGCGAATCTCGCCGATGTGCCCCGCACGGATACGCTCAATCACGCCCTGATAACCCGGATGCCAGCGGTACTGCGTGCCGGGCATCACGCCCAGCCGCTTCTGGCGGGCAATCTCGTCCCCGCGCAGCATCATTCGCACCCCTTCGGGACACACGGCAACGGGCTTCTCCATAAACACATGCTTGCCCGCCTCCACCGCCGCCAGAAAGTGTATCGGACGGAACGCAGGCGGCGTACACAACAACACCAAGTCAATCCCGCTCTCCAGCACCTTCTTGTAGGCATCGAAGCCCAGAAACCGACGCTCTGGTGCGACTTGCACGCGGTCAGGGAACTGCTCCTTGAGACCCTCGTAGCTGGCGTTCAGGCGGTCTTCGAAGATGTCGCCCAGCGCCCAGATGATCGTGCCGTCGTCGGCGCGCAGGCAGTCGATGGCGGCGCCTGTGCCGCGCCCGCCACAGCCCACCAGCCCGACCTTGATGCGGTCGGAACCCTGCGCATGCACCATCGACGCAAGCGGCAGCGC
>Ga0079992_152715_pt1 | contig 11647 bp, 9 predicted proteins | sample FaiFalFF_MnMetaG_3_FD_69197 | JGI IMG/M metagenome (GOLD analysis project Ga0079992, IMG submission 69197) | Freshwater microbial communities from Yellowstone National Park, Wyoming, USA - Fairy Falls B (FF_Mn_B) MetaG (SPADES assembly) (version 2) | ecosystem: Environmental > Aquatic > Freshwater... | reverse complement strand
ACTAAAAGGAAAAGATTTAGCACTATAAAGAAAGTTTCACGAGATTTTATGAACTGCTGAGATATTTCAAAAAGTTTTTGAGGTATCTGCTGATCTATCAGAAAGTTAGTAAATCCCATCGCCATACTTAATATAGCGAATATTGCTCCAACAAGGAGCATACTTTCTTTGGCAATTTTTGGGAAATCTTTTACTTTTACATCTTTATAAATCAGAACCTCAACTATTATTACCCATATTGCAGTTATGGTTGCTGCTTCTGATGCGGTAAAAAGACCGGTATATATACCAAATATTATAAATAAAGGTAAAGGAATTTCAAAAAGAGCCTCTTTGGTAGAAGATATAGCCTCTTTTAAATCAAATTTTTCAGTCTTAACTCCACCAGCAAATAAAGTCACAACAACAGAGTATATAAAGAAAATTAAAATGGTAGTAAGTCCCGGGATAAGACCTGCGATAAATATTTCATTAACAGGAGCTTGCGAAATAACTCCATATAATATTATTGGCAAAGATGGAGGAAATAGAAGTCCGATTGATCCAGTAGCAGTTATGATGCCAATGGAAAAAATTTCCGAATATCCCGCATTTCTCAAAATTGGCAAGAGTAATCCACCAAGAGCAACAATTGTAACGCCGGAAGCACCTGTTAGAGCAGTAAATATAGAGGTTGCAACAAGAACAACAAGAGGAACACCTCCCGGCAACCAACCAATCCATGCTTTTGTAAATCTCAAAAGTCTCTGAGGCGCACGAGATTCTGCAAGAATATAACCTGCAAGAGTAAAAAGAGGAATCGCGATCAAAGCCGGAGCACTTGCAAGTCGGTAAGCCTCCTGAATAACAATAGCAATATCTACATCTGCTATATAAAGAAAACCGAATATAGCACCTATTGCCATAATGGCAAAAAGAGGAGTCCCCGAAAAAGCAAGGAGAAAAACAAAAAGTAAAACTATAACTGCAAGCATATCCTACTTCAAGACCTCCTTTTAAAAACAATCAAATAAACTCCATTTTTTCTATCAAATAATACAATCATCACCAATCAAATAAATTTCATTTGTTCTCCTTCCTTCTTTTCTTCCTTTGTTGTTTTTCCTAAAATTTCTTCAATAGTGAGAATAATGAACCTGAAAGTTATAAGAGAAAAGGAAAATGGGAAAATTAGTTCAAGATACCATACCGGGACTTTTAATGTCAAAGATACTTCCCCGCCGCTTTTTTCGTAAGATATAAATTTCAAAGATGCGTAAAGCAAAATTGCAGAGACAAAAGCAGAAAACAAGTTCTTTATAATGTTGAGAACTCTCTTTGATTTTCCTTTGAAAGCTCTTGAAAGCAAATCTATATTTATATGTCTTGCATGGATTGTGACAACTGATGCCGCCAAAAAACCTACCCACAACACAGCATGTCTTGTAAAATCATCTATCCAAAAAATGCTCAAAGCAAAAAAGTTCCTCAAAATTATCTGCAAAAAAGAAAGAATAACCATAGCGGCAACGAGAAGAAAAATAAGAAAGCTCTCTACTTTCTCTATAATATCGCTGATTTTTCTCAGGAGCTTCATTTATTTTCTCTTTGCGGACTACTTTTTTGCTCTAAACTTTTCAAGTTCAGAAACAATTTTTTTCAAAAGTTCCTGGGGATACCCGGCATCTTTTGAATACCACAATTTTTCCTGACACTCCTTTTTGAACCACTCTACATCCTCTTGCGACGGTGTGACAAATTTAACTCCCATTTTCCTGAGCTTTTCTAAACTTTCGGCTTGTCCCTGTCTTATTCTTCTTGAAGATTCCTTTTGAAATGTTCTGAAAGTAGAAATAACTACATCTTGAATATCTTTTGGGATTTTATCCCATGCCGATTTTGAAATAACACCAACTCCCGGTTCAAACCTATAAGGATAGTTTATCACAACTTTTACAAGTTTGCACCACTGCAAACTCAAACATGCCATCGGACTTGTTTGAAAAGAATCTATCATGCCAGTTTCAAGACCAGAAAGAACATCTGGAACTTGCAGATATATCGGGCTTGTTCCTAAAATTCCAGCAATTGATGTCATCACTCTTTCTCCCTTCCACGCCCAAACCCTGGTTTTTCCAATATCTCTGAAAGTTTTCACATCCGGATTTTTTGAGTACCAATATATAAATCCTTGCTCTGTGAATAGCAATAGTTTAAAACCCCTTTGTTCAAAGTATTTTTCAAATTCGTCAAAAAATTTATCATAAATATAGTCTACTTCTTTTTCATCTCTGAACATAAATGGGAGGTCTAAAACCTCTAACTCCGGGGCGATCTTTTTTATCCCATTTATTGTAAAACCACCTCCATGCAATTGACCTATTCTTATCTTCCTTATCATCTCCTCCTCGTCTCCCATAACTCCACCGGTATATGATATCCACTTTATTCTTTCTTTTGTTTTCTGAGAAATCTGATTTGATATTTCTTGAACCACATCAACCCAGACAGAACCTGCGGGAGCGAGAGTTCCGAACTTTAACACTATATCCTGAGCAAAAGCTTGAAAAGAAAAAATACAAGTAAAGAAGATCGGCAAAAAAGATAAGAGTGAAAAATGAATATAGTCAAGACCCTTTATTTTTTGTTTTTGTTTTTTTATTGCCTTCACCATTTTTTTTCACCTCCTAATTCAATATTTTAAGTCATAAGTTTAAATTTTGTTTCATATTTTGATTTTATATTTCTCCTTTTGAATTTTACTTTTTATCTTTTGCTTTCGCAGAGGTTCTATATTCATCTCTTAATCTAACAATAGTTTGATATAGATCAGGCGTGTAAAATTCTCCCCTGAACTTCTCATGAACTTTTGTAAATGTTTCAAGAATTTTTTTAAAGTCTGGAGAATTTTTGTCTGGGGAAATGAACTTTATTCCTTGCTTTTTGAATTCCTCAACAGCCTTATTGTTTTCTTCTATGAGGGAACGAGAGGCAGTCTTGAAATATTTTTCTGTAAGCTCATACAAAGCCCTTTTATGATCAGGAGAAAGCTTTTCAAGTGTTTTGGTACTAATAACAACCCCACCTGATGCAATATTCACAGGATAATCTAACATATATTTTACATGTTTTGACCATTGCAAAGCAAGGGCACCATATGGGAGGTTATAAAATGCATTTACCATACCAGTTTGAAGACCTGTAAGAACATCTGCAATTGAAAGATTTATAAGTTGAGCATAACCTTTGAGGACCTGAGCGATTTCTGCTGCAAGCGGATCACCCGCCCAAACCCAAAGTTTTACTCCAGAAAAATCATCAAGTTTGCTTATAGGTTTATTAGAAAAAACATAGACTTTTCCTATTGGGAAATAAGCTAAAAGTTCAAAGCCTTTTTCTCTGAACCTCCTTTTGAATTCATCTTGCATTTTTTCCCAAACATAGTAGAATTCTTCATAATCTTCAAATAATCCTGGAAGTTCAAGAGTTCTTATGCTTTTTTCTATTGTTGCTAATCCATACCCTGTAAAGCCTCCACCGTTGAGCTGTCCCATTTTTATTTTTCTGACCATTTCGGGTTCGTCTCCCATTACTCCTCCTCCATACCAGACAATCCTGACTTTCCCAGCTGTGATTTTTTCAAAGTCCTCTTTCATCTTATTAGCCATTATCATATAAGAGCTGCCTTCTGGTGAGAGTGCCCCCATTTTTATTGTCAAATCAAGAACTAAAAATAAAGCCCAAATCATAGTAAGTTGAATTTAATCAGAATGCAAATAATTTTCCACGAAAATTAACATTTTTACTTTTTAAAAATTGACACTTTTACTTTTTACTTGCTTTGCAAGTTCTGAGTCTCTTCTATGGTGCAAAAAAATGAGTTTCACCTAAACTTTGATTTTGCTTCCGACTACTCTTTTTACACCAATCTATTCAGTTTTTGATCTTTCAATTTCCTCCCTTTGCTCTAAACGCAGAAATATCTGTAAGTATTTGAGTAAGAAGCCAAGACGGGTAAAGTTTATCTTTCAGAGCTAACCAAACTTTTTCTCTAAAAATATCTTCAACCTTCTTCACTTCATCCGGCGGAAAATCTGTCATCTCAACTCCTTTCTTTTTGAGAATATCAAGAGCTTTAATATCACTTTCCCTATTCATTTTAGAAAGAATATCAAGGTACTTTCGCAAAACTTCTTCAACTATATTCTGGTAATCAGGAGGTATTTTGTTCAGAGAATTTTTTGATACTATGAGACTCGTAAAAGAGAAATTAAGGGGCTGCGATAAGACATATTTCACTCCTACATCCCATGAGAATACATTCAGGGCGTAAGGAGTATTATATAATATTTGAATTTGGTCAAGTTGAGCTTTCACATCTTGAATAGGTATAGGGAATACTTTCACTTGGAAATCACTTTGCAAAACTTTACCTATGAACTCCGCAAGATAATCTCCTTTCCAGACCCATACAGTCTTACCTTTTATATCATCTAATTTTTTGAGAGGCACTTTTGAGAATATATGAACAAAACCGAAATCTGATAGCCAAACAAACCTCATATTATAGTCGTTTGCAATATTTTGGAAGAGTTTATTAACTCTTTGCTTTATAAAGTCAACTTCTTTAGGGTTTTTCAGAAGAAAAGGGAGCTCTAACACTCTTATGGGTGGAACAAGATAAGAAATCCCGTTCCCTGTAAGACCTGCACAATCTAATTTTCCTTCTTTCACCTTTTTTGCTATATCAGGCTCATCCCCTGCGATTGAAGAAAAATACCATTCTGTTCTCACCAAACCTCCTGTTTTCTCTTGTATTTCTGCTGAGGCTTTTTTTACAAGTTCAGCCCAAGGAGAATTATCAGGCGCAACCGTAGCACACTTTAATACAACCTGCTGAGCAAACGAGTCAAAAATACAAAAACCCAAAAGAAGAAATGAAAGAAAAAAAAAGAATAAAAGTGTTTTGCCTCTTATATTTCCTTTGAAAACTCTCTGCATAATATACTACCTCCTCTCTAATCAAATAAAAATACCTTCCACAAAGTATTTTGGTTTTTTAGAAATATTTGCCCCCGTGATTTTTTACCCCGTAATTATTTTTACCCTGTAATTAACCTCCCCCGTTAATAAAAATTTTAATAATAAAGAAACTAAAATAACTTGAAATCAAACAGAAATGGATTTCTCTGAACTTTTTTAGCATTTGCGGAAATCTAAAAACACAATAAATAATTTTTGCAAAGTGAAAATCAAATGGACATTATTAGAAATCATTTTATGCCTAATAGGAGTTGCTGGTAGTTTCTGGGTAGAGTTCGTGCAAGGAGAAATGCCGTGCAAACTTTGTCTTATAATAAGGTATAGTCTCGCAAGTGCAGGCGCAATATTTATAATAGGTTTATCTTACGAAAAAATAAAAATGCTATCAATATTCCCTCTGATTCCGTCTATAATGGCAGATATAGTTCTTATAATAAATGAAATGAAGATAGGAAAACAAGGTATATGTGAAGGGAATATTTGCCAGACTCCTGAATTTTTAGGTATAAGAACATCAATATGGGCACTCGCAATAATCCTACCCCTAATTTTCCTTTCATTATACGAAATAAAAGAAGGATTTGCAAAAATCAAAATAAAAGAAAAACCTCAAAAATAAGAAACCAAAAGCAGAACAGAAATAAAACTGAAATAAAAAACAAACAAATCAAGACAAAATAAAAAATAAAATCAAGATTGAAAACAGAATATTAAAGATAATAGAAGAAAAAATAAATGATAAATGACCAAAGAAGAAAAAAGGTACTGATAATAAGGTTAAGCTCTCTCGGAGATGTAGTGTTATCACAGGTAGCAGTAGAAATACTCAAAAAAAACTTTGATGTATTTTTTATGACAAAAAGAAAGTATGATGCTATCGCAAGATTAAATCCTCACATTAAAGATACTATATCTATAAAAAACTCATCAGCGAAAGAAATAATAAAAGCTTTACAAAAAGCAAAAAAAATAAAACCAGATTTTATTTTGGACCTTCAAGATAAATTTTCAACAAAAATAATAAGAAGATTTTTAGATCCTTCCTGTAAAAGAACATATGTTTGGGACGCTCAAAGGATTGAAAGAAGGAAAGCACTTCTGCTAAAAGATTTCTCAAAAATAAAACCAGTATTGCAAAGATTTAAAGAAAAAACCCTTGAAATATTGGAGTACGAAGGAAAAAATTTTTATGGAAAGACATCACAGGAGATGAGTTCCGAATCACAGGATTATATACCCAAAATATATCCGCCAAAGTACCCTCAATCGGGAAAATTGATTAGGTTTTTGGAAACCGAACCTGAGAAAAAAATAATATGTGTTGCTCCTGAATCTCAGTGGAAAACAAAAATGTGGTCCCTCAAGGAATGCTCACTACTTACAAAATCAATAGAAAAGAAAGGTTTTAAAGTAGCAGTTGTTGGAGAGAATAAAAAATTGTCTGCCGAAATTGAAGGCGGAGAAAAATTCTTTGGAGAGCTTTCCTTGGAAGACCTAATATACCTTATATCAAAATCTTCTGTTGTAGTAAGCGTTGATTCCGGAATAATGCATATAGCTAATGCTTTTTCTATACCCTGCGTCGCAATATTTACCTCTACAACTCCCGAGATGGGATTTTCTCCTTATGGTAAATCCGCAATTTTAGAGTACGGGAAATTGAGGTGCCGCCCCTGTTCTTTATTTGGAAAAAATGAATGCCCCTATAAACATCACCTTTGCTCACTCATACCATACACAAAGGTTGAAAAAGAAATATACAGACTACTATCAAAATGAATCAAATTATAAATTCTGATTCCTTGCTACGATTTCTTTCTTCAAGATTTTTTGTCTTCGGTTTTATCTGAACCAGAGTAATAGTAGTAGCCGTATTTATTTACATAGTAGCTTATATACGGGAAAACCTTTTCGTCAACAAAATTCAAAACAACTCCATCTATTTTAGCTTTAACTTGATTTATAATTGTGCTTACCCTTTTTACCTGAACTTTTGAAACTCGGTCCGCACCCACTATCAATAAATTAAAATCAGAAAGATGTATAATGTTTAGTATATCATAGACTGCACTTATAGGAGAAGAATCTAAAACTACATAATCAAACTTTTCTTTCAGGGAAATAATAAAATCTTTTACTTTCTGATGAGATAAAAAAGCAGATGGTGAAGGATGACGAGAACCACCAGGTAAAAAATAAAATTTATTTTCAATTTCTTTCACCACCTCATCAAGTTTCATATCGTAAGTTACAGCATCAACGAAACCGGGAGAATTAATAAATCCGAGCAAATTTGATAAAGCTTGATGTCTCAAATTAAGATCAATAAGTAAAGTTTTTCTACCTGCATTTGCGAATGATTTTGCAAGATGTAAAGCAACAGTTGTTTTACCCTCAGATGGAATAGAAGAAAGGCAAAGAACAATTATGTTTTTTCTCATGGAAAGCAGTTCTATATTTGTTCTTACTCCATCAACACCATGTTCAAAAGCAAGATAAGATGCTTCATCATCTTCTGAAAATTTTGTTAAGGTTCCCAAAACAGGTGCAGGAATTAGATTTTCTACTTCTTCAATTGACCTGAATTTCATATCAAGAACTTCTGATATGTAAATAGATACAAAACCAGCAACAAGACCAACTAACGCAGATATGAAAATAATCCAAGATAGCTTATTCCCTCCTGCTGTTCTGACATTTGCAAATTCAGCTTTGTTTATTTGAGATATCATGGAGAATCTCACTCCACCGAGTAAAGTTGCACTCATGAAACCTTCATAGTAGTTATAAAACAAAGAATTTATAAGATCTATCTTATCTCTTTTTCTGATATAATCAACAAAAGAGCCTGATAGATTCAAAATGGTTTGATTTATTTGATCTATTTCCTGCAAAATAGCTTGCCTTTCAAGTTGTAATCTTTTTATTTCAAAAGATATTATTCTTCTCATTCTTTCAACGATGGAGTTTATCTGATTATCTATTGCAACAATTTTCGGGTGCTTTTCTGTATATTGAGATAGAAGTTCTTCTCTTTTTATTTGCAAGGAGTTATATTCTTCATATACTTTCTGAAAGCCTTCAATATCAGAAAGAGCAAAGATATTATCAGCGTCGATCTTTTTTCTCTGCTCTATATCAGAGAGAGAATTCTTCAAAACATTTATTCTAACATCAACACTTCTGAGCTTATCTTTTAAAGTCTGAAGAGAATCAAATATTAATTTTATCTGATATTTTGCGTCAATGATTCCGGTTTTTGCGGAAAATGTAGCGAAATCAAGATAAGAATGCGCAAGAATTTCTTCAATATGAGACAAAGCTACCCCAACCATATCAACGGCTTTTGAAACCTCATTTTTAAACCTCTCTTGTGAGTATTCATTATATGCGTCCAAAATAGCATTCAAAATCTGTGGAGCCTCATCTTTTTTCCTCCATGTCAAAACCAAATTTATCACCTTCTCTTTCTGATCTTTTGATATGGATAAACTACCTCTTACTTCCCTGATAAATCTTTTTTTCTTTTCTGCGTAGTTTTCAGAATAATCCGAATTTTCTTCCTTATAAATCATGTCAAAAGCTCTTCCCAGAACTTCATCAGACAAAATTACCTTTGATTCAAATTCAAGGTCAGGTGTTATTTCTTTTATATCAATCCCAAGCTTTTGCATTATAGCAGGGAGATACGAAAAATTTCCAAAACCTACCGAACCTCTTGCTTCATAATATGTGATTTTTTTATCTCTTGTAAATACAAGCTGTGAGAAGGCAACCAAAAAAGAAAATGCGATAAATGACAGAGCAAAAATTTTTTTATTTTTTTTGAAGGCAAAAAATATTTCTCTTATACTTAATTGCTCCTCGCTTTGGTTAAAGTCCTTCATTTGTCCGCACCCAAAACTTTAAAAAAGCTCATCGGAATAACCCAAAAAAAATTCATTCTATCTATAACCTTATTTAAATTTTAAAAATTATCTTTGTTAAATTAGTTAATTTTTAAAATTTAAAATTAGTATTTTCAACAAACTTTATAGTTTTTCAGATAATTTTCTTTATTTAATCAAATATTTTTTAAGGCTAAATATTAAGCATATGCAAATGAAATACAAATAAGCTAAAAGCGAAAAAAGTAAATACCAAGAAGAAGAAAGATAAACAGAAAATTGCTGATTTCTATATATGATCGGTTATTGTAAATTATACAAAAATGGAGTGCAATTTTAAAAAGTTTTATTCGTCAAAGTCAAAAACAATAATGGATATCCCCTCAGAAATAGGTTTAAAATTTGGGAAATAAAATACCTTGCCATTTGCTTCAGCTTTTATTGATCTTCTGGTAGAAGTTGGAACAAAGTAATCCATATCTTCTAATAACGGAAAAACGGAGAGGGGACCACCTATGAGATCAGATTTTCCGTTTTTATTGAAGTCTCCAAAAAATATTGCAACGGTAGATTGTGAAGGCTCAAAAATTCTTTGCGGTAAATCATTATCATCTACTTTTAAATAATCTCTACCTTTATAAAGAGCTCTTGTTGATGAAAAAACAACAAAGAAAGAAGATTCATCTACTAAATCTAGAAATCTTGATACTGCTTCTGAAAATATTCCATAATCTTTTCCCAAAGCTCTAAAATAAGCTGTATGGTATGATGTTCTAAAAGGTCCGGCAAAATAATGATATTTTCTGCCATCATATTCAAAGAAGAATTCATATATTACTTTGGGCTTAGCTAAAAATACACCCCACTCTCCTTTTTCATCCGTAAGAAAACAGGCAACTTTTTCTTTATATTTTCTTTCACCGGTTTTTTCATCAACCTCATAAACCTCTAATCTTATATTTTTTAGCGGAGCATTTTCTCCCAGAGTCATTATCTTTCCCGAAAGGTAAATTTTATCTCTTTCTTGTATTTTCAAAACAGAAGGAGATAGACCATCGTTGAAAAATCGGAAAACATGTATAAAAGATTTTTCGGACGAGACTATTTGCAGATGATCTAACCCGCCTTCTAATACATTTTCCACTCCATCAAAAGTAACCTCACCAACAAGAGTATCGTCTTTGCTTGAAAGCGACATAATTTTTATATCCTTTGGTAAATTTACATTTTTTAAACTTGCAGCATGAACATAATGAGCAACCTTTTCTTTTCCTCCTTGATTAAGATATAAAGAACAAAGGACTCCACCCATAGAATGACAAATAAGATCCACTTTATCTTTTCCCTTGCCTTTGAGAACATTATCTATAAAATTAGCGAGCGGTTCTACCGCACGAGAAACAGAAAAATTCTGAGTTAGAGTATTCCAATCAAACACAAAAAGGTCATCTGGACAGTATCCATTTTGCAGAAACCTCTGTATCATAAGAGAAAAATTATCTCCTCCGCCCATAAAACCGTGAACAAAGACAATAGGTCTTTTTGAACTTTTACAATCGTAAAGAATATCCTGAGTTTTCATCAAACAATCAACTTTATTTTCTTTCCCACTTTCTTTGACCTCTGAACAACCAAACAAATGGAATATAGCAAAAAATACAAATGCAAAAGAAAAAAGAGAAAATAAAAATGAAAAATGCTTTCTCATAGCTTTAAAATAAGCGAAAGAAAAGAAAAAATAAAGTATTTCAAGATTTCAGAAAACGAAAGCAAAATTGAAAGAAGGAACATAAGGGTGTATAGTTGGTTCATAAATGAGAGCCGCTGTCAAAGGTACATTTATTTCAAATACCAAACCGGCTCTACCTCCAATTATCTTTGCGATCATACCAATAGCTGGGGTAAAGAAAAGACCATTAAAAGTGTCTTTTGCAGGAACTCCCTTTTCCTCCGCCAATTTTTTTAGAAAAGTTGAAGCATAGTGGTAATACCCTATTCTCAAATTAAAGTAAAATCCAACAGGTGACCCTTCAGCTTGAGTATAAAGATGTGTCATAAGATAAGGGTTTATTCCAGCAAATCTATGCGTTTTTCCTTCTTCTGAGTAGTTACGATCCCGAGAAAATATTCCTCCAAATCCCCCTCCAAACCCTAAAAATGTGTTTTTAGATTTCAAGGGTGTATTCATATATGAGATATCTCCACTTATTGAATCATATTCAACTTCCAATCCTATGAAACTTATCCCACTTACTCCGAGGGCTACAACAGAATCTTTCATCAAGTATCCAGCTCCGAGAAAAGGTTTGAAATTCTGCAAGCCTATGGCAAAAGCAAATTTTCTCCCCGTTTCCTCAGGAGTAGTAGGTATAAGCATCCAACTTGGCAATGAGGAAGCAATTTGAGGTAAAGTCCCGGATGCTGCACCTTTTAACTCTACAGCGCAAGAGTTCAAAAAAAACATCGAAAGAGAAAAACCAATAGCAGATGAAACTGCTGAAATCAAATAAAATGCTCCATATACTTTTTTCATCATAGCAATAAGAATTTATAAATAAAAAATTTTGGTTTTGTTGTTTTTGTTTTTAATTTTTTTAGAGCAACCAAAACCAAAAGATATTTTACAAATCAGGGATAGTAAAATCAGAGAAATTGTAAATTAGAAATTTGAAAAGTTTGTGTGAAATTATTAAACATTTAGTTTTAGGTGGAGAGGTGCCGGAGCGGACGAACGGGGC
>Ga0079992_132556_pt1 | contig 11658 bp, 10 predicted proteins | sample FaiFalFF_MnMetaG_3_FD_69197 | JGI IMG/M metagenome (GOLD analysis project Ga0079992, IMG submission 69197) | Freshwater microbial communities from Yellowstone National Park, Wyoming, USA - Fairy Falls B (FF_Mn_B) MetaG (SPADES assembly) (version 2) | ecosystem: Environmental > Aquatic >... | reverse complement strand
CTCCATCTACACCTCCCCCATTTCCGACAAAGCGGCCAGGGCTCGAGGGAAAAGGCGGGCGAGAAGCCCCAGGAAGACCAGGATCCAACCAAGGGTAACCAGAAGCCAAACAGGTTTCCCCCCGGCGGCCACCAGGGCCGGCAGGGAACATTCAGCCACTTCGTAGCCGGCCGCCATCTGCCGCCGAACCCGCACCAAACGGCCGCCCACTTCGACCCGCTTGGCCGGGCCGATGCCGGGCAGGTCAAGCAGGCCGGCCAGCATTGCTCCCAGCGTGCCCGTCGACCCGTCGCTGGACTGGGCCCCGCAGATAACGAGGTCGAAGGGGAACCGGCCGATGGCCCGGGCCAGCACCCGGGCGGTAACCAGGGCGTCGGCCCCGGTCAGGGCCGGGTCGGTGACCAGGACGGCTTCGTCGGCCCCCATGGCCAGCCCCAGCCGGAGCGCCGCCTCGGCCACGGCCGGCCCCATAGAAACCAGGACAACCCGGCCGCCCAGGGCCTCCTTAAGCTGGACGGCCAGCTCAACCCCGCACTGGTCGATGGGGTCCAGAAGTCCCGGCACCCCCTCCCGCCGGAGCCGGAACCCGTCAAGCTCCCCGGGCAGGTCCGGGTCGGGGACGTACTTGGCCGTGACGACAATATTCATCCCCGGTCGGACCGGTTTTGGCTTTCAGCCAACCACCCCGACCTTGCCCAGGACCTCCAGGAATCGGGCCAGCCACTCAGGGTGGGCGGGCCAGGCCGGAGCGGTAACCAGGTTGTCGTCGACGTAGGCTTTGTCGACGGGCACGTCGACCCACTCGCCGCCGGCGGCCCTGACCTCGGGGCCCACCGCCGGGTAGCCAGTGAGACGCCGGCCGGCCACGACCCCGGCCGCGGTGAGGACCTGAACGCCGTGGCAGACGGCGGCAATCGGCTTGCGGGCGGCGGCAAAGTGGCGGACGATGTCGAGGACCCGCTGGTTTAGCCGGATATATTCGGGGGCCCGTCCGCCCGGAATGAGCAGGGCGTCGTAATCCTCCGGCTTGACTTCGTCGAAGGTGGCGTTCAGGGTGAAATCGTGGCCGCGCTTCTCGCTGTAGGTCTGGTCGCCTTCGAAGTCGTGAACCGCGGTGCGCACCTTCTCCCCCGCCCGCTTGCCCGGACACGCGGCGTGGACGGTGTGCCCCAGCATGAGGAGGGCCTGGAAGGGTACCATCACCTCATAGTCCTCGACGTAATCGCCGACAAGCATCAGGATCTTTTTGGCTGCCATGGTTCATCCCTCCCTGGGGAATTAAAGCTCTCCTTTTGCCATCTGGTCCATGATGTATTCGGCCGTCCGGATGGCCAGGGCCGAGATGGTCAGGGTGGGGTTCTCGGCGGCGCCTGTGGTGAAGACGCTGCCGTCGGTGATGAACAGGTTCTTGACGTCGTGGGCCTGGCACCACCGGTTGACGACCGAGGTAGACGGGTTGTCGCCCATCCGGCAGGTGCCCAGGTTGTGGGTGGCCGGGTACGGGGGTGTGAGGTAGACCTTCCAGGCCCCGGCGGCCTCCCAGAGCTCCTGGCACCGCTTCCAGGCGAACTCCCGCATCGCCTTGTCGTTGGGGTGGTCGTTGAAGGTCACCACCGGAATGGGTACCCCGAACCGGTCCTTCTTGATCGGGTGGAGGGTGATGGAGTTGCCCTCCTGGGGCATGTCCTCGCCGACAATCCAGTTGCCGGCCAGGTGGGTGTAGTTGTCCATCAGCTCAACCAGCGCCTCGCCCCAGAGGGCCTTGCGGTCGGCGGTCGAGGTGAAGGGTCCCGGCTGAATGAAAACCGAGGCGAAGGCCGGCCCGAGCATGATGGTCTCGATGAGAAAACCGCCGACGAACCCCCGCTCCGGCCGGTTCTCGGCGAAGTCATCGATGATGCCCATCATGGTGATGCCCTTGTAGGCGTGGACCGGCTTTTCGAAGAGGGCGTAGCAGGAAGCCGTCAGGTGACGCATGTAGTTCTTCCCGACCTGCCCGCTGCTGTTGGCCAGCCCGTTGGGGTGGCGATTCGAGGTGGAGTGCAGGAGCAGGCGGGGTGTCTGGATACTGTTGCCGGCGACCACGACAACCCGGGCCTTCTGCTCCTCCAGAACCCCATCAGGCCGGGCATAGACGACGCCGGTGACCAGGCCCGCGTCGTTGGTGCTGATGTAAACGGCCTGACAGTTGGGCCGGAGGTCCAGGTACCCGGTGGCCAGGGCCTTGGGAATCGCCTCGTTGAGGGTGGACCACATCGCCTTCTTGTTGCAGCCCTGGAAACAGTGGCCCCGCTGTTCACACATGGGCCGGCCGTCGTAGGGCTGGGTGGCGTTGATGGCCATGTGGCCGGGCCGGAGGTGCAGGCCGAGCTTATCGGCCCCCTTCTTCATCACCAGGTAGTTGGTGTTGGGCGGGGGCAGGGGCTGAACCCGGCCGGTAACCCCCATGTAGCGCTCGGCCTTCTCGTAGTAGGGGCGCATCTCGTCGGCGTCGATGGGCCAGTCGGCCAGGTTTGCGCCGGGAATCTCGCCGTAGGTCGTCCTCGCCTTCCACTCGTGGGGCTGAAATCGGAGGGATGCCCCTGCCCAGTGGCAGGTGGTCCCGCCCACGGCCTTGCACAGCCAGAAGGGCAGCCCCGTAACGTCCCGGCCCTGGACTTCGACGGGGTCGAGCCAGGCCATCTTGCGGAACATTACCCACTCGTCCGGCTCGAAGTCCTTCTCCGGGTCGAGGTGGGGTCCAGCCTCGAGGGCAACAACCCTGACACCGTTAAGGCACAGCTCGCGGATGACGTTCCCGCCGCCGGCCCCTGTCCCGATAACTACCACGTCGACGGGCTCGCTGGTCGGGAAGCGGTACTGCTGGGCCATCGCTTCACCTCCTCAAGCTCAGGCTACCACTCGAGCCGGTCAAAGCCCTTGTCCCGGTAGCCGCCGTCGGCGTGCAGGCCGGGATAGCCGATGGTCTCCCAGACAACCCGACGGTTGTAAAAATCCGTCACGGTGAGGTTAATAAGGCGCTGAAAGAACGGGGTGTCCTCGACTTCCCGGAGAAGGCCGTCCTGCTCGGCCGGACCGAGGGCGGCAAAACCCTTGCCCCACCGGTCCCGACTACGCCGGTCAAGGTCCCGAACACCATCCCGGAGGAGGGCCCGCAGCCCCAGGTCCGAAACCGCCTGGGCGTCGATGGCGAGGGCCGTAAGCCAGGCCACCTCCTGGAGGGCCGGCTGTCGGTGGGGAACGATGCGCCGAACAACCGCCGCAAGAACCTCCGCTTCTTCGGGCCGCAGGGACTGAAAAGCCAGAAGCCGCTCCTGAACCATTCCCCCTCCTTAGCACGATAAGTACATCCGATTATCCTGTAATAAATCTGGTTTGTCAAGGCCCGGCCGCGGCCGGCCTGTCGGCCCTAGCCGCCCGTGGCCGCGGCCTGTCGGGCCTCCGCCGCTTCGGCGATGGTCAGGACGACGATGTGTTTCGGGCTCCGGCACATCACCGTCAGGGCCCCGGCAGTTGCATCCCCCTGCCGGTACCGCTCGATAGCCGGCCTGAGCAGGGCTTCGGCCCGGGGGCACAGGCCCTGACCGGTGACCCCGTTGGTGAAGACGAAGGTCTGACCCGGGTAGTACTGCCGGCCGAGGGGGCAGACGCCTTCGGCCTGGGTCACCCGCACCATTACCGGCCTGGCTGCCGCCGGCGCCGGAACGGCCGCTTCCGGCACGACTACGGGCCTGTGGGCGGGGGCTGGTGCCGCCGACCGGGTTGCCTCAAGCAGGCCGGCCCGGCGCCGGGCAAGCCACTCCCGCAGTTCAAACCCGGCGAGGACAAAGGGTACCACGATAACCAGAAATGTGACGCCGAGGGCCAGCAGGTAGCCGCCGAGAAGCCCGAGGAGAAGTGCCGCCGTCCCGACCACCCCGACCAGTATTATGACGGCCGTCAGCGGCTGGACCACGCCGTTGTGGCTGTAAACCCACCTCCGCATTTCAGGCCTCCTTTCCCGCCCCCTTAATTATCAACCCAACGCCCCGGGGGCGGCCCCACCTGTCCGGGTAGGAAACGGGTGGCGCCCCCGGTCTAGTCCCCTTCTTGATGGGCAGGGTCTCCCCCGGCCCGGGCCGGGGGAGCCCCCCCCAGCTTCGGACCCCGCTCCGCTCAGTCGCCGACGACCTCGATGGCCAGCCGGAAGGCCGGCAGGCGGTACCCGAGGGCCAGGGACGGATGGTCCCGGTAGAACGTAAGCTGTGGGATGTCGTAGAGGAGGGGCGGCTGGGCGTGACCCACGGCCTGGTATATCGCCGGGTAGAGGTCGATCAGGTGAGTACCCGGCTGGCCGGAGGCCTGCAGGTTGATGGTCACGTCGCCGTTGCTGTTGAAGCCGCAGGCGAAGCCGATGAAGGCGTTGTCGTAGGTGACGGCGTAGATGTTGTCCAGCTCGGTCCACCCGACCCCCTTGATGTGGACCTGGAACGTCTCCCCGACCCGCACCCGCGTCGGCGTAACCCCGACCAGGCTGGGCACCACCAGGACCGGGGCCTCGGCCACCACCCTGCCGTTCTGGACCAACTTGACCGTATGCCAGCCGCCCAGGTCGTCGGGGATCTCGAAATCGTACTTAAGGGTGCCCTGGCCGTCGGTTTTGGCCTGGCCGAGGCCGATCTCGGCCAGTCCCCAACCCAGGCCGCTGGTCCGGCTGCCCCGGGCCGTCATGTAAACCAGGTCGACGGGGCTGTTCGGCTCAAGGCCGGTCGCCGTCAGGGTTGCCCTGGACCCGACCGGGCCCCAGACCGGGTTGATGGCCGCCGAGACGCCCAGCAGTGCCGGCGTATCGCCGGAGGTGGTGCGGACGACCCCGTCGTTGGCAGTCACGACCGCGTCCGCGTCGGGCCAGTCGACGGAGGCCGGCGGCGGGCCAGCATCCTCAGTAACCGTGAATTCGAAGGTGAAGATGGGGATGTGGGCCTGGGGCGACTGCTCCCAGTTTAGATAAGGGACGCCCTGGCCGCCGTGCCAGATGGTGATAACGTGTTTGCCCGGCGGACCGGCGGCACGGATGACGGCCCTGGCGGTTCCCCGGGTTGTGACTGCCGAGAGCCAGCCGGTGTACCTGTTGTCGTAGGTGACCGCCCAGAGGCTTTCCCAGACCTTAACGCCGATACCCTTGCCGGTGATGGTTATGGGAGTGCCGACCGGCCCGCTGACCGGGGTGACCGAGAACTGCGGCATAACCCGCAGACCGCCCCGGGCAACATCCTGCCCGTCGACGACCGCGTAGACGTCGTGGCCCCCGCCGTAGTCGTCGGGCACCTTAAAGGTTGCCGTCACCCGCCCCTGGGCGTCGGTGGTCGCCGTGCCCAGGGAGACCCGCTTCGGCACGTACTCCCGGTCCCAGTAGACCACGTTCTCCCGGTGGGGCTCCACCTTGAAGCGGCCATCCCAGGTGGCCCAGAGGAATTCGACGGTCTTTCCCGGCGGTAACCCCTCGGCCCAGACCGTGAACGAATCGCGTACCGCGGCCCGGCCTGCCGCCGGGCCGCGGGGCTTACCGGGCGAGGACGGCGCTCATAACCTTCAGACCGAGTTCCATCCCCTCCCACGGCAGGCCGGCATGGAAGGGCTCGCCGTTGCGGAACCGCCAGGGCAAGTAGATGCCCAGCAGGGTCTTGCCCAGACGCCACAGCCCGGAACTGCCCACTTTGTAAAGGCCGACCGCGTCCTCCCGGACCTCCACCGGCAGGTCCGGCCGACCCGTCACCCGCAGGGGCACCTGGGCAAAGGTGGCCTTATCAAACTGCTCCATTACGCACATGCTGGTCGGCTCGAATTGGAGCTTCGGCTCGTGTCCCAGGACCCGGGCCGCAATCTGCTCGGCGGCGGTGTCACCCTGAAGGAGGGCCAGGAATGCCTGCTTCACCGGGAAGTCGGCAGCATCACCCACCGCGTAGATATTCGGATGACTCACAACCTGCCGGGTTTCCAGGACGGTCTGGATGAAGCCCCGGTCGTCAGCGGGCAGGCTGGGGAAACTTGCGGCCGCAACGTAGGGCGGGAAGGAGATGAGCAGGTCGTAGGTGAGCACCTCGCCGTTGCGGTAAAAGACCCGACCGGGCTCGACCCGCTCGACCACGTACCGGGTATGGCCGGTGATTCCCCGGCGGCTGAACTCCTCGGTCACGACCGTGTGCAGCCTCGGCCCAAAGGCCTGAATGAACCCCTGCTCGTAGGTGGTATAGGTTATCGAGACCCGGGAACGGACCCCCTGCCGCCGCAGCCAGGTATCGAGCATAAATACGATCTCGTAAAGGGGCCCCGAGCATTTGTTGTTCGGCGGCACGACAAAGAGGACCTCCTGGTTCTGGCCTTCCCGGGCCTTTTCAATCAGCTTCTGGATGCCAGCCCTGAGCCTGAGCATCTCTTCGGGCGTCCAGATGGTGTAAGCGTGCTCAGCAAGGCCCGGAATCTCTTCGGGACGCATCCCGGCCCCGGTGGCCACCACCAGGTAGTCATAGGGTATGGTCTGGCCGTCAACCCGGACTTCCTGCCGGGCCGGGTCAATCTCCCGAACCGGCGACACAATGAGGGCGATAGCCTTCCGCCGGGCCGGTTCGGCCAAGGGGATCATGAGCCGCTCGGGGTCGAGACCGAAGGGAATGTAGATGGTGTTCGGCTTGAAGAGAAACCGGTCCCGGTCTGAAACGAGGGTAATCCGGGCCCGGTCGCCCAGCCGCATGCGCAGATAGAAGGCGGCCTCAAGGCCCCCGAACCCGCCGCCCAGAACGACGATTCGGGGCTGCCCGGAATTTGCCTGCATGCCCATTGTTGCCTCCTGCCAGTTAAGTGTCTGATAACATGTTTTGTTCCCGGCCTACCGGGATTCCAGTAGTTAATGTACTCCTGGAACGGCCGGAACTGCCCCACCAGGATGGGGAGTTTTTACGCCGCAGGCCCCTACCCTTTGGGGCAGGGGCCGGGCTGAGACCGGCCCCTGCCCTGGTCAGGCAAGCAGTATGGTGTGGCACAATCAGACTGGATGTTCGGCCTGATCATCTCCAACCTCCGGCGCCGCCCAGTCAGGTCGGTACTTACGGCACTGGGAATTGCCCTGGGCGTTACCACGGTCATCCTGATGGGCTCAGTCGCCGCCGGCATCGGCCAGGGAATCGCTGGCATGCTCACCGGCCAGGGCGCTTACATCCTCGTCTACCAGGCCGGCTCGGGTGCACCCTACCTGAGCAACCTGAGCGAGAACCTCCAGAGCCGCCTGGCGGCGCTCCCGGAAGTGAAGGAGGTCTCACCCGTAATCATCGGCTTTGTGGGCACGACCGAGGTGCCTTATTTCGTCCTGTACGGTTACCAGCCCGGCTCGCCCGCCCTCAACCGCTTTAAAATCCTCGAGGGCCGTCCCCTGAGCCCACGGCCCAGGTTCCCCGAGGCGATGCTCGGACGGCAGGCCGCGCAGACCCTCAAAAAGCGGGTCGGGGACCTGGTCAACTTCTCGGGCCGAAACTACCGGGTCATCGGCATCTACGAAACGGGCCTCAGTTTTGAGGACGCCGGGGCTATCATCAGCCTGAGCGAGGCCCAGCAGTTGTTCAAGCGTCCGGGTCGGGTAAGCGGGTTCCAGCTAACTCTTAAGGAGCCCCGGCTCGAAGGAGCCCTCAGAGCCCGCATCGCCGCCAGCTTTCCGGACCTGACCGTATCCAGCTCATCAGATATCGGCGAGGCCCAGTTCGTTACCCAGGTTACCGACAGCTTCGGGGCCGCCATTTCATTGATCGCCGTATTTGTCGGAAGCCTGGGCATGATGAATGCGGTCTTAATGTCAGTCTTTGAGCGGACCCGGGAAATCGGGGTCATCCGGGCCTGCGGCTGGAGCCGGGGCCGGGTCCTCCTCATGATTGTGGGCGAATCGATTGTGCTGAGCCTCGCAGGCGCCGCCGTCGGGCTTGCGGCGGGAACCATCGGGGCGGAACTCCTGGCCCAGGTCCCGGCGGTTGCTTCGCTGGCCCGGCCCCACCTCAGCCCCGCCCTGTACGCTCAGGGCCTGCTGGTTGCCGTCACAGCCGGCCTCCTCAGCGGGGCATACCCGGCCTGGCGGGCGGCCAGCCTCACCCCCGTGGAGGCGATGCGAGCCGAGACCGACGTGGGCCACTCGGAAACCGTTGAAGCCCTCTCGAGGTTCGGGCCGCTCTTCAGCGGCCTGACCGTCCGGAACCTTCTGCGACGCCCTATCAGGACAGGCCTTGCCGTGGCCGGGATCGGCATCGGGGTTGCGGTCATCGCTGGCCTCGGGGCCATAACCGAGGGCTTCGTCGCTCAGATCACGGATATTTTCGGCAAAGCCGCCGCCGACCTCGTGGCCATCGAAGCCAACGTGGTCGATATGGACCTCAGCCGCATCGACGAAGGCCTCGTTCGCCGGATCGCCACCATGCCCGGTGTCGAGCGGGCCTCGGGCGTGGCAATCGGGGGGCTCATCGGGGACAACGCACCATTCGTCATCCTCATCGGCGTGAACCCGACCGATGAGTACATAAAGCACTACCGGGTGACCGAGGGCCGACCCATTGCCGGGTCGCGGGAAGCCCTCCTCGGCCGGAAGCTGGCCGACAGCCTGAAGAAGCGGGTTGGCGAGACGGTGGTCTTTTCGGGCCGGGTTTTCCGGGTCGTCGGCATCTTCGAGACTGGGGTAGGCTACGAGGACGGGGCCGCGGTTATCGGACTGCGGGAATTCCAGTCCATGTTCAACCGGCCGCGACTTGTAAGCTTCATTGCGATAAAACTCAGGCCGGGCGTTGACGCCGAACTGATGCGGCAGCGGATCGAAGCCGAGCTGCCGGATATCTCCGTCTCCCGAACAGCTGAGTTCGCGTCCAGAACCCAGGATATTCAGACAACCCGGGCCCTGGGCGCGTTTCTCTCCCTGATTGCGGTCATCGCCGGCGGCATCGGCATCCTGAACACAATGGCGATGAGCGTCTACGAGCGGACCCGCGAGCTCGGCATCTTGAGGGCCCTCGGGTGGTCCCGCTGGCGGGTGCTCGAGGTCGTTCTGCGGGAATCGCTGGTCCTGAGCCTTGTCGCCGGCTTGGCCGGTCTTGGCTTCAGCTGGGCGCTCGTCACCGGCCTCACGTTAATCCCCGCTTACGGGACGATCATTCAGGCCGTCTACAGCCTGCCCCTGCTGGCGCAGGTCGCGGCCACCGTGCTGGCCCTTGGTCTGATCGGCGGCCTCTATCCGGCCTACCGGGCGGCCCAGCTGATGCCCGTCGAGGCCCTGCGCTATGAGTAACACTACCAGACCGAGGTGAGAAAGGATGCGGCGCTGGATTCTGCTCGGGCTTTTAATTCTCGCCGTCGCCGGCTATTTTGCCTACCGCCAGCTCCTCGCCCCGGGCCGCCACCCTGAAACCCAGCCTGCCATCCCGGAGATACCCCCAACCGTCTCGGCCTCCGGGGTTGTCGCCCCAGCCCGGTCTGTCAAGCTGAGCTTTGCGACGAGCGGGCGGGTCGGGGCAGTCCTGGTGGAAGAGGGCGACACCGTGGAGGCAGGCCAGGTTCTGGCCCGGCTTCATACGGCCGGCCTCGAGCAGAATCTCGAACGGGCCCGGGCAACCCTTGAAGCCGCCCGGGCAACCCTGGCCAGACTGCTGGCCGGCCCGCGGCCCGAGGACATTGCCGTCGCCGAGGCCGAGGTTGCCCGGGCCGAAGCGGAACTGGCCAGGCTTAAGGCCGGCCCCAAACCGGAGGAAATTGCGGCGGCGAAGGCAAACATGGAGAAAGCCGCCGCCATCGTCCGCCTGCGCCAGGCCGACTACGATAAGGTGAAGTGGCGGACGGACGTCTCGGCAACCCCCCAGTCGGTCGCCCTCGAGCAGGCCACCCTGGATTACGAGGCGGCCAGGGCCACCTACGAGGCCCTGGTTCGGGGTCCGACGGCCGAAGAGATTCGGGTCGCCGAGGCTCAGCTCGAAATCGCCCGAGCCCAGCTGGCTAAACTCCTGGCCGGCCCAACGCCCCAGGAGATCGCCGAGGCCCAGGCCCGGGTCCGGGAAGCCGAGGCAACCGTCCGGGCCGCTGAGGCGGCCCTGCGGGATGCTGAAGTGGTCGCCCCCTTTGCGGGCCTCGTCGGGCAGGTGAGCATCCGGGCCGGGGAGACGGTGCAGGCCGGGGCCCCGGTCATCACCCTCGGCGACGTGAGCGGCTGGGTCGTGGAAACGACCGACCTGGATGAGAAGGATGTGCCGAAGGTCCGGGTCGGGCAGAAGGTAAACGTCACCATCGAGGCCCTGCCCGGGATGCAGACGACCGGGGTCGTAAACCGGATCGCCCCGATGGCCGGCAATACCCAGGGCGGCACGAGCTACCGGGTCAGGGTGGCGCTGACCGACCCGGTTCCGCATATCCGCTGGGGAATGACGGCCTTTATCGAAATCCCGGTTGAGGAAGGAGGCTGAAACCGTGGCGGACGCGGCCAACCGCCGGGTCGTAGTTGAGACGCGCAACCTGACCAGGGTTTACACCAACGGGATGCCCGTCCAGGCTATTAAAGACGTCAACCTGACCATCCGGGAGGGCGAATTCGTGGCGGTGGTCGGGCCGTCGGGAAGCGGTAAATCGACCCTGCTTCACCTGCTGGGAGGCCTGGACCGGCCGACAGCCGGGGAAGTGGTCGTCAACGGCGAGGACCTGAGCAAAACCAGGGACCTGGACCGCTTCCGGAGCCGGACGGTGGGCTTCGTCTTTCAGCTTCACAACCTGATCCCAACCCTGACGGCCGTTGAAAACGTCGAAATCCCCATGCACACCCTGAACTTGAGCGCCCGCCAAAGGCGGGTCCGGGCCGAAGCCCTCCTGGAACAGGTCGGCCTCGAGGCCCGCCGCTTCCACCTCCCGGCCCAGCTTTCCGGGGGCGAGCGCCAGCGGGTCGCCATCGCCCGGGCCCTGGCCAACGACCCGGCCATCGTCTTAGCCGATGAGCCGACCGGGAACCTCGATTCCCAGAGCACGGCCGAAGTGATGGCCCTGATGCGGGAGCTGAACCGCCGGCACGGCAAGGTCTTCATTATCGTGACCCACAACCCGGACGTGGCCTATGCCACCGACCGAATAATTACCCTCCGGGACGGCCGCATCGTCCGGGATGAGCCTGGGGGCAACCCCTACGTGCGGGCCCTGCGGGAGCTCCGGGATTCGCCCCTAGGCCGGGACCTTCTCGAAGGTAAGCTCAACCCGGACCTCGTGCCCCCAGCCTTCACGGCGGTGGCCCCCCAGCTGGCCGAAATCCTTAAGGCCTTATAGCCTGGACAAAGGCCTCGAAAGCCTGCTACCTGAACTTTGACCCGCAGGTCAGCTCCGCACCTGCTCCCGCCGTGCTATCCGGTCCCCGTACGCCATAGCCGCCACGACCGGTCCGGCAATCATCACCGCCACGCCGAACAGGTTCCAGACTTCCTCGCCCGCCTGCGGCACCGTCGTGGCCACCCAACCCGCGGCCCAACCGAAGGCGGCTGCCACAGCCAGCCCGCCGGCGGGAAGCAGCGGCAGCCGGCGAACCAGCAGGCCGGGCTTCAAAGAACCCGGCGCCGGCCGCCCGGCCTCGAAGGCCAAAAACACGCCGCGCAGCCAGTAGGCCCACCCGCCGGCGGCAACCACGGC
>Ga0079992_120927_pt1 | contig 11660 bp, 13 predicted proteins | sample FaiFalFF_MnMetaG_3_FD_69197 | JGI IMG/M metagenome (GOLD analysis project Ga0079992, IMG submission 69197) | Freshwater microbial communities from Yellowstone National Park, Wyoming, USA - Fairy Falls B (FF_Mn_B) MetaG (SPADES assembly) (version 2) | ecosystem: Environmental > Aquatic >... | reverse complement strand
GTTCGCCTTGACAAACTTTCTGGGCGGGAAATTAGGGCTTGGTGGTATGACCCGAGGACGGGAGAGGCGAATTTAATCGGCGAATTTAGGCGGAATGGTGAGCAGACATTCACACCATCAGGGACGGGCGAAACCGATTGGGTTTTGGTCCTTGATGACGCCAGCAAAGATTTCCCACCGCCTGGGAAGGTCAAATGAACTGAGCGCTTGCAATTAAGGTGAGGGCGGACGATGCTCGGGGAAAATACATCGCCCGCCCTCTGGGTGCGGGGCATTAACCGACCTTTACCTCAATGCGACGATGGGACGGTTTAGGGGCTTCGAGGTAGGGAATACGAAGTTCAAGGACGCCGTCCTTGTAACTCGCTTCAATGCGTTCAGTATCAACGCCATCAGGCAACTGGATTGAGCGTTCAAATTCGCCGTAGAACCGTTCGCAGCAAAGTGCCTCAACTTCGCCTTCCTCCCACTTCCTTTCACCCTTGATGGTCAGGACACCTTCGCCATTGACGGTAACCTCCAAGTTTTCGGGAGAAACGCCGGGGATGTCGGCTCGGATTACCAAATGCCCTTCCTTGCGGTAGATGTCAAGGGCAGGAACCCAAGTGCGGCGGGTAGCCAAGTCGCCATCTCCCCACTCTGAAAGCCACGAAGCCAAATCTCGGAGCATCATGCTGGTCAATTCGCTGAAGGCTCGGTCAAACTCGCGCCAAGGTGAGAGTCGGGTTTCTCGTCGTGCCAGGGTTGCCATTCTCGGTCCCTCCTTTGCATCAGCGTTTTTTCGGGAGCGTTTCTTTTCCGCTCCCACCAGCACTGATGCAAAGGCAGCGAAAAAGGATGCGCATTTAAGTTGCGCGCTGGCGGGATTTTCTCTTTCGGGGGCTCTCTCCCAGATACTTCAACAGTTCTTCGCGAAGGGCTTTTCGCGCACGGTGCAATAACGCCTTGACCGCAAGCAAACTTAGCCCCATCGCCTGTGCGATTTCCCGCTCCTTCATGCCCTCACCGTCTTTCAAAAGCAAAACCGTTCGGTATCGTTCGGGCAATTTCTCCAACGCTTGCAGGACAAGCCTTCGCATCTCTGCTTCCTCAGCGATCTCTTCTGGGTTAGGGACTTCCGCTGGCAGTTCCAAAGGTTCCGTTTCTTCCTCAGTCGCGACGGTTTCAAGGAGTTGCTCTAATGAGACCTCAGTTTGTCGGCGTCTGAGCATTCTGCATTCGTTGGTGGCAATTCGGTGCAACCAAGTTCTGACACTGGCTTCGCCTCGGAACTCGTGCAGGTGCTGAACGGCTTTCAGCAAAGTTGCTTGAGTGACATCCTCTGCGTCTTCTCGGTGTCGACAAAGTTGGCGAGCAAGTCGGTGAATTTCCTCTCGGTAACGCCAAATCTCTTCCGGCTTCACCATAAACCATCGCCCCTTCTGGCAAAGGCGCTTTTCAAGGACACCGACCACCTTCACGGCAAATTATGCAACAGGCTTTTAAATGGGATGGCAAGGCTTCCTGCCGAGCCAAAAACTTATCGGCAAATTCGTGAGGTCGGCAAATCGGCAGTTCAGGAAAGACAGCGAATGGCAAGTTGGGACAAGGGACATAGGGCAAGAAATATGGACACGGAAAAAACTGGGAAGGTAAGTCTGTTGCTGAGCCCAAACTGTGGTTTCTTGCGCCAAACTTTTTGCCGAGGTGAAAGCGATGCCGAGGGTTGTGGTCATTGACAACTATGACAGTTTCACCTACAACCTCGTCCAGTATCTCGGTGAGTTGGGGGCTGAAGTTCTCGTTTTCCGGAACGATGCCATCCCTCCCGAACGAATCGGCGAACTTGAACCGACCCACATTGTCATCTCGCCCGGACCTTGCACGCCCAACGAAGCGGGCATTTCCGTTGAGGTTGTCCGGATGTATGCGGGGAAAGTCCCAATTTTGGGGGTTTGCTTGGGACACCAAGCGATAGGTCAAGCCTTTGGAGGGCGAATTGTCCGAGCCAAAAGGTTGATGCACGGGAAGACTTCTTTAATCCGGCACGACGGGAAAACCATTTACGCGGGATTGCCCAACCCTTTTGAAGCGACCCGATACCATTCCCTCGTCGTTGAGCGGGAGAGTTTGCCTGAGTGCTTTGAGATAAGTGCGGTCAGTGAGGACGACGATGAAATCATGGGAATTCGCCACAAGGACTTTCCGCCGGAAGTCGCCGTAGAAGGTGTCCAATTCCACCCTGAGTCCATCCTGACCGAGGTTGGCAAGGATTTGCTTCGCAATTTCCTTGAACGCTGCGGCAGGAAGCGATGATGCCCGACGACTAACTGAGGACTTGCTTGCTCACTTCCTTTGGCACCCAAAGTTTCATTGCAGCCCTCACTTCTTCCATCGTCGCCTGTGCGACTTCCCTCGCTTTGCGTGAGCCTTCCACCAAGATGTCGTCCAACTCAGACGGGCGCTGCTCTAATTCAGCCCGCTTTTGTCGGAGCGGTTCAAGGGCTTCGTTCAATTTATCGGCAAGCCTTCTTTTGCACGCAACGCAGCCAAGTTTCCCAATCCGACAATCGTTGGCTATCTCTGCGACCTCGTTTCGGTTGTAAATGTTGTGCATCGCAAAAACCGGGCACATTTCTGGGCGACCGGGGTCATTGCGGCGAATCTTGTGGGGGTCAGTGAAAAATGCGCTGACTTTCTGACGAACGACTTCCGGCGGGTCAGCAAGTTCAATGTGGTTTCCATAACTTTTGCTCATCTTGCGACCGTCGATGCCGAAGATGTAAGGGAATTCGCCCAGCAAAGCCTGCGGCTCAGGGAAAATTTCGCCGTAAAGGCGATTGAACCTTCGGGCAATTTCACGGGTCATCTCAATGTGCGGAAGTTGGTCCTTTCCAACCGGAACAGTGTCAGCCTTGTAAATCAGGATGTCAGCCGCTTGCAAGACCGGATAGCCGAGCAAACCGTAGTTTGGAGCCTTACCCTCGTCAAGCCATTCCTTGTATGTCGGGTTCAACTCAAGCCACGAGACGGGCACGAACATGGAGAAGAGCAGGTGAAGTTCGGCGTGCTCTGGCACCCAAGATTGAACGAAGATAACGCTTCGGTTCGGGTCCAAACCTGCGCTGAGCCAGTCAATTGCCAATTCCCTTATGAACTGCCTCAATTCGCTTGTGTCCTCCCAAGCAGTTGTCAAAGCGTGCCAGTCGGCAATTTCAAAAAAGCACTCATAATCGTCCTGCAAAGCCACCCACTGCCGAAGCGCTCCTTCCCAATTGCCCAGATGCAACCTTCCAGTAGGTCTCATGCCAGAGAGAATTCGCCCTCGTTTTTGAGCCATCTCTTGCTTTCACCTCACTCTGCAGCAATTTCGGTTGTCGCCCTTCATTTTGTCACTTCGGGAGCGGTTTGTTGCCGCTTTTTTCTTCTCAGCCAACTTATCCAGAAACCACCACCAATGACTTCTTGGCGGCTTCAACCTTCTGCGAATTTGAGGCAACTCAGGCAAAACTTTCGCCATCCAATGTGCGTGTTCCTTCAACTCCCTGTCCAACTCCCTCAACTTCTTCCGCTCCTCCTTCGTCAACCCATCAGGCTGCCGCTTTAGGGCTTCCCACAGGTCCTCGCGGGTGAAGAGAACGACATCCGCTTCTTCGGGCTCGCACCTGCGATACTTTCGCATGCACCAAAGCCAAAACCGCAAATGATGCTCATACTCGTTCAAGAGTTCACTGGCTGACAAATGCTTTGTGTATTTGCTTGCCCACTTTGCGAATTGTCCGTTCTGCTTCCAAGCCCACTGGACACTTTTCAGTTGCGTTGCCGCCTTGTGCGCCATTTGCCTCACCTCGTTTCAGGATACCACAAAACTTCACAACCTTCGCGCTCTAAGAGGTAGTTCAGGCTGCGCCGAAAAGCAGTAACCCATCGCCCTTTCCTCAAGGGCGACCAAACTGCGACAAGGCGAATATCAGGATGCCAAAAGCCGATAGCAGCCCGCTCCTTGTGCCAATAAAGCATAATGAAACTTTGAAGACTTGCCGTTCTTAGGACTTGTTCCGTTGTGATGCCTCTTTGCCTTAACTTATCGGCAAAGTCTCTCGCCCATTTTTGCTGCTGCAAATCTTCCCTTGCTGCCTTCACTATCGCTGCCACGACCCTTTCGTCCCACATCGCTCATCTCCCGCCCCTCTTCTCAGCCAACTTATCCAGAAACCACCACCAATGGCTTCTCGGCGGCTTCAACCTTCTGCGAATTTGGGGCAATTCAGGCAAAACTTTCGCCATCCAATGTGCGTGTTCCTTCAACTCCCTGTCCAACTCCCTCAACTTCTTCCGCTCCTCCTTCGTCAACCCATCAGGCTGCCGCTTTAGGGCTTCCCACAGGTCCTCGCGGGTGAAGAGAACAACATCTGCTTCTTCAGGTTCGCACCTGCGATACTTTCGCATACACCAAAGCCAAAATCGCAAATGGTGCTCATACCACTGTAGCCATTCGGATGGTCTAACTTTCCCATTGTTTTTGGAGCGTGTCTTTGCCATGTTCTATATCACCCTTTTGCCCAAAGGAGTTCGGCGTCTTCCGCCCTCAAAAGGTAACTCAAAACTTCAGGGCGTCGGAAACTCGTCACCCATCGCGACGGATGTCTCGGAGACCAAGCCGCCACGATTTGCAACCTTTCGTGGCAAAAACCAACTACATAGCGACCTTTGTGCCGATACAAAACAATAGCATCTGCGTCGGTAATTGCCCGATTCAGCAACGAGACAGTAATTCCTCGTTGCCTTAACTTATCAGCGAAATCTCTTGCCCACCTTTGCTGCTGCAAATCTTCCCTTGCTGCCTTCACTATCGCTGCCACGACCCTTTCATCCCACACTGCACTTCACCTTTTCTGCCACGCTTCAGGTGTCTCAGAGCGCTAAGCCGATGAGCCACCTGCCCAAGATGAAGACAGGTTTCCAAATCACCGAAAGGACGCCCAACCACAAAAGCACGATGAGCAGGATGAAACCGATGCCGGTCATTTCAAGGGTGTCAAAGCGCCAGCGCCATTCGTGGGGCAAAAAGAGCCTCAAAATCCTGCTACCATCAAGGGGCGGGAGCGGAATTAGGTTGAAGGCTGCTAAGCCCAAGTTGACAAAGATGCCCGCCTCGCAAATTTCTTGGATGAGACCGCTTTCTGGATCAAGGATTGGAGACACCACATATTGCAGTTCCCTCGGTAACAAATTGAACAGCGAAGCGAAAAATGCCAAAACCGCTGTCCAGAAGAAGGCTTGCAGGACATTGGATGCGGGACCTGCAGCCGCAATAAGTGCCATATCGCGGTTGGGGTTGCGAAGGTTGTAAGGGTTGACCGGGACAGGCTTTGCCCAACCAAAACCAACCCCAGTCAAGGCGGAAATGATGAACATGATAGTGCCAAACGGGTCAAGGTGAGCCTTCGGATTAAGGGTGAGGCGACCTTGAACGACCGCTGTCGGGTCACCTAATCTCCACGCTGCCCAAGCGTGAGCGGCTTCGTGGATGCAAATGGCTAAGATGAAAACGGGCAACCATATCGCAAGCCTAAGCAAATCGTCAAGCCCAAACCCGAACATCTGACATCACCCCTCGGTTTCGCTGACAAAAGTTTGTCGCATCAGATTGGTCGCACCTCAACTGCTTAGAGTTGCAAAAGCCTTTGAGCGTTTCCACCCAAAACCAAAGCCTCGTCTTCAGGGCTGAGTTTGAGCAAGCGAATTTTGTGCAGTTCAAGCCCCGGATGCAGCAAAGGTCCGTCCGAACCGAACAAGATTTTGTGAGCACCAGCGACCTTGACAGTAACTTGAAGGTAGTCAAAAAACCGAACGCCCGAAGTGTCGGCGTAAAGGTTTTGATGCTGGGCAAGCAGATACGGCATCACTTGAAAGACACGCCAGTCGTCGGCGAACGACCCAAGATGAGCGACGACGAAGTTCACCTTCGGGAACTCAGTGGCGAGCAGTGGCAAAACTTCAACACGACCCATGATGTCAACCAAAATTGGCAAGCCAAATTGCCCAGCGACCTCACAAACTTCGCGAGTCGGCAAGGCTTCAGCGCCGTGAACCTTGATGCCTCTGAAGCCGTAGTCTTCAACAGCCTTCCTAACGAGCAACTCAACCCTACCTTTGTCTCGTTCTGGGTGCAAGCGGGCAAATCCGATGAGCCTATCTGGATGCTTGGCGACAATTTCCGCCACCTCTGCGTTGGCTCGTTCGTAGTCGTCGCAGGTGATGGCAAACACAACCGTTTTGTCAATTCCTGCCTCTTCTGCCCGTTCCAAGTAAGCGCTCAGATCAGCCCTCGTTGTCCAAGGCGCTTGCAATTTTTCAGCCGTTCCAACATGGCAGTGGAAATCAATGACCATGCCCATCACCGCCTTGAAGTTTGGCATTGCTGTGCCCTTCTCAAGGCTACTTCCAATTGCCTGTGGGCATCCGCACCTTCATCCAACTTAACCGCCAATGCCGCTTGTAATCCGATGGAAATAGCCCGACCTGTGATACCGTGAGCCTTCAGGTCTTCACCCGTGATATCTGGGCGAGCCCATCGCCACTCCAAAAAATAGCGCTGCCACGCAGGGTCATTCGGTGAACTTCGTTTCGCTGCCAAAACCAAAGCAGCCTCTAAGGGCAAAGGGTTCAACCAACGAACCCAACCGCTTGGTCGCTTCGGAGTTCGCCGCCTCAAGGCTTTCAGAAGCGCCAAACCGCATTCCCTTTCGCTCTCGCCCAATTGGTAGCGTTGGGAAAACGAGTTCACTGCTTCGTAGGTCGGCAAAAGGGGCAAAAGCAACGCCCGTTCGCGTTCCAATGGCTTTTCGGGAAACTTTTCGGCAAACCAATTCAACCACTCGTTTGCCTTCCGCATCCATTCAAGTCGTTCCTTCGTGACGCAAAGTTCTGGAGCGATGACGGATAAGATTCGCAACTTGCTCAACCGCCTCATCGGTTTAGTTGGGTCTCGTTCCTGAAGTATCCGCCAAAGTTCGTGCTTTATTCGGTCGCGGCTCAACTTCGCCAGAAAACTTTCGTCCCGAGCCTGACAAATCAGTTGGAGCGTTTTGGGCTCAATTTTGAAGTTAAACCGTTGCTCGTATCTGACCGCTCGGAAAATTCTGGTTGGGTCGTCAACGAAACTTCGTTCGTGTAAGACGCGGATGATGCCTCGCCGCAAATCGCCGAAACCACCTGTAGGGTCAACGAGTTCGCCAAACCTTGTAGGGTCAAGGCAAATTGCCATCGCGTTGATGGTGAAATCGCGCCGCCAAAGGTCGTCAAGGATGCTCGCAGGTTCAACTTCAGGCAGCGCGGCAGGGCTCGGATAGCGCTCTTTCCGAGCGGTTGCGATGTCAAGGCGGGAAAGGATGCAAGCGTTTGTGGATGCAATCGTGGAAACAGGTTCTTTCAACCGCCATTGCAGAGTCGCGGTGAAAAACCGTTCGTGGACGGTTAAGTCTGCCTGCCACATTTGTGCGAGTTTCTGGGCGAGGGAGATGCCGTTTCCCTCAACAACGATGTCAATGTCAAGGGTCGGAGTGCCCAGCAGCAAATCCCTGACAAACCCGCCAACGGCGTAAGCGGTCATGCCCATTTGAGATGCGACCTTCCCGACTTCCTGCAGGACGCTCAAAACTTCGGCAGGAAATTTTCGCTGCAACTCGTCCGTTAAGTTCAATGGCTTCGGGGATGGCATAACTCGCTCGTTTCCTCGCCTCGGATTTGACTTCATGTGCCTTTGTTCGGTTGCCACAAGGTCAAAATTGTGTCCCAATCCAAAGGGTCAACGCGTCCGTTTTCCACGCAAACGACGCCTTTCGCTATCGCTTCGTTCTTGAGTTCGGCGCTCTCCCATTCTGTGCCGGCAACCAAAGGGAGTGACCAGAAGCCTGCCTTTCGGGCAAGTGACGCTCGCCGCAATGCCCGTTCAACATCTTCCCTTTGAACCGTCCACGAAAACTCAGCGACGATGAGGACTTCCTGTCCCGCGAATTTGCCGCGACGCAAAACCCCGAGCCAAAGCAAGTCGGCACTTCTCAAATCAGTGAGTTCGTCTTGGGTCAGCATTCCTTCCTGCAGCGCTTCTTCAATCTTCTCCCACAACCTGCGCCAAGGGTCTTCAGCGCTGAGAACCCAAAAGCCAAAGTAACCGAGAAAGTTGGTGCGGTAGGTGATTTCCTTGACGGTGCCTTTGAGATGCCCGACATCAGTTTCCAACCTTTGAAGCCTTCGTTCCATCCGGTCCTGCCTTTGCTCCATTCGGTCTTGACGCTCTTCCATTCGTTCCTGCCGTTGTTCCATTCGTTCCTGCCGTTGCTCCATTCTCTCTTGCCGTTGTTCCATTCTCTCCATCCGCTGCTCCATTTGCTCCTGTCGTTGCTCAATTTGGTCAAGTCTCTTTTCCATCCGCTCTTGCCTTTCAGCGACGGAGCGAACTTCTTGGCGCAGTTCCGCGACTTCTGCCCGCAGGGCGTTTATCGCTTCCCAGACGGCACTGAGTTCACGGGTGAGTCGTTCCTCGAGGGCAGCCTGACGCTCCGCAATCAACTTCAAATCGGGCAAGAAGACGACGATTTCGGGGACGAGCAACCTTCGGAACTCCTCCAGCAGCGAAGGGTCTTCCCTCAGCGTGTTCAGGATTGTCTCAACGAGAGCCTTGCGGTCTTCGGTTAGTGCCATCAATTGTCACCTCGCATTGGCTCAGCAGCGAAAGCCACGCTATATTTTGCCATGCTGCCCATCACAAATGCGCTCGGCTGTGAGATTTGGCAACGCCGCTTTAGCGAGGTGAATTGAGAGCATGTTGCCGAGGGAAAGAGTTTTTGAGGCATTGAATTTTCGCGAACCCGATAGAGTGCCCGTTTACCTCTGGGTTTTCAACCAGCCCGGCGTCATTGACGAAATTGTCGCTCGGTTCGGGAGTTTTGAGGCTTTTTGTGACTTCCTTGAACTTGACATGACGCAAGCGTTCCCGGCGAAAGGACCTTTGAAGCAGCGACCGAAGCCCAACAGCGACGAAGCCATCCACGATGCGACATACGGCTGGGTTTACAAACTTGAGGCTGCCCTTGAAGCGGAACTTAACGACCCTGATGACCCGACGATTTACGAACCAATCCGGCGAGAAATTGAGCACCACAAGGAGCGAAGGGGACGGGCGGTCTTCGTCCAAACCTTTGGCGTCTTTGAAGCGGCGAACGATTTCATCGGCTTGGAGCAGAATTTGGTCGCTATGGCGGAGCAACCACAACTTTGTCGTCAACTTTACGAACGGATTGCCCGATGGTCAGCGCGATATGCCGAAAACTGCCTTGAACTCGGCGTTGATGTCATCCACATCTCTGACGATTGGGGCATGAACAACGCTATGCTTTTCAGCCCGAAAACTTGGTGGGAACTCGTTTACCCTGCCGAGAAAATCATTTGCGACGCAGTTTTGAAGCGCAACGGTTGGCTTTCACTTCACAGCGATGGCTACATTGAGCCGGTTCTGGACGGAGTGGTTGAGTTGGGCATTCGCGTCTTTCACCCGTGTCAGGAGTCAGCGGGGATGAAACCAGTGGCTGTCAAGCAAAAGTATTTCGGCAAGTTAGCCCTTTACGGCGGTTTGGATGTCAGGACCGTTCTCGGGCGAGGTCTTCCGAGAGAAAAACTCGCCGAAGAAATCTGCAGGGTTGTGAATTCGCTGAAGCAAGGCGGTGGCTTCATCTTCTGCACCTCCCACATGGTTCAACCGGGAACACCCATTGATGAAGTCATCTTCGCTTACGAAGTTGCAAAGGATGCTGGGCGATATGGCTAAGTGGGCAGGAAGATGAACTGTGCCCTACCATTTGGCGTCTTTCGCAGCATAATTGAGGTGGCAGCAAAGGCAATTTAAGGAGCGGAAAAGAGAAATGAGAAGGCGAAACTTGCTGATGCTGCTTGGAAGTTCACTTCTGGGAGTTTTAGGGTGTGGGCAGTCAAGTTTCTCGCCCGCCAGCCGAAATTCGTCCTTTAGCCCATCACCATTGAGCCCATTTTCTGCCGAGCAAGAAAGGCGAAAAACAAGGGGGCAGAAGGGAATGGAACGGGTCAGGGTTTATGTCGGCACTTACACTGGCAGGGGCAGTAAAGGCATCTACGCTTTTGAGTTCAACCTTCAAACGGGCGAAGCGAGCCAACCGCGTTTGGTCGCTGAAACGCCAAATCCCTCCTTTCTCGCAATTCACCCGTCCCTCCACTTCCTTTACGCTGTCAACGAAATTTGGGGCGGCAACAAAGAGGGGACAGTCAGCGCCTTCGCCATTCAGCCTGATGGCAGTTTGCAATTCCTCAACCAGCAATCTTCAAAAGGCGTCGGACCATGCCACCTGACCGTTGACAAAACGGGCAAGTTCGTTTTGGTGGCTAACTATGGCAGCGGGAGCGTCGCCGTGCTCCCAATCCTGCCCGATGGTCGGTTGGGGGAAGCGACTTGCGCAATTCAGCACGAAGGCAAAAGCGTCAACCCACAACGCCAAGAAGGACCACACGCCCATTCAATCAACCTTGACCCAGCCAACAAATTTGCCATCGTCGCCGATTTGGGGATTGACAAGTTGCTCGTTTACCAGTTTGATGCGACGAAAGGGACTTTGAAGCCCAATGACCCTCCATTCGTCGCCACCGCTCCCGGCGCTGGTCCACGCCATGTCGCCTTCCACCCGAACGGCAAATTTGTTTACGCCATCAACGAACTCAACTCAACAGTGACCGCTTACCGATACGACGCTGCGAAGGGAGCGTTGTCGGAAATTCAGACAGTTTCAACTTTGCCAGAAGGTTTCACTGGCACGAACACGACGGCGGAAGTTCAAGTTCACCCTTCAGGTCGCTTCCTTTACGGCTCAAATCGCGGGCATGACAGCATTGCCATTTTCGCCATTGACGGTGAAGGGAAGTTGACTCCCATCGGTCACCAACCCACTCAAGGCAAAACGCCACGAAACTTTGGGATTGACCCAACTGGCACTTACCTCTTGGCAGCCAACCAAGACAGCGACAATTTGGTCGTCTTCCGAATTAACTCCCAAACTGGCAAGTTGGAGCCGACAGGGCTCACCCTTGAAATTCCGACGCCCGTCTGCGTGAAGTTTTTGCCCCTGCACGCAACATAGGTGCGCTTCAAAACTATTCACGCCGATGCAAGGGGCACGGGACGAGGGGCGTGGGATGAAATGAATTGGGAGGGCGAGGCTCCTGCCGAGCCGAAACGGCAGCGAGTAGCGAGTGGCGAGTAGCGAATGGTGGAACAGCAGCGAATGGCGAGTAGCGAATAGCGAGTGGCGAATAGCAAATGGTTTTTTTTGGAGGGCAGTGCTCCTGCACTGCCGAAAAATTTCGGCACATCAGGAGATGTGCCCTCCAATTTTTCAGCCTGCTTCAGCAGGTTTCGTTTTGCAGCCACCGACTTCAGTCAGTGAGCGAACTTTTGAGCGGCGCAGGTGAGCGAAGATGGGAAAGCGACTTTTGATTTTCGCCATCTTCTTCCTTTCACTCCTTGCCTTCACCATCTGGCGTGCACAACCTCCTTTCCGCTTGCAAAGGAAACTCCTTGCTAAGTTGCCTTATGCTCCTGAGAATTTGCTCATCACTGACCTTGATGATGATGGTCATCCTGAAGTGACGGCAAT
>Ga0079992_129762_pt1 | contig 11661 bp, 8 predicted proteins | sample FaiFalFF_MnMetaG_3_FD_69197 | JGI IMG/M metagenome (GOLD analysis project Ga0079992, IMG submission 69197) | Freshwater microbial communities from Yellowstone National Park, Wyoming, USA - Fairy Falls B (FF_Mn_B) MetaG (SPADES assembly) (version 2) | ecosystem: Environmental > Aquatic > Freshwater... | reverse complement strand
TCATCAAATTGAGATGATGTAAATGTCCAAACAGGAAATAAATTTCTCAAACCTTGAAAATTATCAATAAGTTTATTTATATCAATCTCAACAACATCCGCTAAACATATACTTGTAAGAATTAAAAATGTTCCCAAAAGATTTTCTGCACCTTTGAAAAACTTGGCAATATATTCCCCTCTTCCAGATTTGAGGCTACTTTGTGCAGCAGAAAGAATAAAACCAGACGAAACAAAAAAACCAACTACATCTCCAAGCCTATCATAAAATGCCGAGCATTCAATAGGTTCTTTATTTTTACCTCTGAGATGGTCTATAACTCTTTGGTTAGCTCTTATTATAGTTTCATAATCTTGGGTAGATGTCAAACCTAAAATTTTAACTTCACCTCCAACATAGACTTTTATATGATTTCTTCTGAATTCTTCATCAAAGAACGCAACGAAATTTTCCCTTCTGTTCCTTTTCTTGTAGTTCAGCAAAAGAGATTCATAAGCTTTTTTATCATGTTCAGCAGAAATTAATCCATATTCTTTGGCTTTGAGGAGGTTTTCTTTTGACCACAAAGTAAAAATTGAGTTAGAGGAGTTGAGTAAATAAGCAATAGCTCTGAAACCAACATTCAGAGGGTCTCCAAAAAACATTCCCCATCCACCTTTACTTTTTACAAATTCATTAACTGCATAATATGAAGATATGGGTGCATTTATGTTCACTGAAAGAATAAACCTTATGAGGGACGCAAGATACGCCCCGATGCTGATAAGATAATTAACCTCAGCATATCCCCAGTTTCCGAAAAATCCGAAAGGAGTTTCCGGGAAATTGATAGGTAAGAAAGTAATTGGGAATACAAAGTTTTCATCTATTTTTTCTGAAACTTTTATTAAGGTTGGAAGGTTTGTTTCAATCATATCTAAAATCAAGTCTTTTGCGAAAGTTTCTAAAATTGCATTAAGACCTGGGAGTTTTTGTTCCTGCTTTGTATCAATTTTCTCTAAATCTGGGTTAAATTTTGGTGAAAACATCTGCAAACCTCTTTGAACTTTTTCAGGAAGTTTTGAGAACTCACTTGCTACGCTCGCAAGAACCATTCCGAGCAAATACTCAGGTTTTTCTCCCTCCTTCTTTACAAGACTTTCAAAAGTGCTGTATGCTTCCGAGTAATTCCCACTTTCAAGATACCTTAATCCCTTTTCGTATTCAGATAATTTAGGATTTTTGTCCTTATTACCACTATTGAAGATAGAAACTGTACCATCTTTTGAGCATGAAAGGGAAAATAAGGAAAGCAGAAAGGGTAGGGATAAGGAGAATAGTGCCACAATTTTGCTGGTATTCATAATTATTATTATTTTCATTTTAATCATTTTTGTTTTCATTTTACTCAATACCTCCATATACATAGGCTCCTAATTTGGCAAGACCTGCGTTTATGAGGCAAAGACCATCTTGACCTTTCAGCTCCACAACACCGCAAGGAGCTCCGCAAGGAACATTACAATCTTTCCACAGAACCTTTGTATTTATGCGTATGAAACCCTCAAATGATGGGTCAGGTAAAAGCATATATGCCATTGGTGTTGCAACTCCATCTTTTTTCAGTGGATTCTTTGAAAGCGGGTTTATCCTATCTTCTCCTACCTTCATACCTAAAATCTCATTTATTCCTTTCCCTAAGGTTATGGGAGCAGAAAAGTGTTCTGAATCTTGGAACACGCTTTTTCTTGCACAGAAAAGATAATTGAAATTTCTTTCAAGCTTTGAGAAATCTAAATCATAAGTTGAAGTTCCACATTCCCACTCCAAAAATATATTTCTTTTTGTTGATATTTTATAATCGCTTTCCCCAAGATTGAACCACACCGGCAGTTTTCCTCTCAAATTTTTCAGCAAATCAAAAAATTTTGAGAAATCAAAGAGAATTGCATCTTGTTGGCAAGCAGACAAAAGCGCATAAAACCAATCAAGGTAATATATAATTCCTCTGTAAAAATCTACCGCAACCTGCTTTGCCTCCTCAGGTGAAGATTTCTCCGCAACTTGAAGAAGACTTGTAATAAACCCGGACCTTGTCAGAACGCTTATGAAAACTGTAGCAGGTGCAATTATATCGTTGCATAGAACAAGAGCTTTTCCTTCCAAAGAAGCAAGAACTGATTCCGCCCCTCTCTTAGCTGTTTTTAGCCCCTCTAATCCTCCTTCACCAGTAGGTATATTTTTGGGAGCTTCATCGCCAAGGGAGGCTTTGATATATATTCTCCAATCGTCTCCGAAGAAAAGCATAAAATCTTCTCTTTTATTTTTGTTCTCATTTGCTTTTATCAGAAGTTCGTTATAGTCCAATAATGCTTTTGCACCGGCAATCATAGCTTCTTTTGCTAAATTCATCTCTTTTGTGAAGGAAGCTATGAATACTCTTTCACCTCTTTCAATAAGATACATCGCAGCTGGGAAACCTACTGTTAAAGGATAAGCAAATACTGAGAAAATTCCTCCATACTTTTTTGTAAAATCTAAAACTTTGAAAATATGTTCAAGGTCTACATTATAAGATAAAGATAGAATGGAGTATATTACTATTCTTACGATTTGAGCTATTCCTTCTAAAAGGTAGGCTTCTTCAACTCCGTGTTTTCCGTAGAGAGTGAATTTTTGTATGCTTTCTCCCCCAACATAAAAATTTATTGTCATTTTTTTTATTCCAAAAGCAAATTTTTCTTTGTCTTCCTCTTTTATTTTTGAGAAGAAGTTAGAGATTTCGACGGCAAATTCGTCTGCTGTATCAAGTATTATGATTTTGAAGATAAGGTGTAGTAGAGCATCTAACCAAACCCTGCTTTCTGATGTACCATCAGACTTTAAATTTAGGTTGGGAGAAAGTTTGAGCTGTTGGATTATTTCAAACATTTTTTGTAAGAGTTCTCCACTTCTTGCAAGGTTATAGAGCATACCAGATAGAGCATATCCATAAAGGAAATAGGGATTATCTGGATCTTTTTTGAGTAAATCACGGAAAATCGTTCTCGCTTTCAGACTTTCACCTTGCTCAATATATTGCTTTGCCTGAACATAATCTGGATATTTTTTTTCTATTTGATATTCTGGGTCAGGGTTTATTATTTCGTTTTTGGTCTGGTTGTTTTTTGAACAATTTATAATCTGAAACGAGACAAAAACTGAAATGAATACAATTGCTGTACTTAAAATGAACCTCAATTTAAAATTTAAATTGGAACTCCTGTTTCGCATACATTATATATGCGATATAATTTACTTATTTTTATTTTTTTTGAATTTTACGGTTTTTACAGATTTTTCAGAATTTTAAAACTGGCAAATTATGTTATCATCAATAGAATGGTAATTCTATTTTTAATTGAATGCTGAACTTTTAAAAACTAAAACTAATATGGCAGAGGTAATAGTTGTATCAGAGGAATCTTATTTTTCAAAGCAAGGTGGATTTTCTGTGATTTATGTAGAAGGGAAAAAGAATCAAAGATTTGTTAGGGATTGTCCAAAAGTTTCTGAACTTGAATTCTCTCTACCTTACGATTTTCTCAATCCGCTTCAAACTGCTTTTCTTTATTTCTGGGACCCAGTAAAAGATAAGTCTGCTTTATGTGTTGCTCCCACATCTGCTGGAAAGACCGGTATAATTTACATTTTCTTTTCCAAATTCAAAGGCAGAAAAATTTATCTTGCTCCAACAAAATCTCTCTGCGATGAAAAATTTAACGAATTTCGTAAGATATTCGGTCATGATAATGTATCGTTGAGAACAGGTGATAGGTTTGACTTCAAACCTCCTCAAACAGAGTATGTTGTTGCAACTTATGAAAGTTTCTTATCGGCTATAAGGTCAAAAAGTTCTTGGTTTGAAGATGCTGACGCTATATGCATAGATGAGGTGCATTTTCTGATGTTCGGAGGCACTCGTGGTATAACTCTTGAAGAAATAATAGCTCATCTTATAGCTAGGGGGAAAAATATTCTTGCTCTATCCGCTACAATACCTCGTGAGGCAGCAGTGGAATATTCAGATTGGCTTTTAGCAAAACTTTTTTTCTCTTCTTGGAGACCGGTTCCACTTGAAAGAGTTGTTGAACCTCTCTCCGAGATAGAAAAAAGGATTTTTGGTTCTAAATTAAAAGATGAATTACCAAGGAGGATTTTTAAGGCTGCGCTTGCCCTTGCGAAAAGTCCAAAAGTCATAATCTTTGTATATAAAAAATCTCTTGGTTGGAAAATCCTTGAAGAGTTCTATAACGAAGGTTACGGCATAGCAAACGAAACCGTTCCCTTTGAGAAAAATTCAAGTGTTCCTATTGAAGAAGCCGTTGCTGGTTTTCATAATGCTGATATCCCCTACGAAGAAAGGACTAAAATAGAAGAAGCTTTCAGAGATGGAAATTTAAAATTCTTGATTTCAACTCAAACTATGGCTTATGGTGTAAATCTCCCCGCTGATGAGGCTTTTATTGTTGTCAGACACTGGATGTCAAAAGTTCTTCCCGATACATCTACTATAATTCAGATGGAGGGTAGAGTAGGGAGGTTCGGAATATCTCAGAAGGGAATTTCTCGTATAATACCGCTTTCAGGTGAGAACCTGCTCAAAAAGGAGCTCAAAAACTTTTTTGAGTCACCAGATACGAGAACTTCTTTACAGAAACTTATTCAAGGTGAAGATAGAGAAAGAAAGATAACCGACCTTGATGCGATAAGTCTTATTACATTAGGAATTATTGTCTCATCTGACATAGACCTCAAAGATAAGAAAAAAGCTGAGGACGAGATAAAGCGAGTTCTTTCTTTTATGAAAACCACTTTTAACTATGATGTCGGAAAAGTTATATCTATTTTGGAAGACGCTGGATGTATAAAAGACGGAAGAATAACTCCGCTTGGGAGGATTCTTGCATCTTCTCTTATCCCTCCATCAGCATACAGAGAATTTAGAAGAAGATATTACGGAGTTTCACATTCTGACCGCCTGACCGCAATAGCTTACATAATAAGACCTATATTGTTTTTCAGAGATTTTCAGAAAGGATTTGTGGATTTGCTCCCAGAGAGGCTCAAAACAGATATTGAAGCAAAGATAAGCGATGTTTATGAAGAGGAAAGCATTCTTGAACTTTGGATGATGGGGGAGATATGGTGGTATTTCAGAAATCCTCCCGCCCAGTTTTATTTGAGAGCTGATGCTTTGCAGTTCGTAAAATTCATCTCTCAACTTAAATTCTACGGATACATAGATGCATCTCTTAAAGACATCATGAAAATTTCTCTTTCTTTATCTTTTGGTGTTCATCCTGATTTTTCTCTGGTGTGCGGCAAAGGGAATATAGGTTTTGGTAGGGGTAACGCTATATATCATGCTGCGAGACAGAAAAAATTGAGCCTGAACGAAGTGATTGAACTTATAAAAAAGAAAGAAAAGGAATTTTCCCGAGTGCTTTATGATGTTATGTTAGCTCGTGCTGAATTTTTAGACCCATCTTTGAGGTCTGAATGGGCAAAATACGACAAAACGAAAGAACTTGAAAGAATAAAAACAATAGAAAGAGTAAATCAAGAGGTGAATACAATTTTATCTTCTTTTGATGATGTTCAGACCGAAGATGATTTATTTGATGAGGAAATGGCTCGTGTTATGGTTTTCGTAAAACTTGGAGTTGATCCTGCTCTGGAAATGTCAAAAGATGACCTCAAAGTTTTTATACAGCAAGATGGAAAATTAATGTAGTTGGAATATAATGTAGGATTGAAAAATTAATACCTTTTGCGTTTATGTTGTTGTGCTTTCTGTATCTACATAAATATCTTTATCTTTTAGTACAAGGTTTTGAGCTTTTGGGGGTTTGATCATTTCAATTCTAACCATGCAAGATGAATACCATATATTGTCTTGCGGGCTTTTTACGGGAGCAATTTTCCAAGCCACCGTATTTTCGTGATAATCCCATGTCTCATATTTATTAAAAGACCTTATTATATCTGTTATTGTTGCTCCTGAATCTATTATTATTTTTTGAAGTTCTCTCCATTTTGCCAGAGATGAATCTATTAATGTCATTCCTATGTATCCTGCTGAACCTTTATCTTTTAGCATCCAAATTCCTTTTTGCAAAAATATCTTGAATGCCTTTTTAGCTTCAGGTGGGTCTGTGACAAAAACATCAAACTTACCTTTGAATTCTTTTGGTAAAGGTTTCCGAAGATCAAAAACTTCTGCTCTTACTTTCAGATTATTCTCTTTTGCTACACGATTTGTGAAGTCAATCAATCTGTCATCTATATCAAGAACCAAAACATCAGCTGGTAATCCGGTAAGTCCCAAAGCTATTCCGACAAGGTCATCATCTCCAAGAACTATTATTTTTTTGTTTGATACATCTCCCCTTTTGAGCATAAGTGCTATTCTTGCTACTGTGCTTTCGGGAGTTATATTGCCTTGATCATACTTTTGTATTGGTTTGGGTCTTGTTTTCTGGATTTCATAAAATTTCTCGTATATCCCTGTATTTTTTATATTTACTCCTCTTCCTTCACAAGATGAACATATAAGATTTGAGGGAAACGGAGGAATATATTTGAAGTCTTGGTCTATTTTTTCTGTTGTTTTGATTTTTCCATCTTCAAATTTTATAAATCCTGCATCTTTTAGAATTTTTGTAGCTTCTGCGACTACTGGTATTGGTTTTTGGGATATACTTACAACTTGCCAAAAGTTATCTGTGGTTTTTACTGCTGATATTATTTCTTCTATATGTTTTGGTGCTGTTTCAATTTTTAATTTTTTTGTGATCTGTTCTGATATTTTTTTGAGGATATTTTCATTTTGATTTTGGTTTTGATTTTGATTATTTTCTTTTTTTTGGTTCCTTGCTTTTTGGCTTTTTTTCACTGCTTTTTTTACTCCAATCTGTTTTTTTGTCATTTTTATTTTTTTCCCTTTTTTTCCTTTTTGGATTTTTTTCACTGGGAGGAGCGCCCCCAGGGGGATTTGAACCCCCGTTCCCGGCTTGAAAGACCGGTGTCCTAGACCTGGCTAGACGATGGGGGCAAGTTGGTTTTTAATCTGCCTATCTTTTATTAGATTATATTCTTTTTGTTTTGATTTTCCTTTTTTTCAGATTTATTTAGTGCATTTTCTTTCTCTATTTTAGTGTATTTTCTTTCTCTATTCATTACATCTTTGTTCGGTGCAATTTTTTTGTTAGCTCATTAGATTTATGAATCTAAAATTGCGGTGATACAGATTTGATTGCGAAATTTGTTGTGAGAAAAACTATTTCAGATATTTCGCAAATCGCTCCGAGAACATCTCCTGTTAATCCATTTATCCTCCTCAAAGATAAAAATCCAATCGCAGCCGATGATAATGTAGAAAGTACAGTTTCGTATGGGAAAAAGTAGAAGTTTATTGAAAAAAATATGATACACGGCACAAAAAATATTTTTCTTCCTGCTGAAAGGAAAATATAACCAAGACCTTCTGACTTTGCAGGTTTGGGAAAGAGGAAAGAACTTGCAAGTATTCCGAGCCTCCCTGCTGAAAAAGAAAATATTATGATTTTCGGATTTTGAGGAAGTAAAGATTGATAAAGTTCTATTTTTGTTAAAAGGTAAATAACACCAACTAAAACAGCAAAACTTCCTATTTTTGTATCTTCCATTATTTTCAGTATATCTTCTCTATTTTTTTTGTGAGATAGGAAAGCATCTGAGAAGTCCAAAAGCCCGTCAAAGTGAAAATAGTTAAAGAGAAGGTATTGAATAAGGATTGTAAAAAATTCAGGGATAGGATGGGGCAAAAATTTTTTTGATGCATAGTATGAAATAAAAATTATTCCTCCTGATACAAAAGAAAATAGTGGTATATACTTTATAGACTTTTTCAAAAGCTCTGGTTTATAGAACCCGAAATTTATGCGTGAAAGAAAAGAGAAGGTAAAAGCAACTGCTGAAATCTCATCTTTTACTGTATTGATTGCTTTCCTTGCTATATTGATTGCTTTCCTTACCAGCTTATTTTATTGCTTATCCCTGAGTGTTATTATTTAACTTCCTTTCTTTATTTTAACTTATCTTTTGTTCTGCCTGTTCTTTCAATCTTTTTTCTTCTTCATATTTTGCTTTTCCTGCTATTATTGATTCCGATAGTTTTGTGCAATAGAATTTTATTGCTCGTATCGCGTCGTCGTTTCCGGGAAAATGGAAAAGGATAGGTTCGGGATCGCAGTTTGTATCAACAGGAGCTATTATGGGTATTCTCATTTTTATAGCTTCTGCTACACATGATTTTTCTTCTTTCACTCCTATGACAAAAAGGGCATCAGGTAATCGTTTTAAGTCTTTCAAACCTTCGTAGTATTTTCCCAACTTTTCTGTAATTCTTTTTATTCTGTTTGCTTCTTTTTTGGTATAGAGTTTGAAAACTTCTCCTGTTTCAACTAACTCTCTTAGTCTGTTATATCTTTCGATTCCGTTTAAAATTGCGTAAAAGTTTGTTAAAGTTCCACCAAGCCATCTTGAAACAACATAAGGCATCCCACAGTTTATAGCTTCTGTTTTCACAATTTCCCTACCTATATTTTTAGTTCCTACAAAAAGAATTATTCCCCCCTGTGAAGCTATGTAGTATGCAAATTTGCAAGCTCGGGTCATAAGCTCCTGCGTTTTCTGTATGTTTATTATATGTATTCCATTTCTTTCTCCAAATATGTATGGAGCCATTTTTGGGTTCCACTTTGATGTATTATGTCCAAAATGAACCCCTACTTCAAGAAGCTCCCTTATAGATATTTGAGGATCATACTTTATATTGTCAAGAAACCTATAATGGTCATCCTGAAATTTAACCTGTATCATATTTTTGCTAATAGTAATTTAACATTTTGGTTTCGTCAAAAACAGGAAATTAAACCTTTTATTTTTATCGTTTGCACACATAACTAACAAAACGAACTTTTTAACTATTTTTTTGGATAGGAATCAGGTTAGAATTTGGGTTTTTATTTGAATATTCAGTTCTTGATTAAGTTCATTTATGCATTCGTTGAAAATACTTAGTATTTTTGGATTGAAAACGAAAAATGAAATTATTTTGTAATTTGAGGGAGATTTTTTCAAGAAATCTTTTACTTCATTCTTTACCTCATCCTTTTTCTCCTTTTTGAAGAAATCTACAACTTTTATTGGTAAAACCCTTCTTACCATCTCATCTTCATCTCTTTCAAGTATTACAATATACTTTGACCCTTTTAGTACATCTATTCTCATTATTTTAAAATATTCGGAAAAATTCGGTTTTTTGCTTTAAGGTCAAGGATCTAATAAATAAACATAGCTCTTTTGTTCAAATTAAAAACCCTGAAATTCCAGTTCGTTCCCAAATATAACTTTCTCTATTTCTGACATTTTTCCTTTATCTGGGGATTGACTTGACCTTATTATGTTATATAGTAAAATGTAGAATGTTTGATCTCTGCTTTTTTGATCTATTGAGTTGAGAACCTTTTCAGCTTCTTTTGGTTGCCCATTTTTTAGAAAAGCGGAAGCCAAAATCAGCTTTATTCTGTTGTCTTGCGGAACCTTTTGAAGCTCTTCTATTGCCGAGTCATATTTTTCAATAAGGTAGTAAGATAACCCAAGCAATTTTCTGTATTCCGGATCATTTTTGATTTTTAGAGCAGATTGCAAAGCTGAAATTGCATGAAATATGTTCCCACTTCTTGCAAATTTCGGTCCTATTTCAGCAAGCCATAAATTTACAATAGCAAAATTGTAAAGCATAATATCATCTGCCGGAAATCTATCAAGATATTTTTTAGCTATATCTCTTACTTCCTCCAGAGTTTTGATTTTTTGATCTTTTGGGAGAAAAAGAAGAGCTTTGACTAAAAGAATTTCTACAAGCAATTTGTAGGCTGTTAGGTTTTCTGGAAAAAGTTTTATTATCTCTCTAATTTCACTTTCTGCACCTTTTATGTTCCCCAGTTCAATATATTTTTTTACAAGTTCCATCCTCTTTATTTCTGAAAAAGGCGGTGGTACGGTTGTAAGTTGTTGATATTCGTAAGCTTTCTTAAAAAAATCTCTTGAATCTTGGTATTCCCCTATATCCCTCATTATTGTTCCAAGCATGAAAAAAGAAATATATCTTTCTACACCTGATAACTTGTCAACAGCCCTTATGTAGTAGTTTGTCGCTTCCTCAAAGTATCCTCTGGAATGTAGATAAGCCCCTGAATACAATAGAATCTCTGGGGAATCAAATATAGTTGTTGCTCTCTCTATTATTTCCTTTCCAGCTTTTATTTCTCCTTTTCTACCTTTTACCTCTGCAAGTCCTATTAGCGCGTACGGAGATGTGTTATCAAATGAGAGAGCTTCTTGAAAGTCAATTTCGGCTTTACCTAATTCTCCTTTTATTAAATGTATCATCCCCCTTTTAAGTATCATTTGATATACGATCTTTTTCTCTTTCTCATCTTGTACTTTTTTGAATTTTGATATACCTTCATCCAGAACTTTTTGGGCTGAATCAATATCACCATAGATTAGATATGCATTTGCAAGACTATCAAAAATTGCTGGAATTTCTTTTATAAGTTTTGCTTGGTTAAAAAGGAAAACAGCAAAATCTACCCTTCCTTTTTGGAGATATAAGTTTGCAAGATTGAACTTCACATAAAAATCTGGAGGAAATTTATCATCTGCGAACCTTAGCATGTTCTCTGCTTCTTTTTCTTTTCCTGCACATAAAAGTATGAAAAATTTTTGAACTGCATCTTTTGAGTCAGATGGAGGCTGTTTTTCTATTTTTTTCGCTTCTTCCTTGCATAAAGAAGGCTGAGTTATGATATCCTGGAAATTTGCAGTAGATGATAAAACTACATAAACAAAAAAGGAGAGCGAAATAAATATCATATATGAATAAATTTAATAATCTTGCTAAATATTTCCTTAAATTATGAGTTATAAATTATGAGTTATCAAGCAATAAGTTGCACTACAAAAGATTAAGAGTTACATTCTTTGAGCAGTTTCGTCTGCTATTTCTCTTGATAGCTTGATAACATCAACTCTTGGTAAAACTTTATAGAGTTTTTCAGCAATTTCTAAACCTTTGCCTAACCTTATATGCATAATTTCAAGAGATTGAATTATTTTGCTCCAATATATATGCGTAAAAAATTGAGCCATTCTCTTGTAATAATCTCCGAAAGGTTTATCTTTGTGTTTTTCTGCTCTTGCTATTGCAGACTCTGAAAGGTATATTCCTATTGCTATATCAGAAAATGCAGCAAGCAGTTCTTGTTCGTTTTGTATTTCTTCTCCAAACTTTGCAAAAGCTTCTTGTGCAGATATAATAAGAAACCTTTTGGCTAATTCCAGAGCGAATAGTTCTTCCTTCAAAGAAAAATCTTGAACGAGTTTTTTGATTTCATTTACATCGTCTATCTCTTTCTTTGATTTTTCTACCCACTCAAAAAAGTTTATTCTACCTCTCATCGCTCTTCTTATTATCATCTCTGGAATGTTCAACCTGTTTATTTCGTTTGTTCCTTCATATATTCTGTTTACTCTTTCATCCCTGTAATGTCTTTCAACTTCGTATTCTTTTATGTAGCCGTATCCACCGTA
>Ga0079992_132625_pt1 | contig 11664 bp, 9 predicted proteins | sample FaiFalFF_MnMetaG_3_FD_69197 | JGI IMG/M metagenome (GOLD analysis project Ga0079992, IMG submission 69197) | Freshwater microbial communities from Yellowstone National Park, Wyoming, USA - Fairy Falls B (FF_Mn_B) MetaG (SPADES assembly) (version 2) | ecosystem: Environmental > Aquatic > Freshwater... | reverse complement strand
GTCGCTGCGTTGGGGCGATGGTCATCCCGAACGACGCACCCTTCCGCACAATAGTAACCCAGCAAGGCAGCAAAACGGGTGTCCAATTGCAAGGCTTTGGGCAATTCGTCTTTGTCTGTGCGCGCCACCACCCGACGCCGAAGGCGCACATCACTTTTGCGAGCGCTCAGCGGTCTGACGACAGTTTGCAGCCACTGCGGAACTTCCAAAGTGATGTCGCGGGAGAAGGTATAGCGTTTGGGGATGGCGAGACAGTGTTCACGGGTCAACTTGGCGGCAGGCAGGAAAGTCGGCTTCGGGATAGGTTGCCCCTTCTTCGGCTTAGGGATGGCAAGGAACTCGTGTTCGGGAGTACAAGTGATGGGTGGGCAAAGAAGGGGCACAATGGTCAGCAATTGCCCTTGATAGGGATGACGGAAAATTGCCCGAACAGGACGGGGACGCCCGAGGTGGGTGTAAACGGTCAAGTTCTCAGGGTAAGCGACGCTCGCTCCATCGGGCAAGTCAATGCGGATGGGCGTGGTGTCAAAGAGTTCACCGATGCGCTTCATGCCTTGCTCGGTCGCTACGCGGGCGTCGTAAGTAAGGCAGTAAGGGCACTGAAGGTCGCAACCGAGCATGCCGAAACTCAAAGCCCTCGCTCCGGGGTAAGCGTGGAAAAAAGGCTTCTTCTCAATAGGGTCAACATTGAGTGCACCGACATAGCCCCAAGGGACATACAACTTGCCGCCTTCGTTGAACCTGACTCGGCAAACGCCCGGCAAGCCATCAAAAATGATGCACCTGTGCCCACAGGCGAAACACTCAACTCGGTTAGCAAACAACTTTTCAGGCACACCCGCTTCCTTCGCCACCTGCGATTTATCGTCCTCAATTCGCCGATACAATTCACCCTCTCGGACAAACTCCCGGAGAACTTTGGCGATGGGCATCTGCTGCGCTTCTTTGACCTTCAGCCGCTTATGTTGAAGCACAGGCATTTTCCTCACCTCGGCAATGCTTGAGCGGGACTTTCTTTTTGATGCGCCTTGCCCTGCCGCAATTATAGCACCCTGCACTCCCTTTCCTCAATGAGAAGTTGACCTTCGGCAATTTTGCGAATTTTTTGCCTACCGCTCAAAGACCTTGCAACTTCGGCGACGGGTTTGCCGTCAAGTTCGCCAACGAGTTCCGAAAGCGGCATCAAGACGAAGGCTCTCTCCCAAAGTCTCGGGTGAGGGACTTTGAGCCGCTCGGAATCGATTCGCTCGCCTTCAGCCCAAAGTATGTCCAAGTCAACGGTTCGCGGCTTTTTGTCGCCCTTGCTTTCACGCCCCAACTTCCGCTCAATTTGCTCCAAAACCTCAAGCAACTTAGGCAGCGGCAAGTCGGTGACGACTTCGGCGACTGCGTTGATGTAGTTGGGTTGAGGTTTGCAAGTTTCAACGGGTTCGGTCTCGTAAAGGCTTGAGACCCTCAAAACCTTCAAACCGTGAACTTGCATCAAGCAAATTGCCTGCCGCAAATTTTCCACCCTATCGCCGAGGTTGCTGCCCAACCCGATGAAAACCCGCCGCTCTCTTAGCGGTTCAGATTTCATCCCTGCTCAACTCCATCCTCACGCTGGCTGATTGAAGCGGGACGGGAATTGGCGGATGAGGCTTTCGGACCTCAACTTTGACTCGTTCCACTTTCGGAAACTGCTTCAGCAAGTTGACGGCTATCGCATATGCGGCGGTTTCAAGCAACCTGAAACTGTTTTGCTCCAAGATTTGCCGAACCAAGTCGCAAACCTTTCGGTAGTCCACGCCCCTTTTTATGTCGTCGGTTTTTGCCACCTCACGCAAATCCATCTCCAAAGCGATGTCAACCTCAATGGGCTGCGGGACAGACTGCTCAACGGGCAAGCAACCGACTTTGCTCAGCACGGTTAAGCCATTGACCATCAGCCAATCTCCCAATCTCAGCACCTCCTAAGTTGCGGCTTGTGGTGGCGTCAGTAAATCGTCTCATCCCGCTCGCTTCCGCTCTCTTTGCCTTCGCCCTTCAACTCCTCTTCCATCGCTGCTTCCATTTCGTCAATGACTTCTCGGTCAACCTCGTCGCCCAAAGCGCTTGTCAGTTTGCGCATCAGCGATCGGACTTCCCTCGGCGTTGGGTTGTCGGAGATGTCGATGTTCTCAAAGGAACTTGCGAGGCTCTCAAGCCTCGTCTCCTCGCTCAAGTGTGCCCGAATTCGTGAGATGAGTTTGGTCAAGTCGGTGCTCCCGCATTTGGGGCAGTAAGGGTCTGTGTTGTTAGCCACGACGCCGACAAGGAAAGTGAACACTTTGCCACACTTGTTGCACCTGAACTCGTAAAGTGGCATCCAAGTCACCTCCCACAGTCTCCGTCTAAGGCGGCTACAACAATTTTGCGGCAGTCGAAAGTCCAAGTTCGTGTTGGGCGACAAACACAAGTTCCGATGGAGTGCGCCATAATGACAGGTGGACGGTGAGCAAACATGGAGACTGCAACGGCGTTGTTGGCTCGGCAAGCCGAAAGGCTGGGCATTGTCACTGAAGACGGTGACCCCTTGACCATTCTGCTTGAACGGGTTAAAAGAATCCGCCCGACTGCCGATCTCGAACTCATTGAACACGCTTACCACTTTGCCGATTGGGCTCACTCGGGACAAACACGCCTTTCAGGCGAACCATACATCACCCACCCTTGGAATGTCGCCCTCATTGTCGCTGACATGGGGCTTGATGACCCCAGCATCGCTGCGGCGCTCCTTCACGATGTCGTTGAGGACACCGAAGTTGAGATGGCGACGATTGTCCAAGAGTTCGGTGAAGAAGTGGCTCGGTTGGTTGAAGGAGTAACGAAATTGAGGCGATTGCAGTTCCACACCTTCAGGCAGGAGCAAGTTGAAAACCTGCGGAAAGTTTTGGTGGCGATGGCTCAGGATGTCCGAGTCATCCTAATCAAGTTGGCTGACAGGCTGCACAACTTGCGAACCCTTGACCCGCTCCCCGAAGAGAAGCGCAAGGCGACGGCTCTGGAAACGCTCCAAATCTACGCCCCGATTGCCCACAGGTTGGGCATATGGCGGATTAAGTGGGAGTTGGAAGATTTAGCCTTCAAGCACTTAGACCCCGTTGCCTACCGTGAACTCGCCCGCAAGGTGGAAAAGAAACGCTCAGAGCGAGTGCACTTGATAGAGAAAGCCATCCAGCAATTGCAGCGTGCCCTCGCTGAAGCGGGCTTAGAAGCGACCGTGCAAGGTCGCCCAAAGCACCTTTGGAGCATCTACCAGAAAATGCAGCGGGAAGGAGTTGACATTGACCGCATTTACGACCTCATCGCTTTGAGGGTCATCGTGAACACGGAAGCGGAATGTTACTTGGCGTTGGGCGTCGTCCACAAACTTTGGGCTCCTTTGCCCGGAATGTTCACCGACTACATCGCAAAACCGAAGCCCAACGGTTATCAGTCCCTCCACACGAAGGTTGTCGGACCTGACGGAGAAATCATGGAAGTCCAAATCCGAACTTGGGAGATGCACCGAAACGCCGAGTATGGAATTGCAGCCCATTGGCGTTACAAAGAAGTTGGCGACGAACCGCAGCGAAAACCTGACGCCTTAGACCAAGCCCTCGCTTGGTTGCGTGAGTTGATGGAGATGAACCGAGACATACGGGATGCCTCTGAGTTCACCCGCTCCGTTATCGGCGATTTGTTCCGAGACCAAGTTTTCGTCTTCACGCCGAAAGGCGATGTCATTGATTTGCCCAAAGGCTCAACTCCCATTGACTTTGCCTACCGAATTCACACCGAGATCGGTCACAGGTGCATCGGTGCGAAAGTCAACGGCAAACTCGTCCCGCTGGACTATCAACTCCAAACGGGCGATGTCGTTGAAATCATAACCAGCAAGCACCCCAAAGGTCCAAGCCCTGACTGGCTCAGGTTCGTCAAAACATCCCTCGCCCGAAACCGAATCAAACGCTACCTGAAGGAGCAATCTTACGCCGAAAACTTGCAGCGTGGTCGGGAACTGTTAGCGGAAGCGTTGGAAAAAGCGGGGCTATCTTTGGGAGAAGTCTTGGAGTCCGGCAAGTTGGACGAACTGGCGAAAGCATACCAGTTGCAAAACGCAAACGACTTGCTGGCTGCCATCGGTTGGGGATCGGTTTCGGTTCAATCAGTCGTCAACAAACTCAAGCCACCCGCCCCGAAGCCGAGGGTCACTGTGGTCAACCCAACGGAAGCGGTGACTTTGCCTGCCCGAAAAGGGACGCTGCTTTACCGACTGGCAAAGTGTTGCACCCCTGTCCCCAATGACCCTATCGTTGGCTACATTAGCCGAGGACGAGGCATCATCGTCCACCGAACTGATTGCCGCAACATCATTCGGTTGCAAGAGGCGGAGCCTGAGCGGATTGTGGCTTTGGATTGGGGCTTCCCCCTTTCCGAACCTGTTACGGCTCGGCTCAGGGTTGTCGCTTATGACCGCATCGGTCTCCTGAGCGATGTGTCAAATGCCATCAGCAGCAAGGGAGTGAGCATCATTTCAAACCGCTCCATCACCAAAGACGGCTTGGCTTATTTTGACTTGGGCATCATCGTCCCCGACGCCAAAACCTTACAAAGCGTCATTGAAAGCATCCAACGCCTAACCGATGTCGTTCAGGTCACGAGGATTGTTTAGCAGCCAATACCTACTGAAACTGCCGAGAAAGCGGAGGGGAGAACCGAGTGACACTACTGGCGATTGAACTGTCAGCGCTTGAAAATTTAAAAGCCTTGTTCCCAAGCGAAGCGGAGTGGCATCACTTCATCGGGCAGTCGCAGCAACTTGAAAACGCTTCTGTTTGGCTTCCCTTGTTGGACGCATGTATCCCCTTGCTGGCAGCAAAATGCGGGTTAGACGCTGTTCAAAAGGTTTACGCCTCACGCTTGAAGACTGCAGTCCAACAGCACATCAGCGGTCAAAACGAGAACGAACTGGAGTTGCTGGCGTTTGAAGTTTTTTGCCTTTCAAAACTGGCTCAGGTTTCGGAAGAGTTTGCTTTACTTGAGAGCCAACCGCTGAAGGGACAGCCTACTCCTGATGCCGCTTTTCGTTTGGCAGGTCACGAATGTCGTGTTGAAATTCGCGCCTCAAGCCATCAGGCGAAGGGAAGGTTTTGCTGGAACAGCAATTCGGAAGTGCCCTCGTTGCGTTTTAGGGAAAGCCTTTACGAAGTGCCACCCAAATTTGCTGCGTCGCCAGAAACAGTCAACTTAGTTTTGGTCAGCCATTTAGCAGCACCTTGTTTGGGAGTTTCGGTCATCCCTGCCCTTTACGGCTCGTCCTTCCTTTACCCCGACCATGATCCCCTGTCCCTTGTTCGTGAGTTTTCCGTTCCGATGCCCAAAGAGTTAGACGAAGATGCTCTATTCGCTCAAAAGGATTGGCAAGTGGTGAGTGGCGTGGGCTGGGTCACTTACCAAGCCCTTCCCGAAAGCGTTCACTCTTTTGGCTTCGTCTTTCCCAACCCGAAAGCGTTCAGACCCATACCGACTTGCATTGCCATTGCCCTTCACCAAGCGTTGAACTTGCATATTTTCCCTGCCACCAAATTTGAACGGCTTCGGTTTGCTCAGCAGTTGTTGCCTCGCTTAAATGAAGTGCTTCGCAAACAGTTCGGTGCGAAAAAAGTTGTCCCTTTCGGTTCTGTTCGGGAAACTGCGTTTTGGCATCGCTACTCCGACATTGACTTAGCAGTTAATGGGATTGACGAAACAAAGTTAGCGGATGTGGAAGCGGCATTGTTTGAAGTTTCGCCTTGGGCTATCCCTGTCCACTTAGTGCCGCTGAGCGACATACCCAAACGCATCTTGAAACGACTTTCGGGAGGCAGGACTCGGATGAGCGATTGGTGCAAGGAAGTTTTGGAAGATTTGGCGGAGTTGGAGGAACTGCTCCAAACGATGCAATCATATTGCGCTGGCAAAGACCCTTCAACGGACTTAGGTGCAAAGACTGTTGCCGCAAAAACACTCCATGACTTCTACGAAACTGCCGAAAGAATCCTTCGGCGCATCGTTACCGTCTTTGACGGGGACTTACCCAAAGGTCCAGATTGGCACAAGCAGTTGCTGGAACAGGCAGCGAAACCAACCGACAAGAGGACGCCGGTGATTTCTGAGGAACTGATGGCTGCTTTGGATGAGTATCGTCAATTTCGGCACCTTTTCCGAGCCATCTACTTCTTCAAACTGGACTACGGGCGAATGAAACCGTTGGCAGAACGATTGCCAGAAGTTGTTAAGCGACTTTGCTCTGAATTGGAAGATTTCCTGAAGCGACATGGCAAGACCGAAACAGCAGCGAATGGCGAGTAGCGAGTGGCGAATGGAAAGTTTCGGCAAGTCGTAGAAAAAGGTCACGCTTGCTTGCATGCACACTTGAAGGCAAGATGGATTTAAGTCCGTAGTTGATGACGCAACCCAAGGCAAACCATGCTACGGACTTTAGCCCGTAGTTGGTGACGAAGAACCTGAGCGCCGACTTTAGTCGGCGAATTTTCTGAGTTACAGGTTCAAGGTTGTGAGTTGAGCGTTCAAATTCGCTGCCCGAAGGCACAACGCTCAATTTGCAACCCCATGTAAGCGAGGTGATAGGTTTATGCCTGTGTTCCCGATTGTTCGGATGCGAAGGTTGAGGCGGACGGAGACGCTGAGGCGAATGGTGAGGGAGACAACTTTGACCGTCAACGATTTCATCTACCCGATGTTCGTCGTGCCGGGCGAAAAGCAAAGGCAGGAAGTCCCATCAATGCCCGGCGTCTTTCGCCTGAGCGTTGATGAATTGGTCAAGGAAGCGGAAGAGGTGGCGAAATTGGGAATCCCAGCGGTTTTGCTTTTCGGCATCCCAGAGCACAAAGACGAGTTTGGAAGCGAAGCATACGCCGAAGACGGCATCATCCAACGGGCAGTCCGAGCGTTGAAGCGAGCGGTGCCCGAACTCGTTGTCATCACCGATGTTTGCTTGTGCGAATACACTTCGCACGGTCACTGCGGCATCGTTCGGGAAGTGCCCGGCGGTTTTGAGGTTGACAACGATGCGACACTGGAAATTCTGGCGAGGACGGCTGTATCCCACGCTGCTGCCGGCGCTGACATAGTTGCTCCATCCGACATGATGGATGGGCGGGTGAAAGCCATCAGGGAAGCGTTGGACGAAAACGGCTTCGCTCATGTGCCCATCATGAGTTACGCTGCCAAGATGGCTTCTGCCTTTTACGGTCCGTTCCGAGAAGCGGCGGAAAGCGCGCCACAGTTCGGTGACCGAAGGGGCTATCAGATGGATTTCGCCAACAAGCGAGAAGCGCTCAGGGAAATCGCTTTGGACTTGGAAGAGGGCGCCGACATCGTTATGGTCAAACCCGCACTGGCTTACTTGGACATAATCGCCGCCGCAAGGGAACGATTTGATGTCCCCATTGCCGCTTACAATGTCAGCGGCGAGTATGCGATGGTGAAGGCTGCTGCAAAGATGGGTTGGCTGGACGAAGACCGCATCGTCTGGGAAATCCTGACCGCCATCAAACGAGCGGGCGCCGACCTAATCATCACCTACTTCGCAAAAGATGTGGCGAAAAAGTTGCATCAATGAAAACCTCACCGCTTTTCAACTCGGCTACTGCTAAGGAAAGACGAACCCGATGTGCTGCAGCATGGCAGTTTCAATGGGCGATATCCTTTGGTTCGCTTTCGGGGATCGCTGGCAGGTTAGCGGTTGACGGCGCTTCGGGTGCAGGGGCGGGGCGAGGGAGGGTTGAGGTGTCTTCAGGGACGAAAGAAGCGGGACGAGGTAAGGTTGCAAAGGGCTTGAGGATTTTGATGGCTTGAACACACTCAGCGACAATTGGGTCGTCTTGCCATGAGTCTTTGGGAATTGAAGCCAACCGCCTTCGCCTAATCCTTTCCAGCAGCGGTAACGCCTCTATCGCCCTCAGTTGCGCTAACGCCCAGATGGAATTTAAGGCGTATCTCAAAGTTTGCTGCCAAATTCTGAGCAACCTGCTATCTCGGTCACTTTCGGAAGAAGAGCCTTCTTCCACTTTCAGCGTCCTGAAATTGAGCAATTCCGCAACCAAGGGCGAGTCAAGCACACGGATGAAAGCAGACGCAACTTCCCGCCGATAACCCCACTCCCGCAACTTCTTGATGGCACCTTCATCCCTTGAGTCGAGCACTTTGTGGAAGGCGTCAACGAAATCGCCTTGACCGAGTTTGCGTAGCGCCTTATCGGCTTCCCGTTCTCCGAGAAAGGGGATTAAGGCTGGGATTGCTTGCGGGTCACCAATTTCGCCCAGAGCCCAGAAAATTTTCTCCCGCATCTCCCGCAATTTTGTTCGTTGCAACTTTTCCATCAACTTCGGCACCGCTTCCTTCGCCCTGCGGCTCCCCAACCCTTCAATAGCCAGAAGATGCGCCTTTTCGCCGTTCCATTCCAACAACTCGTTTTTGTGTGCGGGCAAATCAAGGACTTTCAGCAAGATGGGCACGGCGTCCTCTCGTCGCAGCAACTGCGTAAAAGCCTTTTGGCGAATTTCAGGCTTAGGGTCGCCAAAATCCAAAGCGATTTCTGGCAGAGATTTTTCTGCACGAAGGAGTGGGAGCGACCCGGCAAGGAAGGCAACGACCAAGAGAGGAGCGGTAATCGCCATAGCCAGTCCTATGGCAACAGCCTTAAATAAGTCTCCGGTTAAAGCGAGGTAGGAAATGAACCCAGAGAAGAAGCCCACAAACAATTGAACCACTGTGAGACCTAAAGTCTTTCTCAACCGAGCCCAAAACCTTTTCTGTCGCTTCGTCAACACTTGCCTTCACCACCGTTCAGGGAAGCGGCACGACCGCAAAGGATTTTGCCCCCGCTGCACCGGATGCGTCACCGATTACGGACCAAAGTCCGCAACATGATTTGCTTTGGGTTACGGCATCAATTATGGGCTGAAGCCCGCAGCATGGATGACCTATTTTACGCAAGACAACAGTGAAGCCCGCGGCACGAACCCAAGAGGGACTTTCAAAACACTCTCCCAATGAACCTGAAGCGGGTTTCAGAACGCCATCAGGGCAGGCATCGCTTTTGACCTTACTTTTGCGTTGCTTGCTCCATCACAAACTTCACTTTCGCATCAACTTTCGGGATGACGACGATGTGGAAGGGTTGGGTGATGACTTGCAGGACGATTGAGCCTTTGGGCGGTGAAGTTTCCCTCACTTTGGCGACAACTTCACCGTTGAGTTTTGAGACTTCGGAAATCTGGATGGCGTAACCGCTTGTGGGCTTCTGTCCCATGAAAACCGCCAGAACCATGTTCTTGCTGAAGTCAACGGGTGGCAAATTTGGCGCTGGGAACTTGTTCCGATGGACTTGCTGCCACAATTTCGCCCATTCGCTTGGGTCGGTGATGACAATCTGTTTGGGTTCAGCGATGCCGCAGTGACTTCCTTTCCACTCGACAACAATCTCTAACCGCTTACCGTTCATTGCCGTTTTGACCTCGCTTCGCAGCGCTTCCCAAACGGGCTTGCCGTCCCAATCGTCGGGGACCTTAATTCCCAAAGCAGCCAACGCCGTTGCAGCAGTGTCCATCGTTTTGATTTCACGCTTCAGTTCGCCCTTCCTCGCTGCTAACCCACCTGCAGCAATCCAAGGTATGAGCACATCTTCAGGGTCAGCGCTGCCGTGAGTTTTATCGTGACCGCCATGATCGGCAGTCAAGATGAGCAAAGTCCGTTGCCACAACCCGTTTCGCTTCAACGCCGCTACGATTTTACCCGTCGCTTCATCGCACCTTTGCAGCGCATCCAAAAATTCTGGCGATGGTGGCACTCCTTTCTTCTCGTTGCCCCAGCCGTAACCGTGACCGGCGCTGTCTGGGTCGGAAAAGTGAACGAGAAGCAGGTTGGGCTTGACTTGTTCCAGAACTTGCACCGCTTCGTCCGCAACTTTCAACGCATTGCCGCTGACCACCTTTTCGGCGTCAAGGGTGTTGGGCTTAGCGAACTGCCGCAACTTGCTTTTGCTGACCACCATCGCTGTCCTCAATCCTGCCCGTTTAGCCAACTCAAAAATCGTCGGCACCTTGACATATCCCTCGTCCTCGCGGAACTTGTCGTTCCAAGTCACTCCGTGTTTTTGCATTGTCACTCCCGTGACCATTGATGTGTGGGATGGCAAGGTTGAACTTGGGACGATAGTTTGAGCGGTCCAAGAGTAACTTCCCTCAACCAAAAATGCCTTCACCGTCGGCAATTTGCCTTCGGCGACTAATTGGCGGATGACCGAAGGCTTGCCCCCGTCCCAACTGACGATGACGACAACCCGATTAGTTTGCGCCCACAAAGGTGCAAGCACCAACCACGAAAGCGCCATCAGCCACGCAAATCGCTTCATCCCTTTCACCTCCGAAAAAAGTTTAGGGCATGGGCTGTCAAATTAGCCCATGCCCTTTATGGAAGTTTCAAGGTCAAAGACTTCAAGGTCTTCCCGGCTCCCACTCAACGCCGCGAGCGCGATATGCTGCAGCAATTTCAGCAGCACTGTTTCCCTCCAAGTCCTTCAACCATTTAGCGTGTCCGTCAGCGAAGTTCCAAATTCGCCCATCCAAATGTCGCCGCCCCTTTAGCCACCTTGCGGGGTAACCGTAACCGGGAATCATGTAGTAGACGCTGTAGGCATAGGTGCCTCTCCCGATTTCTGACATGAAGAAGAGTTTTGCGGGAGCGGCTACTTCCGCAAGACTTTTACCACCCATAGCCCAAGGGTTGGTGCTTCCGGGCGAAACGCTGGGCCAAGTGGTAGAGAGCCAGTAGTTAGTGGCGTAACTGAAGGGGAAAACCCGTATGCAATCTTCAGGCGTCATGTTCGGAAAAGCGCCAGGCCAGTTATGGGCGAGCAGGATGAGTTCGTAAGAACCGCCTCGGTTGCCGATGCATTTGGAGAAGTTAGGGCGTTCGCTATCGCTGGGGCAAATACCCACTTGGAAGTTGCGAATGTAAGGTTGTGCCGACAGCATCCATGGTGGCAAATGCGTGTAGTCGCCCTCGCACCAAGGTGTCGGGAAGAAACTGTCCGAACAAGTGACGGCAGGGAAGCGCTCGTCGTAGTCGTTGAGATACTGCAACACTGCCGTGCCCCAGTTCTTCATGTTGTTGAGACAATGGGTCTGGCGGGCTTTTTCCCGTGCCGTGCTGAACACGGGGAACAGAATTGCTGCCAGGATCGCGATTATCGCGATCACTACCAGCAATTCAATCAGCGTAAAGCCTACACGATAAGGCAAAGCAGGTGAAACTCCACGAACGAAGGTTGACCGTCGCCCACCTTCTCTTCGGTCGTGCCAACGCCAATTCTCTCGCCGCATCATTTTTGACCCCTCCTTTTTGCCCTCAGGTGAGGCTGTTTGTTTTTGGCGCTTTCATTTTAGCGCACTTTTTTTTGGGGTGTCAAGAATTCACACGCCTTCATTTTGCCCCACAGTGCTTCAGAGTCGTTTCAAGGCATCGTTAAGGTTCGTTTAAAGGCAAAGCCCAAGTCAGCATCCCTGCGGCAAAATCAACGCAGGCAAACTGACCGAGGTGATGAGATGTGCCGAAGCGAGTTTTGTTCGTTTGCACGGGCAATTCCGCTCGCAGCCA
>Ga0079992_130650_pt1 | contig 11671 bp, 9 predicted proteins | sample FaiFalFF_MnMetaG_3_FD_69197 | JGI IMG/M metagenome (GOLD analysis project Ga0079992, IMG submission 69197) | Freshwater microbial communities from Yellowstone National Park, Wyoming, USA - Fairy Falls B (FF_Mn_B) MetaG (SPADES assembly) (version 2) | ecosystem: Environmental > Aquatic > Freshwater... | reverse complement strand
TATTACAGCAGACAATGTATTTTGATATCTGGAATAATGATAATTACTTGCAGTTTATGTATGAAAGGTTGATGCTTTTGAAGGAATTACTATCGGAAACTGGGAGTATTTATGTGCATCTGGATCAAAGTGTAGGACATTATGTAAAAGTGATTATGGATGAAGTCTTTGGTGAAGATAACTTTTTAGGTGAAATCGTATGGTATAGATATAATAAGATACCGGATAAAACAAAGAAATTATATTTTAAAATGCACGATACAATTTTGTACTATGCTAAATCAAAAGGAAATCACTTCTTTAATTCTATTTTGGCGCCTACAGGAAAAAAAATAAAAAGAAAAAAAATGAAGAAGATTGAGGGAAGAATTGCTACTATTGATGAAGACACAGAATATATTCAAGAACTTCTATTAACAAGAAGTGTAATAGAAGTTATCCCTGATCCAAATATTGGTGATTCCTCTGAAAAAATCGGTTTTGAAACTCAAAAACCATCTCTGCTTTTAGAACTTTTTATATCTGCTTCTTGTCCAGAAGATGGAATAGTCCTTGACTGTTTTATTGGCTCAGGCACAACCGCAGCGGTTGCTCAAAAACTTGGTAGAAGATGGATTGGGTGCGATATAAACAAAGGTGCAGTTCAACTTACAAGTTCAAGATTACAGAAGATAATAAAAGAACAAATAGAAAAGAATGAAACAAAATATCCTACATTTGCTATTTATAAAGTAAATAATTATGACCTTAAACTTCTTCAAACAGAGGCGATAGAACTTGCAGTCCAGCATATTGGTATTCAAAGAACAAGAACCGATAGATTCTTTGACGGGACATTAGGAAAAAATCTTGTAAAAATTATTGATTTCAACCACCCTTTGACTTTACTTGATTTACAACTTCTTCAGGATGAATTAAAGAAAAGACCTGATGAGGAGAGGGATATAGTAATAGTTTGTCTCGGAAAAGAACTTGCGGTTGACCCATGGATTGATGAATGGAATAAGAAACATCCTGTGAACAAAATAAAAGTAATTGAGTTAAAAACAGATAAAAAATATGGTAGTTTCTTGATCCATAAGCCAGCAGAAGCAAAAGTTAAGATAGAAAGAAAGGGGAATAAAGCAATCATAGAAATAGAGAACTTTATTTCACCTACCATAATTGAAAGACTGAATATTGACAACAAAATTTTCAAAGTAAAAATTCCTGATTTCCGTTCAATGATAGACTGTGTTCTAATAGATACCAATTATGATGGCAATGTCTTCCGCATTGTTTATTCTGATGTCCCACAAAACAAAAGCGATATGGTAAAAGGAAGATACGAAGTAGAAATCCCAAATGGGAAAACAAAAGTTGCGGTAAAAATCATTGATATGCTCGGAGAAGAAGTCTTAAAGGTTTTTGACATATAAAATGTCTATGAATTCAAAATTATTTTCCTCTCTAAAACTACTCCAAGATTTAATGTTTTCACCTGAAAACAAATTAAAATTCGTTAAAGCATTTTGACTTAAATTTGCTCTTGTTCCTCTTCCAATTCTTAAAAGCTTTAATTCAATATAAGCAATTCTATTATTATTTAAATTTAGTTTTATATTACAAGGCTCATTGTAATTTCTACCAATAAATTCAGCGTTTATAATTTGATTTTGGAAATCTTCTCTAATTCTATTTGCTAAATTTGAAGCACATGGATGACTATTAGGAACTTGCTGATTATTCAAAATTTTTACAACATCTTTTTCTAATTTCTCAGCTTCTCCTCTTTCAAACTTTCCCATTTATAACACCTCCAAACAAACTAATTAAACTTGCTTCAATTGAAGCATATCTTTTAATTAAATCTTCAATTTCAAGTGAATGTTTAAGAATTTTATAGTAAATTTCATTTGAACTTTCAATATATTTTTTCTTATAGAAAAATCTGAAAACTCTAAGAAAATTCATAAAATCCTTTGAATCTTGAATAGTTTTGAAAATTTCTAAAACATTCTTAATACTTTTCACTTCATTTAACATATTAAGCCAATCATTTATAGGATATTCATTCAATTGCTTTGCTATTCCGATTGAGCCTTCTGAAATTTCATAAATGAGTTTTATATCATAATTCCAATTGTATTCATAACTTGAAAATTCTTCAAAACTTAAACTTTTAAATGAAATTTTTAATGTTCTTGAAAGGATTGTAGGAAGAATTTTTAAATAATTTGAGGTTATTAAAATAAATGTTGTTTTATTTTGATGTTCTTCAAGAATTTTTAAGAGTGAATTTTGAGCTTCAATTGTTAGCATATCAGCATCCATTATTATTACAATCCTTCTTTTGGCATATATTGGTGGTTTTTGTAATTCAATTTTTAAATTTCTAATTTGCTCAATTGATATATTTTTTAAATTATCAAAGTTATCAGGTCTTGGACCATAAGGTTTTAATTCACCAACACTAATAAAAATAATATCAGGATGATTTAATTTATAAATTTTTTCTTCACTTTTAGGATTACATAAAGAGCAAAAGTAAAGAGCTGTTGTAGATTTGCCAATTCCAAATTGACCATAAAATAGCAAAGGTGGAATATCCTTAAATTTTGAAATAGAAATTAAATTTTTTATAATATCCTTATGACCAATAATATTCATTTCTCAATTCCAAACCATCCAGGAATACCAATTATAAGAAAAAATGTATTTGGTATCCAAGCTGAGAGAATTGGATTTATTTTACCAACAATGCCAAGTGTTCTAAAAGCTTCTGAAAGTCCCCAATATATAAAAACGAAAATCACAGCTATACCAAATCCCCAAGCTCTACCTCTACCTTTTATTGCTACTGCAATTGGAAGTGATAATATCATTGTTATTAAATTCATAAATGGAAATGCTATTCTTATATGAAATTCTGTAAGCTCCGCATTTATTTCAAAACCTGCCTTTTTAAGCTTTTCAATTCTACTTGTTAATTCTTTTAAATTCATTTGCTGTAATTCTTTAACTTCTGTTAAAAATTCAAATGGACTTTCTTCAATTTCAAGATATTCTTTACTTTTAATTCTATTTAAAACGAAATTATCACTATTGAAAATTCGCTCTTCAATATCATATAAAATCCACTTGTTATTTTCATATTTTCCACTATTGGCATCAATTCTCCTTTTTATTTTCCCTTCTTTTTCAAGCTCAATAATAACAATTCCATTAGCAGAGCTTGTTAAGGCACTTATGCTATTAAAAAAATAAACCTTATTGCCACTTACAAAAGTTAAATTCATAGCAAATGTTCTTTCTTTTGGAATTTTTTTCCCTTCAATTTCAACAGCTTTTACCCATTCTGCTTTTTTCATCCAAGAGCCAACAATATCAAGATATAAAAAAAGTGAAATTATCGTCATCAAAATTGAAAAAATATAAATTGTTAAAAATGCTCTTTTCATACTTACTCCTATGGATTTTATTGCCATAATTTCAAATCTTCTTGATAAATCTCCTATTGAAAAAAATGATGATAACATTAAGGCAACAGGCAACATTAAAACAAATAAATATGGAATTTGATAAAAGTAGTATTTTATTGTTGAAAATATCTTAAAGCCTCTTTGAGGATTTATGAAGGTGTCTATGTTTTCAAAGAAATTTACGATTATATATAAAGCAATAACACCTGCTATAATAACGAAAAAAACTTTAATAAATTCCGTTAGGATGTAAATATCAATTTTCTTCATATTTATTTCTTTCTTCCATTATGAGTTTTAGAATAAAATCAACAGCTGAATTTATTTCAACTTCATATTTTTGACCATTATCTCTTCTTTGAATTTCAATTTTATTTTCTTTTAGTTTTTTCCCAATTATGATTTTAAATGGAATTCCAATTAAATCAGCATCGTTAAATTTAACACCAGGTGAAACATCTTCTCTATCATCAATTAAAACATCAATTTTGTTTTTTAATTCATCATATAATTTTTGGGCAAATCCATTTTTTATAATATCAATTATTACTGCTTCAAATGGAGCTATCGTTATAGGCCAAATAATTCCTTTTTCATCATGATATAACTCAATAGCACCTGCCATAATTCTTCCAAGTCCAATTCCATAACTACCCATTATAATAGGTTTTAATGAGCCATCTTTATCCTGAAAATAAGCACCCATCATTTGAGAGTATCTGGTACCAAGTTTAAATATATGACCAATTTCAATAGCTTTTTTAACTTTCAGTTTATTTTCACAATTTGAACATAAATCCCCATCTTTTACCTTCCTTATATCATAATAATTACTAAATTCTAAATTCCCTTTCCATCCTACATAATGGTAATCAACTTCATTTGCTCCAATAATTCCATCATCCATATATTTAATTGATTCATCAGCAATAATTTCAACATTTTTCAATCCATAAGGACCAATAAAACCAGGATAAGAGCCAATTTTAATAAAATCTTCATCATTAGCATAAAGAAAATTACCAATAATTTTTCTTAATTTTTCTTCATTTACTTCATAATCACCCCTTATCAAAACTAAATATGGTTTATCATCTACAAAGTAAAGAATGCTTTTTATTATATTTTCCTTATCAACTTTTAAGAAATTAGCTAATTCTTCAACGGATTTTATATTTGGTGTAAAAACTTTTTGGAATTTATCATATTTTGATACTGAATAATTTGGAACTTTTGAAATGGCAACTTCTAAATTAGCACTATAACCACAATTTTCACAAATAGCAATTTCATCCTCACCAGCATCTGAAATAATAGCAAATTCCTCAGATTGACTTCCACCCATTAATCCACTTGATGCTTTAATATGAACAAATTTTAATCCACATCTTTTAAAAATCCTTATATAAGCAATTCTGTGTAATTCATAACTTTTATCAAGCCCTTCCCAAGAACTATCAAGAGAATAAGAATCTTTCATTAAAAACTCTCTTACTCTTAAAAGACCTCCTCTTGGTCTTGGCTCATCTCTAAATTTTGTTTGAACTTGATACCAAATTTGAGGCAAATCTCTATATGAGTGAATATGTTTTCTTGCTAATTCAGTAATGATTTCTTCATGTGTAGGTGATAAAGCATATTCTCTATTTTTTCTATCTTTGACTCTAAACATATCATCACCATAAGTATCCCATCTTCCACTTTCTTTCCATAAACTTGAAGGTGTTAAGGCAGGTAAAAATAATTCTTGTGCTCCAATTCTATCCATTTCTTCTGTGATGATTTTATAAATTTTTTTAATAACTCTCCAACCAAGTGGCAAAAATACAAATATCCCTGATGATAATTGTCTAATAAATCCCCCTCTAATTAATAATTTATGACTTATATTTTCCGCATCCTGTGGCTCTTCTCTTAATGTTGGAATAAAAATTTCGCTAAATTTCATAATTGTTGAAAATTTTAAACCCTTTCATAAGAGTTTCCAATTTGTCTAATTAATCCTTTCAATTCTAAGGATGTTAAAGCGGTTATTAATTCAGAATAGTTTGGAAAAAATTCTAAAAGCTCATCAATACTAATTCTGCCTATAATTTTTTCATAAACCTTCTTTTCAAATTCACTTAATTCAATATCTTTTATATTTTTAATGCTTCCAAGACCAAAATTTGATAATATATCATCAGGACTTTCAACAATTTGAGCAATATGCTCTTTAATTAGTTTAATTGGTCCTTTTGCTTGTGGAATGTCTATTCTATTTGGAATTGTAAAAACATCTTTATTTAATTCAAAGGCATATTTAGCAGTTATTAAAGCACCTGAATCTTCACTTCCTTCAACTAATAAAACACCGATACTTAAAGCAGAAATTGTTAAATTTCTTATTGGAAATGTTTCTTTTGATGGTTTTGTTCCTATTGGAAATTGAGAAATTATTAAACCACCTTCATTATAAATTTTTTTAAATAATTTTTCGTTGCTTTTTGGATGTAAAATATCTATACCACTTCCAAGAACAACAATTGTATTAGGAAATGCTCCAAGGTGAGCATAAGTATCTATTCCAATAGCACCCCCTGAAACAATAACGAGTTTTTGAGATAAAACATTTGAAAATTTATAAGCGATATTTTTTCCATATTCACTTGGCTTCCTTGTTCCAACAATAGCAAATTTTAATTTTTTAAGAATTTCTAAATTACCCCAAGCATATAAAATTGGTGTTGTAAAATCATAATTTTTTAATTCCTCTGGAAAATCTTCATCTTCAAGTAATAAAATTTTTACATTAAGTGCTTTTGCCCTTTTGACTTCTTCCTCTGCTCTTTTAAAATCTAAATTTCTTATTGAAGGAATTAAATTTTTTGGAATAACTTCTAATAAATCTTCCGTTTTGGCTTTTAATATATTTTCAATAGTTTTAAATTTTTGAATTAACTTTCTATATCTAACAGGTCCAATCCCATCAGTTAATATAAGTGCGAGTTTTTCAATCAATTTTTAAATTATCCTCCCTAAAAATTTAAGACTTAAACTAACTATTTTATTTTCTTTTGGAATAACATTTAAATTTGAGCTTCCGTTATCTCCATTAAATGTTAAACTAACAATTTGAGGAGAAAATATGGCTTGAAATATAAAGTTTTGAGAAGCATAAAGTCCTAAAAATCCAAAACTTATAGGAGTTCCATTTGCTGTTGGTTTTGTTGAAAAAACTGACCCCTTATAAGAAAAATCAATTTTTGATATATTATAAGATGAAATTCCAAAATCAAATCCTAAAAGAAACATAGCTAAAATTTTAAAGCTCCTTTTGAATGCCTTGTCCAATAATTCTGAAACATAGATTACTTCTTCATTTTGCCCACCCACCCTAAAAATAAGCCTACGGCTTATGAACTTCGCCCCCCTTAAATTCCCCCCAAAAAACAATAATTTCCTGAAATTTTTATAAGTTCTTGACAATCAGCTACTTAACACCATCTATTGGACGAAGCACCTTTTAAACCATGGGCTTAATTTTAGGGTGATTATTATCCCTTAAAATTTTAAAACTATGGAAAATGAAATTAGTGATGAGCTTCTTGAAATTTTAGCCTGTCCTGTTTGTAAAGGTGATTTAGAATATAATAAGCAAGAAAATAAACTTATATGTCATAAATGTAGATTGAAATATCCTATAAGGGAAGGCATTCCAATAATGTTGGAGGAAGAAGCAGAAAAGTTTTAAATGTCTATGCTAATTTTACTTACATTTTATGAGATTTTAAGAAATGATGATAAACTTTTTGAGTTTTTATTTGAAATTCCAAAAGCTTACAATCCTTCAATTTACACTTATAAAATTGCAATTCCTTATAATGGTTATTTTGAGATAAGTTATGAAGTTTTAGAATTTTCAAAATTAAACTCAAATGATATTTTAAATGTTGCAAGTGAGAAAGTATTTGAAATTGAAAGAAAAGCATCTATTGATGTTGATTATATTGAATTGAAAATAAATCCATACTATAAAATTAATAATGAGCTTTATGTCAGAAACAAAATAAAGTTTAGAATAAATTTCTCTTATAATGGCATTCAAGCAGACCAAAATTATAATCCAAACCATAGAGAATTCATAAATTTTCCATTTCCTAAAAGTTGGATAAAGAAGAAAGTTTTTTCAAATCCTATTAATTTCTTTTCAAATGCTCAAATTTGGGTAAAAATTAAAATTAAAGATAGAGGAATTTATAAAATTAGTGCTAATGATTTATTAAATTTAGGAATTCCTCAAAACCTATTAACGATAAATCAATTATCATTATTTGCTAAAATAGATACATTAAGAAGTCCAATTGTTTATGCGGACAGCTTAATTAAAAATGTTGCTATATATGTTTATGATGAAAATGGCGATGGAATTTTAAATAATAATGATTATATTTTATTCTTTGGAGAAGGTGTTGAGGGATTTAGAAATATAAATGGCACTATTAAATTTTATAGAAATCCTTATGATAATTATAACTATTACATTTTAGCTATTGGCTCAAATTTCCAACCCAAATTTATGATTGAAAAAAATTTATCTTATAATCAAACTATTTATTCAACAGGTATTTTTAGGCATGATAGTGATATTGTAAATACAGGTAAAAAGGGTAGAATATGGCTCGGTGAAGAAATAAATTACAATAATAGTTTTAGTTATAACTTTTCACTTGATGGAATTGTTTCAAATAGTGGTTATGTTGAAATTTCATTAGTGGGTGCTGAGCCACTTTCTCCAAATGAATGTGGTGATGCAACACTACAAGTTATTTTAAATGGACAAGTAATTGATAATAATTTTTTAGCTAGCTCTATTGTAAGAAGAACTAAATCTTATAATGTCTCTAATTTACAATCAAATAATAATTTATCAATTAGTATTATAAGTGCTTCATGCTCAAATCCAAAAGTGTATTTAGATTATTTTGAAATTAGATGGACAAAAACAATAAGCGATGGCTCGGTTTATTTTCAAACGACTGCTTCTGCTAAATTAACGAATAATGCTTTAATGGTTTTAAATATAACCAATCCTTATGAGCCTATAATTTTGAGAAATTTTTCAGATGATGTTTATCCAAATAGTATATATTTCATAGCAAATGAATTTAAAACACCTATTTCAATTGAAGTTATGAATATTACTGAAAATTTATATGAGCTTTCAAATGTTGAATATATAATTATTGGACCGAGAGATTGGAGGAATGTTTTAAGTGATTATATTAATTATAGAAGCAGATTTTTTCCTGTTATCTGTGGGACTGATTTTTGTATAGATTCTATAAGTTTTCATAATGTTAAATATGTTGCTATTGAAGATGTTTTTGAGCAGTTTGGATTTGGTAGTAGAGACCCTGTTTCTATTAGAAATTTTTTATGGACATTATATAGAAATTCAAGCAATTTATTATATGGTTTAATTATTGGTGATGCAACATATGACTATAAGGATATTCTTAAAAAGGGAGGAAATATATTTCCTGTTTATTATGATTTTAATGAAAGCTTTGATATAAACTTTTCATTTGCAGGCTCTTTTGATGATTTTTATTTTGATTTTAGTGGTGATAAATATGCTGATATTAACTATGGAAGATTTCCCGCAAGGGACAAATCTGAAGTTTTAAATTATTTAAGAAAAGTTATAGATTATGAGACAAATAAGTTTTTCTCTGATTGGAAAAATAGAGTTTTGTTGGTTGCTGATGACTTTGTAAATGGCTCTTCAACTTGTGAAAGCTCTTGGCACTTAATCCCTTCAAATACAATTCAAAAATTCTTTATTCCTAAGAATGTTATTGTCCATCATGTTTATATGCACGAATATCCACTTGAAGGTGGTAAAAAACCACTTGCTAATCAAGATTTTATAAATAAATTTAATAGTGGTTATTTAGTTATAAATATATTTTCTCATGGTAATCCATCACAAATAGCAAGTGAGCAATTGTTTTCTTTATCTGATGTTGATAAGCTTAATGCTTACAATAGACCACCATATGTTTTAATTTTAAGTTGTAAAACTAATGTTTTTGATAGGGTTGATGGTGATTTAGCAGGACCAAAAGGACTTGGTGAATCAATGATAACAAATTCTAATGGTGCTATTGGTGTTTTATCTTCAACTGCTCTTTCATTTGTTGGAGCTAATGTTGCTTATGCCCAAGATATTTTTCAAACATTAAAAACTAATAAAAAATTTCCCTTAGGTTATGTATCAAGAATGGGTAAGAATAATTGGTACTATGTTTTATTTGGAGACCCAAGTGTTATGATAGGTTATCCGACTATTGATAATAATTTACAATTTCCTGATAGTGCTTTTGTTGGAGGAATTTATAAAGGCTCATTTTTAGAAAATAAAAATTATAGTGCAAGTGTTAGTTTAATTCCTATTGAATATCCTGTTACAGATAATACATGTTCTCCATCTCAGACATTTAATATTCTTGAACCCCATAAAATTTTATATAGAGCTTTTTTAAACTCAGATTCACTAAAACTTTATATTCCCAAAGATTTAGACCCAAATAGGAAACTTCAAGTAAGAGGTATTTATAATTATGCTAATAAATTTAAAGATTCTATAATGATTGGATTTAAACCCGAATTGATTGAGATAGATACTATTGGACCATCTTTAAAGTTGCTTTACAATTCAAAAGAAGTTTTTGATAGCTCCAAATTTATGCCAAAAGTTAAATTTACATTTTGGGCAAGTGATGAGCATGGCATATATTTAAGTCCTGGTTATAGGGATGTTGAAGTTTATATAGACGATAGAGAAGTTATAAAATTAACAGATAGGTTTAGTTATGAGCCAAATAGTTTAACAACCGGTAGTGCTGATTTTGAATTGGATTTTACAAATAATCAAGGATGGCATAAAATTACATTAAGAGCATTTGATACATATAATAATTTCTCCTCAAAGGATTACATTCTAAACTTTTCAGATGAAAATCTTAATATAACTGATTTCTTAATATATCCAAATCCCTACAAATCAGGTCCTTTATATTTAACATTTTATTCAAATTCACAAGCAAATGCTCAATTTAAAATCTATTCAATAAACGGGGATTTAGTTTATTTAAGCCCTAAATTAACAATAAATGTTGGTTTTAATGCTTTAAAATGGGATGTTAATAATATAGGAAGTGGATTATATATAGCACTTCTTGAAATTGAAAGAAATAAGGAAAAATTTAAATTCAAGAAAAAATTTGTAGTTGTAAAGTAATGTCTAAATTTTTTGATGATTTGAAGTTATATGCTCTAAAAGTTTTAATTTCTCTTTCAAAATTTATTCCAAATTTTATTTTAAATCTGATTTTTAAAATTTCAGCGAAAATTTGGTTTCTTATTGACAATGAAAGAAAATTAGCTGTTAAAAATAATTTAGAGATTATTCTTGGATATTCAAATAATCGTTTAATTTATGAAACATTTGAAAATTATATGTTAAATTTTGTGGATTTTTTAAAATCAAAATACAGAGATTGTGAAGATATACTAAATTATTTAAAAATTGAAAATTTTGAGCTTCTGGAAAGAACTTATAAAATTAAAAATAAACTGATTCTTTTAAGTGCTCATATTGGAAGTTGGGAAACTGCTTTAAATTTCATTAGCTGTCTTGGATATAAAAATATGGCAATAGTTGAAAGTATTGATAAAAGATGGCTTGATACATTAAATGAACTTAGAGCAAGTAAAGGAACAAAGTTAGTTTTAAATAATGAAATTAGGGAAATTATTAAGTTTTTAAATAATGAGGGAATTTTATGTGTTGTTTCTGATAGATATGTTGGAGGAAATTATTTATATTGTGAAATTTTTAATAGAAAAAGAAAAATTCCAATAGGTATTTTTAAGCTTAATGAAAAATTTAAAATTCCTCTTGTCTTTGCTTATGTTATAAGACAAAAAAGTTATTATTTAGGAGTTGTTCAAGATGCTTATTATGAAGAAAACTTAACATTTGAAAATATGCTAAATTTTTATTTGAAAAACCTTGAAATAGCAATAAAAAAATATCCTACTTATTGGTTTTCATTTGACTTTAATTGGTTATGAAATGAAGTATTTTTTAATCACTAATTAAAATAAAATCAATATTCAAATTTTTCAATTTCATTTCTGTCTTATCTGAAATTTCCTTTCCA
>Ga0079992_151951_pt1 | contig 11690 bp, 12 predicted proteins | sample FaiFalFF_MnMetaG_3_FD_69197 | JGI IMG/M metagenome (GOLD analysis project Ga0079992, IMG submission 69197) | Freshwater microbial communities from Yellowstone National Park, Wyoming, USA - Fairy Falls B (FF_Mn_B) MetaG (SPADES assembly) (version 2) | ecosystem: Environmental > Aquatic >... | reverse complement strand
AGCCTTCTGAGTTGGGCGGTAGAGCCGGGCCTCTGGTCCCTATTTGAGGGCTTGGTGAGCCGGCCGGACCCCATCCGGTCCACGGTGGGCGCTTTGCGGGCGTGGGCTCCCGGGCTTGGGGTGGAGCGGGCCAGGGTGGTTGCGGTCAATGCGGTCCTGCCGGCCTTCGGAGCGTGGGCCAGCCTCGCCGGAGACGACGGCACCATCAGCCGGGTCCGGGCGGCCTGGGCCACGGCTCCCGGCCTCGGGTCAAACTTCGTCACCCGCTACCTGCTGGACCAGGTCTGGGGCCTGACGGGGCCGGTTTGGGGGGCTGAGCATCAGGGGTGCCTTCACCTGTATGAGACCCTGTGCCGGCCGGGTCGGTGCGGGGAATGCCCCGTTGGGGAAGGACTCCGGCGTATACTTTAAGCAAGATGGGCGTATCTGCGGCGGTACTGGCCGGGGGCAAAAGCCGGCGGCTCCGCCGGGATAAGGGGGTTGTTGAGGTCGGGGGCCAGCCTCTCCTGGCCCGGGTCGTCCGGAGCCTTGCCTGGGTGTCGTCGGAGATTCTGGTGGTGGGCCGGTCGGATGGGCCGCCCCTGCCCGTGCCGGTCCGGTTTTTCCCCGACATTTTTCCCGGTCGGGCGGCCCTGGGGGGCCTTTACACGGCCCTTTCGGCGGCCACCTACCCCCTGGTTATCGTTGTTGGCTGTGACATGCCTTTTCTAAACCCGGACCTGCTCCGGTACCTGGTCACCCTGGCGGAAGGATTCGACGCCGTGGTTCCCTTGCTCGGGGATGAGCCCCAGCCTCTGCACGCCGTCTATACGGCAGCGTCCCGGGATGCCGCGGCCGACCAGCTCGGGACCGGCGACTTCAAGCTGGCCCGGTTTCTGGGGCGGCTCCGGGTGCGATTTGTGCCCGAGGCCGATTTAAGGTGGGCCGACCCGGAGTTGCGCTCGTTTTTCAACATCAACACGCCGGCCGACCTGGAGCTGGCCCGGGCGATGGCCGGCGCCGTCCGCCGCTGACGACGCCCTTCGGCTATCATTTACGGGGAGGTGTCGCCATGCCTGAGAGGCGTTTCATGGAGTACGAGGCCCGACCCGGGGAATCATTCGGTACCCTGCACATTCGCATCCCGATCCGCCGCCGGTTCGTGCCGGAAAGCGCCGCCCAGCACCTTCGCAACGCGGTGAAAGAGAGCCTCCTGGCCGTCCGGGCCCTGCTGGACGAGGCCATCCGGGGTCTTGAGGGTGAACAAACCCGGCCGGCCCCCCGCTGACCCATGGCGGAGGTTGTGCCCGGGGTTTTCCGGTTCCGGACCCGGCACAGCGCCAACAGCTATCTTATTACCGATGGGGCGGGCCGGGCTGTCCTGATTGACCCGGGCAGCTACCCCGGCGGTCCGGACCTGATCCGTGCCGTTGAAGGGCTCGGGGCGCGTGTTGCCGGCCTTGCCGGAATCCTACTTACCCACGCCCACCCCGACCACGCCGGGGCCGCCGCCCTGATCCAGGATTGGTCGGGGGCCCCGGTCTACGCCCACCCGGCGGAGTTTCCACGCCTCCTTCGGGCAGGCGGCCCCGGCCGGTTCCGCATGCCCCGGCCGGTCCGGCTGGTGCCCCTTGAGGACGGCGAGGTCGTTCCTGGGGTTGGGGGACTGGTCGCCGTCCACACCCCGGGCCATGCCCCCGGACACCTGGTGTTTTTCCTGCCCGACCGCAAGCTGGTTTTCCTCGGTGACCTCCTGCTTCGCACCGACGGCCGACTCGCCCGGCCCATCGGGCTTTTCGGCCGGTCGGCCGAGGCGCACCTGCGGTCGCTGAAGCGCACCCTGGCCCTGGGTGCCGAGACCGCCTTCTTCGGCCATGGGGACCCGGTTCTCGGCGGCTTTTCCGGTGAGCTCGACCGGTTTCTTGCGAACCTGCGGCCGGAGCCGGAATGGCTGCGGATTTTCCGGAACCTGCCGGAACTTATCCGGTTCGGCCTCCAGCGCTGACGGTGCCCGGCAGGCGCGCTGGGGATCGGTTATACTTCTCCAGATTCTGCCAGACCCGGAGGTGAACCGATGGCAGAGGAGCTCCTGATCACCCGGGCGGAAAGCTGCACCGTTGGCATTCCGGGCCGCTCGGTTAATTCCGTCCGCAACCACCACTTCGTCATCGACGAGCCGGCGTACGGCGGGGGGCCGGGAGAGGAGGTGACCCCGGCCGAGGCGTTTATGGCCGCCATTTCGGCGTGCGGCGTCCTGCTGGTCGACGCCTTCGCCCGGGAGGCCGGCTGGCCCCTGACCCGGGCCCACGCCGTCATTGAGGGGGTTCGTCTCAGGGACGACCCGGCCAACCTGCGGGAGGTCAACCTCCGGTTCGAGCTGGCCGGGGTGACCCGGGAGCAGGCCGAGGAGCTTGTCGAACGCTACCGGAACCGCTGACCGCTCTTCCGGGCGGTCGCGGTCGCGACCCGGGTTAACGTCGAGGTCACCGTCAGTTCTTAGAACCTTCGGCCTCGGGGGCAGACCATGGGACGGGTGCTGACTTTCGGTGTGGTCGGCCTTGAAGACCCTGATGTTGAGGGGTGGCTTGAGCTTGTCGCCAGCCACCCGGACTGCCGGATCGGTCCGGTCTGGGACTCCGACCCGGACCGGCTGGGCCGGACGGCCGAAAGGTTCGGGGCTGAGCCAGCTCCGGGCAGACCGGTTGGCGGGCGGCCGGTTACCGGTGCTGACTACGTCCTCCACCACCCGGTCGCCGAGGCGGTTATCATCGGGTCTGCACCTGGCGACCGGCGCCGGTGGGTTGAGCGGGCAGTTCAGGCGCGCAAGCACTGGCTTGCTCTCGGACCGTTCGCCCCGTTTATCCAGACCTTCGAGATTATTTACGCCCGGACCCGGGAGGGGGGCCGGACCGGGCTTGTGGTTATGCCCCTTCTCTTCGAGTCGGCCCCAGCCCGGGCAGCCGATCTGGTGCGGTCCGGCCGGGTAGGTCGGGTCTTCTCGGTTCTCGGCGTCTATCGCGTCCGCCGGCTGGCCGATTTCCCCTGGGACCCCTTTGTCATCCCCGGCCTGGAGCTTTTTACGTACATTATTTCGGCTTTCGGACGGCCGCGCCGGATTTACGCCGAAGACCATGCCGGACGGGTGGTCTCGGTCCTGGGCCGGCTCCCGGATGGGGGCATTCTCACCCTGGAGTTCGGGCGGGCGCTGCCGCCCAATATCCCTACTCCCGCCGAGACGCTCTTCGAAGTCGTCGGCGAAACCGGGGCCTTCCGGGTTGACGGCCTTCACCGGACAGTTGCCCTTTTCGGGGAGGGTACCGAACAGCCCGACGGGAACCCAAAGGCGGCGATCCTCGAAGAATTCCTCCGGCTGACCCGGACATCCGACCCGGCGGAGCGCCTGCGGCCCCTGGAGCTGGTCTTTGCCGCCTACCGGGTCATCGAAGCGACCCGCCGGTCGCTGGGGACCGGCCAGACCGTTGAGATCAGCTGGTGAAGGAGGAGGCGAAAAATGAGCAGGCTAACTGCTGAGGAGGCCCAGCTTCTATCGGAAGTGTCGGCCGAGAAGGTGTGGGCCCATGCCGAGGCCCTGGCCCGGTGGGAGAAGGTTTCCGGAACGCCGGGCGAGCTGGCGGCCGTGGATTACATCCAGACCCAGCTGGAGGCTTACGGGATTAAGACAACCCGCTACGAGTTCGAAAGCCTTTTAGGCTGGCCCGAGTCGGCCGAGGCCGAAATCAGGTCCCCCGAGCGGCGGCCGATGCGGGCGATAACCCATGGGCTGGCGCCCTCGACCCCGGAGGAGGGCCTTGAGGCGGGGGCGGTTTACCTGGGCGCCGGCCGGGAGGCCGATTTCCGGGGGGCGGATCTGGCCGGAAAGCTGGTCATTACCGAGGGGATGCCCTCGCCCCTTAAGGTCTTGCTGGCCCAGGAGCGCGGGGCGGCCGGGCTCATCGGCATCCAGGAGGAGCACATCCACGAGCTGTGCGTCTCGCCGGTGTGGGGCACGCCCACACCGAAGACGGCCCGGAACCTGGCCCGGATACCGGTAATATCCGTTGGGCGGGCCGACGGCGAGTATCTTAAGGGGTTGATTAAGGCCGGTCCGGTGCGGGTGTGGGTTCGGGCCCGGACCTTCTGGGGCTGGCGAAAGACGCCGATGGTGATTGGGGAGCTTGCGGGTTCGGTAGAGCCGGAGAAGTTTGTGCTCTTTTCGGGGCACCACTGTTCGTGGTACTTTGGGGCGATGGATAACGGGGCGGCCAATGCGACGATGCTGGAGGTCGGTCGAATTCTTGGGGCCCACCGTGGCGACCTGCGTCGGAGTGTGCGGATAGCCTTCTGGCCGGGGCACACCCAGGGCCGTTATTCGGGTTCGACCTGGTATGCGGACAACTTCTGGGAGGAGATCTACGACCACTGCGTTTTGCACGTAAACGCCGATTCGACGGGGGCCCGTGGTGCGGAGATTTACCATGCGCTGAGCATGCCGGAGACGAGGGAGTTTGCCCTTGAGGTCATCCGGGATGCCATTGGGCGTGAGGCCTATGCCGAGCGGATGCCCAGGGCGGGCGACCAGTCCTTCTGGGGTCACGGGGTCCCCTCGATTTTCATGAGCCTTTCGCTGGTTCCGCCCGAGCTTGCGGCCGAGCGGGGCCAGAGCCAGCTCTTCACGGCGGCCGGGGAAGTCGGCCCGGTTCGGGGGGGCCTCCCCTGGTTCTGGCACACGGCGGAGGATACGATTGACAAGCTGGACCCGGAGGTGCTGGTCCGGGACACGAAGGTGTATCTTCTGGCGGTCTGGCGGGCGGCGGTCGAGCCGGTTCTGCCCTTAAGGTACGGGGAGACGGCCCGGGAGCTTAAGGAGACCATTGAGTCGTACCAGGCGGCGGCCGGCGGGGCCTTTGACCTGGGGCCGGTGGTGGACCGGGTCCGGCGGCTGGAGGGGCTGGCCTTAGAACTTGACCGGGTAGCCGACCGGATTCGGGCCGAGGGGGCATCCGAGGAGGTTGTGCGGGCGGTGAATGCCGGTCTGATGGGGCTGGGTCGGGCGCTGGTGCCGGTGTATTTTACGGCGGCGGGTCCCTTTGACCACGACCTGGCGGTTCCGGTGCCGCCGGTGCCCCTTCTTGAGCCGGCCCGGCGGCTGGGGGAGCTGGGGCCGGATTCGGATGAGGCCCGGTTTTTGAAGACCGAGCTTGTGCGCAACCGCAACAAGGTGATGTTCTTTCTCAGGCAGGCCATCGAAACGGCCGGCCGGACCATCACAGTAATCAGGGAGGTATCCGGTGATTAAGCGGATTGACCACGTGGTGGTTGTCGTTCGGGACCTTGAGGCGGGGGTTCAGGCCTGGCAGAAGGCCCTGGGCCTTGGCGAGCCGTCCCGCCGGAGCACCGATTCTAGGGTCGGGTACATCGCCGCCGCCTTTGACCTGCCCGGCGGCGGCTTTCTCGAGCTGATTCAGCCGATCGATTCGAGCGGTCCGGTGGCCCGACGGCTGGAACGGAGCGGGGAGGGCGTCTACCTGGTCGCCCTGGCTGTTGAAGATTTGGGCTCGGCGGTAGCCCAGCTCCGCCAGCAGGGCGTGGAGGTCATCGAGGACGGGGGCCAAGTCTTCATTCACCCCCGGGCGACCAACGGCGTCCTGTTTCAACTGGTCCAGCCGGCCGGTTAGGGCTCAGGTCTTCACATCCCGGACCAGGGCCACGACCCGCCCGAGGATGGAGAATTCGACGTCGGTGATGGGCGGGTAAGCCGGGTTCTCGGCGAAGAGGGCCGGTTTGCCGCCGAGGGTCTTGAGCCGCTTCACGGTGACCTCATCCACGATGAGGGCCACGACCACATCGCCGGGCTCGGCCGTGGCCTGACGCCGTACAACCACATAATCGCCCGGCATGATGCCGGCGCCGGTCATGCTGTCGCCGGTTACCTCCAGGGCGAAGAACTGACCCGCCGGCCCGAGCCCCTCCCCGAGGCCGAGGTACCTGCCCGCTTCTTCAACGGCCAGGATCGGGGCCCCGGCCCGGGTCAGGCCCAGGACCGGGATCCGCTGGGCCGGCTCGTCCACGGGCCGCAGGACCTCAATGGCCCGGGCAAGCCGGGGCAGGCGCCGGATGTAACCCAGTTGTTCGAGCCGCTGGAGGTAACGGTGGACGGTGGCGCTGGAGCGGAGGCCGACAGCCTGGCCGATCTCCCGCACGGTCGGGAGAAGTCCCGTAGTTCTGAGGCGGGCGCCAATAAATTCCAGAATGCGCTTTTCGGTCGGGTTCAGTTCGACTTCTTCCATCGGGCACAATTATAGCCGAAAGCCGGCCCGCCCGGCTGACATTTATCTACATGTCGGGCTGCGATCGGGCCGGACCTTGCCGGCCTATTGACAAGGGGCCGGCTGACGTGTTCTAATCAGCCGTCAGCTTGACCCTACGGAGGGCAGAGCAATGGCGGGTAAGGAGTGGACTCGACGGGAGTTTCTGGGGCTGGGGGCAGCCCTGGGTCTGGGCCTTGCCGGGTGCGCCCCCCAGCAGGCCGGCACAACTCAGGGGCCTGCGGCGGGCGGGGACCAGCCGCGCTACGGCGGGGTACTGACCGTCTGGACCGGAGGGGACCCGCCCAACTACGACCTGCACCAGAATTCGACCTACATGGTCCTCTGGCCCCTGGCCCCGTGCTACAACCTGCTGGTTCAGTTCGACCCCCAGGACCCCAACCGGATTATTCCGGACCTGGCCGAGCGCTGGGAGGTAAGCCCCGACGGGAAGGTTTACACGTTTTACTTAAAGCGCGGGGTTAAATTCCACCACGGCAAACCCTTTAAGGCCGAGGACGTCAAGGCCAGCTTCGAGCGGATCATCTGGCCCCCGAAAGGAGTTGTGAGCCCGCGGCAGGGTGCGTTCACAGCCGTTGACGGTATTGAGACGCCGGACGATTACACCGTCAGGTTTGTCTTAAAGCGGCCGAATCCGTCCCTCCTGCCCAACATCGCCCAGGGCTGGAACGTCATCTATCCTAAGGATGTCCTCGAGGCCAAGGGCGACATGAAAAAGGATGTGGTCGGGACCGGGCCTTTTAAGTTCAAGGAACACGTCCGGGGCGTCAGCATCGAGCTGGTGAAGAATCCGGAGTACCACGTCGAAGGCCGGCCGTATCTGGACGGGGTAAAGTACTTCATCATTCCCGACCCCAACACGGCCCTCTCAGCCTTTATCTCCGGCCAGCTCCTCATGTACCGGCCCCGGCTCAAGAGCGACGCCGAGGAGGCGAGGCGCCAGCTCGGCGACCGGGTTGTCATCCAAACGGTCCAGAGCTATTCGTTCGATACCCTGACCCTTAATGCTCGGCGCAAGCCCTGGGATGACCCGAGGGTCCGGCTTGCCGTCTCCCTGGCCATCGACCGCAATGCGGCCATCCAGGTTCTCGCCCAGGGGGACGGGGTTGCGGGAGGCTTTATGCCCGCCGGGGGCCAGTGGGCCCTGCCGCCGGAAGAAATTGCCAGGCTTCCGGGCTACAGCCCGAACAAGGCCCAGGAAATCGAGCAGGCCAGGCGGCTCCTGGCCGAAGCCGGCTACCCGAACGGATTCAAGACCACGATGCTGACCCGGAAGGGGGCCGACTACGAGCCGATCTCGGTCTTTCTAAAGGACCAGCTTGCAAAGGTGGGCATCGACGCCGCCCTGGACGTCCAGGAGTCGGCCGCGGCTTACGACCGGCTGAACCAGCGGGAGTTTGACAGCGTGCCGTGGGGCCATGCCATCGCCCTGGACGACCCGGACGCCGTCTACGGCGAATTTTACCTGTGCAAGTCCGAACGCAACTACTCGGGCATCTGCGACCCGGAGGTCGAGGCCCTGTTCGAACGGCAGTCGCAGACCCTCGACCCGAATGAGCGCAAGCGGCTGGTCGGGGAGCTTGAGAAAAAGGCCCTTGTGACCCAGACGAAGATTATCCTGCTCTGGCGGCTTGACCGCACAATCCACTGGTCCACCGTCCGAAATTACCGGCGCCACCCGAGCCTCTATAATAACCAGCGGATGCAGGACGTCTGGCTGGCGGAAGCATAGGGAGTGGGCGGCATGTTTCGGGTAGACGAACCCGGCAGTTGACCCTCCGTGCCCAATCTAACTATACTTGGGTGAGCCCAGGGTCTTAACGGCGAGGCGCCATGACGCAGTACATCATCAGACGACTGTTGATGATGGTCCCCGTCCTCTTCGGGGTCTCGGTCATAGTCTTTGCCATCATGCGGATCGCCCCCGGGGACGTGGCCACCATGATCTTGATGGGCTCGGGCGGGGAAGGCGGGGCCAGCGCCGAGGCCATCGCCAAGCTCCGGGAACAGCTGGGACTCAACAAGCCCTACCATGTCCAGTACGTCGAGTTTATGGCCGGGCTCCTGCGCCTCGACCCGGGCAATTCCCTTTGGAGCGGCCAGCCCATTCGGCAGGAGCTCGGCCAGCGTCTGCCTATTACCATGGAGATTGCCCTGCTGGCTATCGTGATATCGTGGGCCATTGCTATTCCCACCGGAATTCTCTCGGCCATCCGCCAGGATACCTGGGTTGACTGGGTCTCCCGGGTCCTGTCCATCACCGGCCTGGCGGTTCCCGTCTTCTGGATGGGGACGCTGGTGATCATGGGCCTGACATACTGCTGCCGGTGGATTCCGCCCCTCGGCTACACCGACCCTCTCCGGGACCCATGGCGTCACTTCCAGCAGATCGTCTGGCCCACCCTCGTTCTCGGCTTCTTCCTGTCGGCCGTGGTGAGCCGGATGACCCGCTCGGCCATGCTGGAAGTGCTGCGGGAGGACTATATCCGGACGGCCTGGGCAAAGGGGCTACGGGAGCGGGTGATCGTTGTCCGGCACGCCATCAAAAATGCCCTCCTGCCCGTTATCACCCTTTCGTCCATTCAGCTTGGCAACCTGATGGGGGGTGCGGTCATCACCGAGACCATCTTCACCATTCCCGGTGTGGGCCGCTACCTGGTAGACGCTATTTTCCACCGGGACTACCCTGTCGTTCAGACGATTGTCATCATGTTGGCCGTCATCTTTGTGTTTCTTAACCTGGTCGTCGACCTTATCTACGGCTGGCTCGACCCGAGGATAAGGTACACATGAGCGAGCAGGTTCGGTCCGTCGAGGCCCAGCCGGTCCTGGCCGGGCGGCTGGCAACCCGGGCTGGGGTCGGGCGGCGGATTCTCCGGTTCATCCGGCGGAAGCCGACCGGGGCCATCGGGGCGGCGGTCATTTTGCTGATGGTCTTTACGGCCATCTTTGCCGATTACATCGCCCGCTACGACCCGTATCAGATCCGGACGGATAAACTTTTTACCCCGCCGGGAGCCGAGTTCTGGCTGGGGACGGACGATTTCGGCCGGGACCTCTTCAGCCGGATCGTCTACGGCTCGCAAATTTTCCTTTTCGTGGGAATTCTGGCCGTGCTTTTCGGGACCACTAACGGGGCCCTCTGGGGGCTCATCTCCGGCTACTTTGGGGGACGGACGGATTTCATTATCCAGCGGGTGATGGATGCGCTGATGGCTTTCCCGACCCTGGTTCTGGCCCTGGCGATTGTGGCGGCCCTGGGCCAGAGCACCACCAATGTCATCCTGGCGGTGGGCATCGTGCTTACGCCGACGGCCAACCGGGTTATAAGGTCGGTGGTCCTGTCCATCAAGCAAAACGTCTACATTGAGGCGGCCCGGGCCATCGGGGCACCCGAGCTCAGGATTATGTTTTTGCACGTTCTGCCCAACTGCGTTGCGCCGTATATTATCCTGGCAACGACGGCCCTGGGGACGGCCATTCTGGCCGAGGCCTCTTTAAGCTTTCTGGGCCTCGGGACGCCCCCGCCCGAGCCGGCCTGGGGCTCGATGCTGAGCGGGGCCGCCCAGCGCTACATCCGTCAGGCGCCGTGGATGGCGATTTACCCGGGGGTGGCAATCAGCCTTGCGGTCTTTGCCTTCAACATGTTCGGAGATGCCCTGCGGGACATCCTCGACCCGAGGCTTCGGGGCCGCTAAGTTCCGGACGCGGTTGCAGTCGTTGCCGGGACCGGTTTAAGCTAATAACGACCGGGTAGCCTCGGTTCCAGGAGGACAGGCCATGGACTTTCGATTCACGCCCGCCGAAGAGGCCTGGCGCCAGGAGCTCCGGAGTTTTCTCCGCCAGGAACTCCCCCAGTGGTACTGGGAGGAGGGCGACCCCGAGGACTGGACGGTCTCGGAGGAGGCCTGGGAGTTCTCAAACCGGTTCGTCCGCAGGCTTGGACAGGAGGGCTGGCTGGCGGTGGCCTGGCCGAAGGAATGGGGCGGTCAGGAGCGGTCGTACATCGAGCAGACGATCTTTGCCGAGGAGATGGCCTACCACCGGGCGCCCCTGGGCCGGGCATCGATGGGGACCCGGATCGTCGGCCCGACTATTATCGTCCACGGCACCGAGGAGCAGAAGCGGGAGCACCTGCCCCCCATTGCCGCCGGCGAGGTCGTCTGGTGCCAGGGGTTCTCCGAGCCGAACGCCGGCTCGGATCTGGCGTCCTTGCAGACCCGGGCGGTGGCCGACGGGGACGATTTCGTTATAACCGGGACGAAAATCTGGACCTCGGGAGCCCACAAGGCCGACTACTGTTTGCTGGCCGCCCGGACGAACCCCGACGCCCCCAAGCACCGGGGCATCTCGCTTTTTATCGTGCCGATGAAGACGCCGGGGATAACGGTGGTGCCCGTCATCGACATGCGGGATGCCCACTATTTCAACCAGGTTTTCTTCGATAACGTCCGGGTACCCCGGCGGAACATGGTCGGCCAGCAGGACCGGGGCTGGTATGCTATGGTGACAACCCTGGACTTTGAGCGATCGGGGGTGGAGCGGTCGGCCGAGGCCAGGCGGGTCATTGAGGAGCTGGTAGAATACGCCCGGACGACAACCCGGAACGGCCGGCCGCTGGCATCCGACCCGGTCGTCCGGCACCGGCTGGCCGACCTGGCCATTGAGACCGAGGTTGCCCGGATGCTGGCGTACCGGGTTGCTTCCATGCAGGCCCGGGGGCTCATCCCGAACTATGAGTCGTCCATGTCGAAGCTTTTCGGCTCGGAGCTTTCCCAGCGGGTTGCCAGCACCGGCCTGAAACTGCTGGGCCAGGCCGGGGTCCTGGTCAAAGGGTCGAAGTGGGCAAAGGTTAAGGGCCGCCTCCAGTGGATGTGGCTGGAGTCCTTTGCCAACACCATCCGGGCGGGGACGAGCGAGATCCAGCGCAACATCATCGCCGTCCGGGGCCTGGGCCTGCCGCGGTGACCGGGATGGGCCTCGCCTTACTTGACGGGCTCCGGGTGATTGAGGTTGCCCAGGGGGTGGCCGGGCCGGTGGCCGGAAAGTACTACGCCGCCCTTGGGGCCGACGTCCTGAAGGTTGAGCCGCCCGATGGGGACTGGGCCCGCCGGGTCGGGCCCTTCCCCGGGGATGAGCCCCACCCCGAGAAGAGCGGCCTCTTTCTTTACCTGAACACGGGCAAGCGGGGCATAACCCTGAACCTGGAGACGGCGACGGGCTGTCAGATCCTTCGCCGGCTGGCGGCCGATGCGGATATTCTCCTTTACGGCGGCCCGGCCGGATACCTGGAGGCCCGGGGGCCGGGGCCCCGGGAGCTTTCGGCCCCGGACCCCCGGCCGGGGCCCCTCTTGGGGGCGGGCTTCCGCGGGGGCGGGGCCGACC
>Ga0079992_146224_pt1 | contig 11712 bp, 7 predicted proteins | sample FaiFalFF_MnMetaG_3_FD_69197 | JGI IMG/M metagenome (GOLD analysis project Ga0079992, IMG submission 69197) | Freshwater microbial communities from Yellowstone National Park, Wyoming, USA - Fairy Falls B (FF_Mn_B) MetaG (SPADES assembly) (version 2) | ecosystem: Environmental > Aquatic > Freshwater... | reverse complement strand
CTCAACCTCTTTTATCGCTTGGGCGATCCGATTTGGCTCTGCTCCCACGATCTGATTTACGCCGGCTTCGACTGTTTCCAACCACTCCGTTGAATCCCTGAGTGTTATGCAGGGGGTTTTTGACCAGAAGGCCTCCTTCTGAAGCCCTCCGGAATCTGTTAGGACGAGCTTTGCGTGTTTGAGCAGCTTGAGCATGTCGATATAGCCTACCGGCTCTATAGGTTTGATGTTGCTTTGGTTTAGCGGTATGTTGAATTCCCGTAGTCTGTTCGCTGTCCTTGGGTGGATCGGGAAGATGATTTCTGTCTTAGCTTCCTGTATTCCTTTCAAAATGCTTTTCAGCCTTATTGGGTCATCGACGTTTTCCGCTCTGTGGAGTGTTAGTAAGCCGTATTCTTTATCAGAGAGCTCTAGTCTTTCTAGGATGTCAGAGCTATCGGCTTTATCCTCAAACTTTAGGAAGACGTCGTACATGGTGTCTCCCGTCACATATATTTCTCCTGTGACTGACTCCTTTTCTAAGTTCTTTTTGCAATTTGGTGTTGGTGCGAAGAGCATTTGTGAGCAGTGGTCTATAAGCCTTCTGTTTATCTCCTCAGCCATCCTCATGTCATAGCATCTGGCACCAGCTTCTATGTGGGCTACAGGTATGCCGAGCTTAACACTAGTTAAGGCTCCCGCTAAAGCTGAGTTGGTATCCCCAGGGATCAACACTAAAGAGTAAGCATTTTGTAGTAGGTACTTTTCAAGCCTCAGCATGATCTCCCCCGTTTGATAAGCGTGAGAGCCTGAGCCCACTTCCAAGTTCACCTTAGGATCTGGAAGCTCAAACTCTTCAAAAAATACTTGAGAAAGCCTGTAGTCGTAATGTTGACCAGTATGGATTATTTCTAATTCTAACCTCTGTTTTAAAGCCTCTTGGATTACAAGAGCCGTCTTGATTATCTGAGGCCTAGTGCCTACAATTATCGCTATTCTCATGCCTTATACGTTCTGCTCAATTTTGGATGGCTGTTTATTCTATTTATGAGTATATGGAACGGTTCACTATTTTATCTTGGGATGATGGAAAATATGGACAAGGCGGTTTTCCAGATACCGTCAGCCCTATCCATAACCGCATAGTATAGCCAAAGTTCCTCTCCGACGATTAGTGGGGATGGTGTATCAAGAGCGATTTCGCTTTTTATACCTGGTAGTATTACTGCTTTTTCCTTAGGACCGTTGATGAGTATCCCCTTATTAGTTGGGCTTTGGAAAAGGGGAGAATGATCCTCAATCAGACCTATATACTGTTTATATGGGAAGCCTACTGAATACGTTGAAGCTGCTGGAAGAAGATAGTATCTCTCACCTAATTGAATGCAACCGGGACAAAAGAGGGATTCATTCCACATCCCTTTAGGACCATTAAGATGCTTTAAAGGATTTCTTTCATATCTATATGCTTCTATCTCGGTCGGCGACCTAACACGCAGTTTCAATATCCCTATCATACGTAGCCAATATCTTGGTCCAAGCAACGCTTTCCATAAACCTCCTTTATTAGAGACATTACTATAATACAATAGCACTTCATCCTCCGCTTGTTTAACTACGCTAGGTCCTAAATCGATGTCGTTGCCCTCCCAGAAATATTCTGGTTTAATGAGTTCCTTTAAAAAACGCCATGGTCCCTTTAAATCTTCCGAGCAGGCTATACAAATTCTACGTCCCCCGTTTTTAGGCTTTCCCGCAAATACCATATAGTAGAATCCTTTAGCTTTAAACACTACAGGAGTCACTACCTGTTCATAGCCGATGTCTTCGGCGTCAAGAATAGGGTTTATTTCATTAAGCTTTTTAAAGTGCAAGCCATCATTCGAAATCGCTAGACCTATGCTGGCTCTAGACCATCTAACGTCGGAAGAGCCTGTGTAAAAGAAAAAAACACATTTATCGTAGAATAGTGAACCGAATGTGGCCGCACCAGAATCAAAACCTTGATCAGATGTATCTAATACTACACCCTTGTGCTCCTTTTTCCTGATACTAATCATCTACAATTCCTCTTACTTACGGTAACAAAGCAATAGGTTTGCCATACGCACCAACACGTCAAAGTATCTGTGTAGACATAACCTGTTCAGAGTTCTTAATTTTTCGGCTCCCTGCTTTTGAAGACGTTACGTGCACAATTAATGGGCTTCATAGCATCTAGACTTCTAATATTTTTACGTCAGCCAGCACGTTCTTTTGAAATGATAGTTTTTCGTCAACTTTTTAGCGAAGGACAACATGCTATTATAGATAAACATTAAGGATAATTCCTTTAAACTGCGGTACCTAATAATTTTATCCGATTCTAATAAGTAATGAATATTTCGAACAAGTTCTGGCAACTCTAAAGCAATTAATCGTTCAATGTAAAGAGCGCTGTTTGTGGGAGTTTCTGGGTGATTAATGTCGAACATATACTTTAAAAAATTATTGTTATTTAGCAAGGCAAATTCTATTGATGCCCACAATTTTGCGTTAACTTCCATAAAAACATAATCGTGCCTTTTATGACAATATTTGAATTCTGCAAGACCCCATCCTGAAAATTTAATATTCTGGATCATTCTCTGCGTATAATTTAGTAATTTTTTATCATAACATCTCCTAAGATAGATTGCTGACCCTCCTTTTATAGGAAGGCTTAATAACTCTTCATGCTGGAAAAAAGTTAGTATACTGCCATTTTTGGCAATAAAACCTACCCCATACGTTGATCGTCCGGGGATGTATTCTTGGAAAATTAATTCATGTTTGTTTGGAAGTCTTTCTAAATCCTTACGGGAATATAGGACTCCGCGGGGTCCTCCTCCCTTTTCGAATTTTGGTTTGTAAAAAATAGGGTATTCGTTACCAACCTTTCTAAAGTCTTCATATGTTTTAGGAACTGGAACCCCGAGAGCGGCTACTCTACGAATAAAGTTATATTTATCAAAGCATAGAAGATTGTTTCTCAAATAAGGTACTTTACCAACGTAGAAATCTCCGGTTTGTCTCACCATCCAATAGGTGCTTCGGGCACCTGTGGGCAAGACGCAATCATAGGCTTCGAAATCTTTTAGGTCCCTAACACGAACTATTTTATCATAATATCTAGTTACCGTTCCTTTAATCTCTTCACCTTCGAGAAGACCTCCATGTAAAATCCATTCTTTACCATATCTGCGTAGAAAACGTGCAATAGCTAAAGCTTGATCAAGAGCGGGGGATAGGATAAGAACTTTCTTCATCACTTGTCGACCTCTATGATGCAAGCTATACGCTCAGTTTTTACCCATGGCTGTATTTGATAAAGTCGAGGAATAATCTTTATAATAAAAGAATACAGCAGGTTCGGCATCATTTTACATATTGGGAAAATAAAGTCGAATAAGCCACCAAATTTTAAAATTCTCACAGAACGTAAAGCGATACCTGAATTTTTTACAATTCTTATGACTTCTTTCGGTTCGAAAAATCGGATATTATATAACGGGTCATTTGCGGCTAGTTTGGAAAAATTATTAACAAGCTTCAAATTTAACTTATTATGAACAAAAAATAAAATATACTTACGAGAAACTCGTTCTTGTTCTTTAAGTAAGGTGTAGATATCGTTGTTGTCGTTAAATAATACGAAGAAACCATTGTGGAAAACTAATTCAAACGCGTCATCTCTGAATGGTAATTTAAACGCATCAGCAGCTAAATAAAACAAATTTGAGTGTGAAAAACGATTTTTTAAATATTCGATTAGTCTTACTTCATAATCAGTTGCCACCACGAAAACGCCTCTTTTTGATAAGTAAATACTATCTTTACTGCTACCACAAGCTATTTCAAGTGAGTTATGGATTGAACGAAAATATTCGCAGATAAAAAATCCTGCTCTTGCTGGGCTTTTGAGATATTCTTCCAAATGAAATTGCCAAATCCTCCACCAAGATTCTTTTTCCATGCGCCTCTACAACATTTTTACCTTAGATTAGGCACTTTATCATTCAAGAAAGCCTGTGAACGAACAAAAACCTCTACGCCTATATCTTACCCTAAACTCCCAAATATTTTCGCCAGCCAAAGTTTTTGCCCATCTTGCTGTTTTGAAGACAAAGCAAGGGTTACCCTAATAAATATTGGAAGTAAGATCATGAACCAGAATACCGCGGTTGGAATCGTTGAGAATTCGTCAAAAGACACCAAAGGAGGGTCTCTTTTAAATAATCCGCTTAATTCGACATCCTTTAGCATGGCGTAGCTGTCTGAAAGCATTATTTGAAAACTTGTTTTCCCACTCACTTTTAGGTTTTGGCCGTAGGTTCGTGCCCGCTGATTCAACGAACCAAGTGCATAGAATTCGATAAAGTTTGCTTCGCTGGCGCTTACCTTTGGTGTTCGGGCTAGCATCTGAATGACCCCGTCTGGTACGATTATAAGTTGTTCAACATTAGTTATGTGGTATTTGATCTTCCCTGTAGCTACCTCAAGGTTGAACATACCATTGTGAGGTTCGATTACAAATCTTGTGTTGAGTTTTAGTATTGCATAGAAACCCTGCCCACCATCTATTGTGAGGTTATCTGTTTTGATAAGCAACTTTGAATAGCCCTCCATCTTAACACTTGTAACATTTAGTAAGGTAACGGTTCTATGAGTTGTCTTGATTTCGAGTTGTTTAAGCGTGGTTTTTAGAGGAAATAGTAGAGATGCAGCTTCAACCTTTACATCATTATTTAATCGTATTTCTCTCGAGTATCCCTCAATTCCTAAGATGAGATTCGGCTTTATTTTCGATAGATCTAAGTCTTCTAATAAAGAGCCAAGTAATGGGTAGTAAGCGGATACTTCCTCTTTATGCAACACTTCAACGATGGGTTTTATGTTTACGTAAAGTAGTTCACCGCTACCAAATCTCTGTCTTGTAACGAAAGGAGCTTCACTACCGGAACCTACATAGCGGCTTAAAACAAATGTTGTAGAGTTTCTAGGGGTTAGTTTCTGCAAAGCTACTTTATTCGGCAGGTTTAGCATTTTCTTATCAAATTCGATTCTTTCTGCGCTAAATGTTGAATTTTCGACTGAGAATAGTTTACTTGCGAAATAATAGTAGCCGTTCGTGTTGAGAATAATTAGTCTTCCACCTGCTTCTAGGTAAGCTAAATAATCTTCTATTGGTCGTAAATTAATAGAAATATTATATTTGAGCGAAAAATCGTCAAACGATACTTCGTAGAAACCATAATAGCGCAGCCCTATCCTTCCAGCTATGTTCTGCATATCAATAGATAAGTAATTTTTTCCATTAACCGCGATTTGATTCAATGTTCCATTAACGGTAACAGTAATGATGTATTCGTCTCCGAATTTCCATTTAAGATTTGTCTTGATACCAGGCCAATTCGGTATCGCCTTTTCGATACCATTAACGATTGTTCTAAAATGAACGTAGATGTAAAAATCTGTACCGAACATGATATCTGCAATTCTATAGTTTTTGGAGTCTACCCATGAATATATGAGGCTGACGTAGTTTAGTACCGAAGTGTTTCCGTTTACTGGTTTAACTTTATAGGTCGCAGTGAAATTTTCAGCGGAAACCGGTGAAATAATTACCCCTTCACCGTATTTTCCAACTTCGCCTCCAACCAGCTCTCCGTCAGCTATTCTCCATTTTCCTTTCACAATGTCGTATGATGTTAGTTTTTTATTGAAGGTGTCTTCGAATAGGCTTGTTAAAATGTTTCCTTGTGGGGGATCGTAAGCGATCACGATGGTTCTTGAGTTAAGTGCTTTAGCGTCAAGATCGTAGGCAACTGTGTAATTGTATAGCCCTTGGGAAAGGAGGTAATAAGCAATGTAAAGAGTTTGCTGATCACATATTGATTTGTCCATAGGTATTAATAATATAATATCGCCTCTTGGTAGAGGCGGAGATAATTTAGTTACATTGTATATTTTGACCTCTGAATTTTCATAGACGATTGGTAGCATTTTTACATAGCTTGTTAAAAAGCGATCAGCGAAGTTGTTTAATTGTGCTAAATCTCTGTTATGTAAATACACATAGGCGTGATTATAGGCTGGGTGTCTATAAAGCTGTGTGAAAGCCATTTCAGGTCTGTAGGCCGAATATAGGATTTGCTTTAGGACAAGTTGATCTGCTGGTGTTGCAAACGTGGCTACTGCTGAGGAATACCCCGTTACGGTAGCTAACCACGTTTTTGGATCGTTGTCGAAGATCTTTTTTAAGGCGTTTATCGCCTCCATTTCGCTTTGAGAAGGTAGTTTAAATGGGTCATTCGCAAAAATATTCCAGTATTCTAAGTTTAGGAAGGTAGTCGATATTCCGGAGAGTACAACTACTCCTATTATTGCAGCTGCGGCGATGGCTTTGATATTATCATTTATTTTTCCTTTTCTTAGCTTGTCGACGACGTAAAGTATTGGTATTGGTGCGAGTATTGCTAGAGAGATTTCTATGAACAATATAAAGCGCTTCTCCCAATATCCAGCATCGAAGAAGAAGAGATTTATTATCGAAACGGTTTTACCGGCGATGAAGGCGAACACCATAAATATTATAAAAAATAATGTAGCAGTGGTGTAGAGTTTCGGATATTCCGTAAGCAAATAGAGAGCTACTATTGCCAGTAAACCGTTTATGCCGAGCATTACTGGGTAGATGAACCAGGGAACCAAACCTATCGTGTTAACTTGCCACGTGTGGAAAGAGTCTAGGACCGTCATCCAAGAAAGGAGAGCGATAGAGTAAACAAAGAAGAGCGCTATAACCAGCACCTTTGCAACACGGTTCCAACCAATGCCAAACAGTTTATTAAGAGATGGGAGTTTAGGTTGGATGCTTCGCCTATACACTAACGCAAACATGGAAGCAATAATTGGTGCAGCAAGTGAAATAAGCAAAGGAGTATTTAGTGTAAAACGGTGGAGGATTCGAGACAATGCTGAGTAAATTACGACTATAACTATCATACTGATTATGCTTGACTTCAAGCTCTCGTCTATTCTATATTTTTCATTCTTCACGATGAATCCGAGAATAGCTAGGAATAGGATAAAAACCACAGCCTCAACTACGTGAGTTAGATATAAGGCAGCTACTAGAACAGAGAAAAGTGTAAGGTATTTTTTCTCTTCGATTGCTCTTTTACCCATCAGAAAGATAACTACCATCAAGAGTATGAGGGATATTGTGGCCGGAACATACCATAATCCGATTAAACCGTAAATTGTTCCATTATAGGTTTTATTTGCCGTAGAAGATAAGAGTTGTAGCTGCGCCTGTCCTGTCGAAGAGAGTTTTAAATGTAGAAAGTATATCCAAGCGCCATTTGTAAAGAGAAACATGAAAAGTGTAGCCAGCGAAGGGTGTCTAGCATCAAAGTTTTCGAAATACGTTTTTGTCATAACATAAAAGGCTAATGGCAACATCACGTTCAGCACAACCAATGTGGTTTGAACTACTGCTAATGACGAATTTGAAAAATTGAGGAATGCAGACTCGTGTAGGTGCGCCAATAAGTAAGGAAAGGATAAGTAAAGTTCAGGCGTCCTCCATAGGATTATGCTGCTGGCGTAATGTCGCGAGATGTCTGTACCTGGTAGTAGCGCAAAGCCTGGATATATAAAATAGAAGGATAGCGTGTAAAACGCTATGGATAATAAGAGGGCCAGTATGTCGACATTTTTTATGAGCGACCCCTTTTTGAACATTAATGGCTTACACCAATGCTTCAACACAGAAAGCAAACCTAGCACAATATAGCTGAGCAAGATCACTGTTCCTCGAAGGCGTCCATCTATAGGTAGAAGAGCAAGAACTAGCAGTCCCGTGTATATGTAGCTGAGTATGTATGAGAGGATTATGCCCTCGAGCCTTGTAAAGTATAATATAAGCCCGGAAAGGTTCAGCAGCGCATACCCTGGAAGAAGGGATGTGCAGACTAAGGCTAAGATGGTACGGATCAACCCCCCATCTTCAGATGGTGAAGCCAAAGCGAGGAGAGCTGCGGACGAGGAGATTAATGCGGTGTCGACCGCCAGCCCCCAATTAAACCTTAGTCTAGAGTTACACTTCGTTTCAACTCTTATTTCATAGCCGCCAATCATAAAGTACAGAACCATTATTGTGAAGATTTCGAATAAAAAGAGCGGATACTTTATCCACGAATCTATCAACCATATTGTGATTAATGAGAATGCTGCTGCTAACGCAGTAACTAATACCAAATTTCTCGCAGAAGAAAACTGTTTACTCATTAATTGCAAATCTTCAAAATAAGCTTGAAGAATTCGTCAGCGATCTTGTTTCTATCGAACTTTTCCTCTACAAGCATTCTAGCCCTCCTCCCCATAACCTCTCTGAGTTCCGCATTATGGTAGAACCATAAAATCGCCTTTGAAAGTTCCTCGTCATCAAGAGGTAGTGTCGTCAAACCCACTTCACCCTCCTTAATTATCCTAGCTAATAAAGAGTCGTCATAAACGGTGGCTATGACTGGAACAGCACAGGCACAATACTCGTAGAACTTTGCTGGTACTGAATTTTTCCAAAGTGGATTATCATCATATGGAACTATAGCTACGTCGCCTGCCGAGATTATTTGGGCAAGTTTAACCTTATCGTTCTTAGCACCCAAATAGAGAACGTTGTCTTTTAAACCAAAATTTTCAGCTAACCTTAATAATTTCGGCAGGTCTCCGGAACCGGCTACCAACAATCTTATCTTGTTGCGAAATGCATTATCGAGCCTTGCAAGGGCTTTAATGACTACGTCAAGCCTATAATATCCTCCAACACCACCTTCATAAACGATAACGAAGTCGTCGTCTTTAAGCCCAAACCTTCTCCTAACAACACTTTTCTCGTAAGGTCTGAAGACGTTTATGTCAGCACCATTTGGCACAATCTTAACCCCCCTTACACCTCTTAGCCTAAGGCTGCGAGCGACGAGTCGGGTAACCGTTACGACCAAATCGCTTTTATTGTAGAGACTTGTCATTAAAGCCTTGAGCAACCTATACACTCCCTTCAAGCTCTTTGACGAAGCCTTATTGATAACATAATCTTCCCACTCATCCCTAACATCAAACACAACCTTTGCATGAGCAAATTTTGATGCAACGTATGCGCCAACCGAAGGTTCACCGCTAGGTAGAGAAATTACGACAACTTTCGGTCTCAATGCGAGGATGATTATAGGCGCTACGATTACTGAAGAGAAAATATCGAACAATAAAGAAAATATGCTGTCAACCCAAAAGGTTGGAATAACATTATAGATTGGTACACCTTCCCAGCTCCTAAAGCCTGCCATACTCAAGCTTCTCGGAGAAAACACTCCAATAACAGCAACATCATGCCCCTTATCTTTGAAATACTTTGCAAAGAACCCTATCCTAGTCCAGCCAGCAGCTGGAAAAGGATTAGCGAATCCGAGGAAAAACAGAATTCTCAAATCACATCGACAATGGAAGTCCCATCTAGACTTCCAAAGCTTTATTTGTTGGATGGCGGTTAAGTGTAATCGAATTGCAAAGCATATCGTCTGCTGGTTCGATTAGGTTATTTAGCGGAGCCTTTCACCGCTCGGCTTGTTGCTGAAAAGCCTGGAATGCTTGTGCGAGAGGTCTCCATAGCCCTTATTAGGCAAGACCCCTCTGTCGAGTTCCAAAACTTTGGTAGCGTGATCTTGAGGCAGCATATTGTTATAGTTCTGATAAGATCTTCCGCCACGCATCTAACGTCTTCTCGAAGCTGAAGTTCTCCCTAACGTAATTATAAGCTTTGATGCTAACCTCCTCTAGAAGCTCTGGATTATTAAGAAGCTCTATTATCCTCTCAGCGATATGTATCGGATCGTCGGACTTAAGCAAGAAGCCGGTTTCACCCTCCTTAATTATGTCTGGTATAGCGCCGACAGGCGTCGCTAAAACAGGCGTACCACAGGCCATCGCCTCTAAAACAACATTAGGTAACCCCTCAGTCGCGGATGGCAAAACAAGTAATCTTAATTTATTCAGTAACAAAGGAAGTTCATGGTATGGTAACCATTTAAGGACTTTCACGTGCCCGCCATTAAAAACGCCAATCTTTTTATTAACAAGACTAAAAAGGGGGCCCTCTCCAACAAGAACAAAATCCACATTTCTTATACGCTTAACTACAAGTGGTATCGCTTCTACGAAATTCAAAACCCCTTTCTCCCATGAAAAACGTCCTACATATCCTACACTATTACCACGACTAGCAAACGGTATTATCAAATTAAAGAGATTAAAATTTAGAAAATGTTCACGTGCCACAGCCATCTTATGCATAAATTTCGCCAATTCATCCTCCCTAATGATAACTTTCGAATAAACTACTATCCTATCTGCGAGAAACCTTACTAAATTCCGCACAATAACTAAGGCATTAATTAGGGGTAGCCTCTGAAATCTTGCGCTCTTTACTATTGAACCAGTATGGCATACGACCGCCTTTTTTCTAAAAAGTTTGGTGAATAAAACAGGTAAAAGTAACGTCTCTCCGCCAATAAAAAACAAATAAAGGTCTGCTTGAAGATGTATTGCAAATATTCTAGCGACAATCTCGAGTTGGGCTTTGAAATATTTGAGAATAGCTAACAATAAATTCTTACCCTCTCTACCACCGCGGCTCACATTACTTATACCATAAAATGAAAATCTGCAGTTACCACACGAGTAAAATCTCGAAAAATCTCTACTCGTAATAACGTAAACTTTCTTGGAAAAATTACAAATAATGTTGATCAAGTTCGCCAGAGGTGGAAAACCAGCTGACGATATTGGAAAGGTAATTATACATACACCTTGACTATGAGAGCCAAAAACACACAGCCCATCTTTAGCACGATCCTTAGTCAAACTATACACAAACCTCAATTATCTCATGCTAACATCGTCGATCACGATCCTATCTCCAACCCTATGCACAGGGCACTTACCCCTAACCTCAACAACATCCATCTCAAGCACCATATTTCGCCTCCCTCACCACGCTGATCAAAACCCAAAGAATAACAGCTGTGGTCAGCAACATCAAACCAACCAATGTTGCACCCAACGCTATCAAAACGATGTTCGTAACGATCTGCCTAGTAGAGGCGAATATGTGCAGGGTCCAAACCCAGAAGATGAGCGCCACTAACAGAGCTGCGAAACCAGGCAGCCCATAGAAGACTAGTGGTCGTTTTATTGATAGATGCTTCACTGTGCTAAAAACAACATCCAAACCATGCAGAAGTGGGTTGTGGGTCGATGGCTTCTCAATGTCATATCTGATTTTGATCGGAATCTCTTTGATTCTTAAACCCTGCTCCTTAGCCTTGAGAAGTATTTCTGTTGAAGCCCCCATCCCCATCTCGCTCGGCATGATAGAGTAGATCGCCTTCCTGCTGTATGCTCTGAACCCTGATTGTGCATCGGTAATGTCCTTATAAGAAACGCGTTTAGTAATTTTAGTTATTACCTTAATACCTAGACTCCTATACCGAGGCAGCTCCTTTTTTCCATTTAAGAACCTCGATCCAATAACTATATCCGCTTCTCCTTTGATTATGGGAGATAAAAGTTTAGGTATATCATCTGGGTTATGTTGAAGATCGGCATCTAAAATAATCATAGCTGATGCGTTCTCTTCACGAGCAGCCTTAA
>Ga0079992_134109_pt1 | contig 11714 bp, 9 predicted proteins | sample FaiFalFF_MnMetaG_3_FD_69197 | JGI IMG/M metagenome (GOLD analysis project Ga0079992, IMG submission 69197) | Freshwater microbial communities from Yellowstone National Park, Wyoming, USA - Fairy Falls B (FF_Mn_B) MetaG (SPADES assembly) (version 2) | ecosystem: Environmental > Aquatic > Freshwater... | reverse complement strand
CAACCACCCCAAAGCTTTTAGGATCGTCAACCTCTTTAAGAAGAACCATTGCATCGTAGTTATTATTAACAAACTCTCTAACATATTCTTTAATTCCATTCTGAAGTATATTATCGCCCAAGTAAACAATAAATTTATCATCACCTACAAAATCTTTACATAAGCCTATTGCATGGGCAATTCCTTTAGGGAAACCTTGATATATGTAAGTTATACGAGCGCCAAATCTAGAACCATCACCATAATGCTCTCGCACCAATTCTGGAAATGTTTCTCCTAGAACAATCGCTATGTCTTTAATTTCAGCGGAGATTAAATCCTCAAGAGCATACTGGCTTATAGGCTTATTAGCTATCGGTATAAGTTGTTTAGGGCCGGAATATGTTAACGGACGAAGTCTGGTACCTGCACCTCCGTGAAGAATGATTCCTTTCATGACAATCAAATATTTATAAATCCAGTTCTATTAGCCTTTTAGAATATAGTCCTAAACTATCAAAAAGGCATAAATCATAATCATCCATAACATAATTTTAACTGAAGACCTTGAAAATTCTTGATTAATTATTCAATAAAAAGAACACCTATCCCAGCCCCTCTCTGGTTTCAATCCTTAATGATTTCTTGATGCCAATAACCATGTTTTATTTCGTTCCAGAACTTACTAATTTCATCAAAAATTTCATAATATTGGGCAGTGACAATTTTCAGGTCGTACCTCTTTTTCTACCAACCGTCTTCCTTCCAGTCATCCTGTAGGAGAAGTTCTTTTCTCCTAACGGCTTGCATATGGTTTCTGCTATTTTTTGGTTTTAGCCTGTTTGCTATTACTGGTGCTTCTGTATTCTATGTGAATTCTTTTTACTCCCATTACTTTCATTATTGTTTTAAGCGTTGTATTTTGAATGATTTTAGACGGTTTTCTTGTATTCTAAATTGAGTTACAGTTTTTCTGTATATATTTGATATACTGCAATATTTCCAAACGTTGCTAAATTTTCTAATTTCTTAATATGCCCTATTTCGTCCATATACCAAATAGCATAAATTAAATTTTCATTACATTTAATCATCCAAGCAATTTTATCGAGAGTATAGAAAGGGGGTGCTACACGAATTTTCAAATCTGAACGTAAATACATTAAAGCAAATCCCTGAAATTTTTCTGGTACAATAATTAAAGCATTAACAGTGGCGTTCTCATTTATCCACGAAAAGGCTACTATAATATCTGGAATATCTTCAAATATGACTGAAGACTCTACAAGTCCGGAAGGCATATAGGTGTAGGCATATAGATATCCAAGCTTAATAACGGAAGATACATAACCAACACTAACTATACAAAGCAATAAAAACCCCAGCAACATTATCCTAAAGTGTTTTTTCTGTGCAAAAGCTCCTATTTTTTCCAAAGCATTCCCTACATAGACAGTTAATGGAATAGGTAGCAGTAAAATCCACCACCAATAATACGAAAGAGCGAACCAAGGATAGATAATTATACTATAAGAAGCAATACAAAGCCAAATCAGCATAGGAGTAAAAACTTTATCCCTAAAAAACCCTTTCACAGCCAGCGGAAGCAAGGGAACCACAACGTGCAATGACAAACCCCCAACATAACTTAATACCTTCCAATAGTCACCGCCCAAGAAGCGTGGGTCGCTCAAAAAATAATTAGTAAAAACAAAAAATCCAGTATCAGAAGGTGGCTGAATAGGCATAACACGATCACTATAGTTTGGATAAATAAACTGTTCACGAACTCCTAAAATAAAAATAATTATTGAGGGGAGAAAAACAATAAAAGTTTTTAAAGATAGCCAGTTTTTTCTTGCTAAACTATTTATACTTTGCCAAAAAAGAACAACAAACAATAAAACCGCAGCTAACTGATGAGATAAAACAACTAAAACTGACAAAACAAGAACTGTAATAGGTTTTTTTATCGCTACGGTAATAATATTAAGCCTAGCCTTAGTTAAAAGTAAGAACAAAAATGCAAATCCTAGTTCTTCGCGAAGTTGATCCCAACCAGTTCTTAAAACCGCAGGTTGTAACGAAAAAAGCAACGCAGTCACAAAACTTTTCTTCTCACTCCAACATAGACCCTTATAAAGTAAATGATAAAATGTTAACACAAACATTCCATAAAAAACTGGACCAGCAATCTTTAAAAACAAAAATAGCTCAACATTACTTAATTTCCAAAAAAACCATAAAATATAAACAGTTAAAGGTGACCAAGCCCAACCGAAAAGTCTTAAAGAGCCATCGTCAGGAAAGACATAAAGTGAAGGTGCATAACCAGCTAGAAGATCATAACCCACAGGATAAGGTCCGCTTAAAAATTCAGGTAATAGTCTTATAACGAAGGCTATTAAAAAAATCACTAAACTGAACCCTCTACTGTTAAATGATGGAAATACCCTATTTTTCAATCTATTATATTTACCGTTACTTCTCTAATTTTATTAAGTCGTAAATTTTAACACGAACAGGCACTTATACCTTGCTTACATATTCTATAGATCGACTGCACTCATTAAACTCGTATTTAATTCTCATGTTCAATTATCCATTTGAAGAAATACGCTAAATTCATACGGGTTGACTTAAAATAGGGTAAAATTTCTCTATCTGAAACCTTACGTATATACCTCTGGATTATTACTCTCTTACTCCATATAATTCTAAAATTACGCAATATCCAAAGTTGTGCTTTAATAAACTCTATAAAATATATAAGCCAAACTTTCCTATGCTTATGTCTTAAAAAAATTAGTAAGGTATACCCTATTACTCTGGTTATCATAAATAAGAGAACAAATTTGAAAAGATTAATCAGCTCGAGATTCTTTATAAATGTTATTACTAAATTTCTTGAAGATAAAAAGGCTTCGCGACCGACATTGCCTTTTGTTGTCGCTCTTCCTTTATGGTAAACGATAGAAGATGGTACTAACTTTATTTTATAACCTGCAAGCCTAGCTCTCCAACATAGGTCTAAATCTTCAAAAATTGATTGATACAAAGGATCGAAAGCCCCTATTTTTTTAATTAGAGACTTACGTATCATTAAACAAGCTCCTCTAGCGGAGAATATATCGGTATTTTTATCGTATTGGCCATAATTCTCCTCAAATCTTCCTTGCATTACACTAAAGCCTAAAAGATTGAGAAAATCTCCCGTACTATCTATCTTAGTTGGATAGTCATATAGGAGAAGTTTACTTTGACAAATACCTATAGTTTCATCCTTTTCCATACATTTTTCGAGTTCAGAAAGCCAATCTGGTTTAACTATCGTATCATTATTCAGGAAAACAATATAATCTCCTACCGCGTACTTCAGTCCTTCATTGTTTCCTCCAGCATATTGCAAGTTTTTTGGAAGACTGACAAATTTGATAAGGGAGGTTTGGCTGAATTCTTTACGGATAAAGTCTAAACTGCCGTCTGTTGAACCATTATCAACAAAAATTATTTCATAATTAAGATGCCTCGTATTAAGCAATGAATTAAGGCACTTCTTAGACCATTCTTTATTGTTATAATTAAGTACTATTATTGATATCTTTGGTCGAAGGTTTGTTAAGCCTGGTTTTTGTTCCTCGCTCATCTATTCACTCTTACTACTAATGTTTTTAAGCCTTAAAATAATCAGAATTAAAATGAAAATAGCAACCGCTGTAAAAGCAGAGGTAATCATTCCCTGAAAAGAAACTCCTATTACCGAAGTCGTATAACTTTCAATGTAACTATTTAGATTCGCTAAATTGATTGAAATTGGTTTCAGAGAATCATCAATCGGTATGAAAAAGATACTATTTCCCCAAGACATAAAGTAGGCGCTTGTTGGCACCAAAGTGGCTCCCAAAAGCCCCAACAACAAGACTAAGAATGTTCTAGGAGTTTGTCTATTTAGAGAATAGTATTCCAGTAATAAGAAGTAAACTAAATAAATGAGCCAATGAGGTTGCCAACGTGAGAAAGCAAATATTGCTAAGCTTACCCCTGCTAGTAAGCTAATTAGTTTCCCGAAATCCATTTTTTTTATCATTAATCCAAAAAGAAGTAAAAGAAAATACAAAATTATTGTTACATAACGACTCTGAAATCCAGGAATATCTAAACTAACACCAAGCAAAAAGGAGTAATCTGGAAGTCTCTGTACAAATGCTTTAGAAGGAACAGATAATATGAACTCAGCAACCATGTATGGGATCAAAGATATTATAGAAGCGCTTACAAGTGCAAACATGTATTTCTTGAAGATACCTTTACTAACTTGGCCGGACAATCGCCAAACATAAAGAAGAATGAAAGGCAAGAACAAAACAGCAAAAGTTCTTATTCCAATACTCAAACCAAGAAGGATACCGCTAAGAATAAATTTTTCTTTTAGCAGAGCAACTAAAGACAAAACCATAAACCCTATCACAATAATGTCTAGACTCCCCCACATTTCAGCTATCAAAATTGAAAAAGGATTTAAAAGCCACACAACTAACATTTTTTGAGCTAATTTAATCGAACCTGTGAGTTTACCCACTATTAAATAACTATATAAACCAATGGCAATGTCAGTTATGACATTGGGCAATTTTAACATAAATACTAAAAGATATGAGCTAGGAGTGTTTGCAAAGCTCCATAAAGAATGCTGAACCATTGGATTCCAGTAGTTCCCAGGAAAAATATCTAAAATGGATAAATGGGTAATTGGTAAAGCAAGCCAAAAGTTATAAATCAAAAATAGAATTAAAAACCACCATCCACCTTGAGTTGGAGAATTGTTTAAAACGTTTGACCAAGGAAAAACCGGCGTGGCTCCATAAACTATATCTATAAAATCGCTACTTAATGGTGTAAATGTTGCGAGTATTGATTTAAAAGCAAAAGCTGACAAAACAAAGGCAACAAAATATCTAAAACCTTTATTATACTCTTTTATTTCAAGATGTGGCGCATTCAAGAGAAAATCAGTAATTCTCTTCATTCTTTTAGCTATAAAGATAGAAATAAAAAATAAGATAGTTATAATATAGATAAATATTTTAACAAAATCATTGTTATTATAGAAAATATTTCTAAGTTGGATATCTGTTACTGTAAGCATATGTAAGGCAAGATCGCGTTTGGTAGGATCGTTAGGATCGGCTAAATTAAGGTCAAAACGTATTCCTGTTATATGTTTAAGAGAAATAGCATCATTCCATTCTGGCGACACATCATTCGGCCCTGTAAAAGTATTTTCAACCAACCAACCAGTTCCCTTTATAGGAATAACTATCTGTTTCCAACCTACCCAATTAATAACATAGCCATCCCATCCCTTCCAGTTGCCGTTGCTGTCATACAGGTACACTCCAAAAGTATAATTAAAGGTAGCATGGTATGGAGAATAAGGGCTAAATGATCCAACTGATGAATCGGCAAAAAGTTTAAATGATAAATATTGATAACTAGAAATATCAATTTCTTTCTGAAAAACTGCTAGCACATATATTTCGGTCGAGTTTTGACCAAGACGTTTTATTTCAAAATTCTTAAAGCGTGCTTCTTGGTTAGGTGCCATACTGCCTATAGCGACCGCCCTGATATCATGCAATTTGAGAGTTGTCGTTACTTTTAAGTAAAGTAGATTGTTAATGCTAACTTTAAAAATCAGATTTGACGATCTTTCTTCAAAAGTAATATCTATTGAATACCAATTCCCCAAACTAAAATCAGCATTAATTTTTGCACCGTTATCAACAAATATTGATGTGCCAGGAAGAGTCCAAGCAAAATCTAAATAATTTGAATTTACATTGCCCCATGGAAATCTTAAATATGCAAGAGCGTTACCAAAAGAATCTAAAAATGCAAAAATCATTGTGTCGGAGCTTGCTGCTAACAGCTTGTAATCAAAGCTTATCATATAAGTAGATTCCGTATCGTAGAATAAAACAGGCTTCTTAATATAGGCATATTCATCGTATGAAGATTTTGAATGATACGTGTATTGCAAACTTTCATCTTTACTAATCTCAGAAACGGTATTCTTAGAGAATATGTTTATCCACGCATTAAGAGTTTCGTTTAATGGATCTTTGAATATAATTTCTTCTGCTCTGCTAAAAATTCCTCCAAAAGTTATTGTTAGCCCATTATTACTTTGATTTATATAAAGTATCCTATCTTTTAGACTATTATCCCCTAGTATCTTCCAGGTGATTGGAGAATTCTCAGAAAAAATATTTTGTTGTGAGAGGCTGCTGTTTGAAGGCAATGTTAAACTTACTATTACCGATAAGATAACTAAAATTATTAATAAAACATTCCGAATCTGTGAAAAATATCGTAATTTGTGCATAAGGTCTTTTATCTTATACATCTCTTTCCAAGGTTAATTTGATAATATTACATGGAATCTGTATAAATATTTTAGACTTTGTTTACTTTTTTAAATTTTCCTCCAAAGTTTATATTTAATTAACCCAAAAAAAAAGCCAAAACTGTAAGCAAAATCTGTTATGAATCCAATTAACGCTATCGTAATAGTTTCTAAAAAAAGATACTTAACATTACTTCTGTGAACTTTTAATCCATTAAAAACCCAAACAATGTAATATGCATACCTAATTAATAACAAGATCGCTAAAAAGTAAATAAACCACTTTGTAAACAAAAAAGAAAATAAGACGAAAAACATCAAAATGATTACGAAAGCTACTTGGCTAGCTCTATTTAAGGAACGAGAACCGCTATATTTTGAACGTTTAATATCCTTAAATAGAAATAGTTTAAATTCAGAAAAAACACCACCCATGACTTTACCGAACAAAAACTCTTTCCATATATTTCCCCAAAAATGTTCAGCAACACCACCAAATCTCTGCATAACGACCAAATCATAGCATTTTAAAATCTTATAACCTCTTCTTCTAAGCCTATAAGAAACAATTAAATCTTCTCCAGCAATTCTGTAATTGGTCGGGAAACCTCCAACCTCCAGTAAGTATCTTTTTCTGTATAAATCACATTTTCCTTCCGAAAACGTAACTTCTTCATATGACATTTGTGAAGGTGGATGGATCTGCTTCCTAAGAATACCAAAAGCTCTCTTTACAAAACTTTCATCCTTAACATCAGGTAGACCATAATAACCTGTGACTACAGCAACACTCTCATCTTCCATAAATACTAATGCTTTGGTTATCCAATCGTTGCCTAATAACTCGCAATCTTGATGAAGAATTAGAGTAAAGTCTCCTTTTGCTTCTTTAATCCCATCATTTAAAGTTCTAGAAAGCCCAAGATTCATATCATGCCTTAATAACTTAAAATTTGCGAATCCTTTGCTCTTGACAAACTCTTCAATGATATATGAAGATGAATCTTTGCTTCCATCATCAACAACTATCAACTCTAATGGTCTATAATGTTGGTTTATCACAGATTTGATAGCCTTTAAAACAGTTTTTTCACCATTATAAACGGGTATAATTACCGAAACCAAAGGTTGCTTCATAGAAGTTTATTAACGCCTTTTCCTTACATCTACGTATAATTTTATTAAACCCTTTAATTGTTTAAGAATTATTAGCGGTATTTTAGGTAATTTATAGATATGTGTGTCGCCATGTAATCTTGCATAATGCTTTATAGGCACTTCGCAGATTCGAAATCCTTTGAGGGCAGCTCTAATTGTAAACTCAGCCCAAAAGCTATATTTCAAAAATTTCACATCATCCAAAACGGATTGAATAACGCTCCTTCGAATAAGCCTAAAGCCGCAATCTGCATCATGCAATTTCAACCTAAATAGGTAATTCACTATCATATGAAAACCTTTAGCAAGAATAATTCTATGCCATCTCTCATTCCTATATATTTTACGACCTATAACCATATCATAATCATTACGATTCTTCCAGAGTTTCCAAAAATCAGATGGATGATATTGCCCATCAGAATCAGAAAAGAAAATCCAATCACTATCACAAATTCTTAAAGCGTCAGCCACAGCTTTTGCATAACCCTTTCTTTTATGATCAGATAACAAAATCATTGGAATCTCTTGCTTTAGCGAAAACAAAATTTCTCTAGTCCCGTCAACACTCCCATCTTCAGCCACAACAAGTACAGAGGGTAATTTTCTGCAAATCCACTCAAAATATAGCCTGATAATCTCTGAAATTATCTTAGCCTCATTATGTACAGGCAAAACAACTGAAATTAGAGACTTCCCGATAAAATCCTTATTATCATTTAATCTATCCACCAAATGACTTCCTATGAAGGATGTTCCTCCTGTAACAAGAACTTTTTTATTTTTATACATTGTTCAACTTCTTATAAGCCCATTCTATTTGATAATCTTTCTTCTTATATGCTGCTAACACTTTTCCATCTCTTATTAAAGCTGCTCCACAATCATGTCCATCGTTAATATCCAGATCTGTTATTAGTCTATGCGGCACTAACTCTTTCAAAAAGTAAATAATCGAGTTTTTCTTTATTTCTTCAGGATCTTTTGTAGAAAAATACCATTCTATTGTTCTCCTCAATCCCTCTTCCAATTTTATCTTTGGCATCCACTTAAGCTTTTCCTTCATTTTTGTCAGGTCTACACAGTATCCTTTTACTCTTACCGTTCCATTAAGATCATATTCTATTTTTATCTCCTTTCTAAGTAATTTAATAATTTTTGAAATAACTTCATTTATTGTAACTACTTCATTGCTTTCAAGATTTATTGCTCAGCATGTCTAGGTACTTAAAGCTTCGTAGTCCTAAGATCATTAGCGGACTAAGCAGTAAGAAGGCATAGAGAAAATAGCCAGAAATATAGAAAGTCGTTTGTAAAAGTGATACCTCTTGGAAAACTGAGGTTGGGATAGAGAGCGTTCCCGTAGCTTCGTCATAACGCTGATAAACGAATAACAAAATAGAGGGGGTAACAGATAATACAAGACTTTTTCTCTCCGCTAATCCAGTTACGAATAGAATGAAAAGCAACAGGAAAAGGGTGATAGCTGCTATCTCATGAGCCCAAACAGTTAGGAAGCAGAGAACTGTTAGTCCTGCAAATCTGAGTTTTGTTCTCTCGAATCTTGCAGCTACCAAGCTGAGAATGAGAAGTGACAAGCCTAAAGTCATGCGATACATCTGCCAAGACATGCCAAGCGAAACAAAATAAGTCCCTGCAAATACTGAAACCATAAGCGATTTTATATTATTCCACTTAAGCACAGCTTTAGCATAAATGTACAGCGAGCCGCAAAAGATGCTGAATATCACAGAGCCTAAGATCTTCATTGTCAACAATAAGTTGCCCACTAAGAAATATGTAACCCAGGCAATTACATAAAAGAATGAAGTGTATTTAATGAGATAAGAATCATTAAAAGGGAACCCTTGCATCATAGCTCCCACGTATAGAAGGGAGTCGAAGCCAGTTGGATAGGGCCAAGAAATGGCTTCGGGTATAAATCTAACTACCATTGGGATTGCAAATGCTAACAAAGGAAAGCTAAGCCCTTTAAGCTTATTTACAAAATTCTCCATTTTAATGCCTAGTTTTCTTTAATGTTTTATCTTCAGGAAGTCTTTGCTGGCATTTAAGATATGACTTACACCATTTAAAAAGTTTAAATACCTGAATAGGTAGTTGATGGTATCCAAAGCCTATATTTTAAAGAAGACTCTGAATTTCCAAAGTACGTAATGGTTCACACTATCAAATTTTAAATTTGTGACATTGAAGATCAGAATTGTATGATAAGGTTAAAGTGCTTGCTCCTGTTTTTTCTGTTCTCTCCCACTTTTTTGGTCTTCTCAAAAGCATCTCTCCAAACGCATGTAAAGCCACGATTATCTGGGCTAGCCAATAAGCATAGATGAGGAATATCCAAAGGAGGTTAATTTTTCTCATGTGCTTAATAGTATAGCTTAAAGTTGTTCCTATGATAAATAGGATTACTACACTGGTTAATGTAAAAAGCTGAGCTAAAATCCCTAATAATCCTCCGAGCGAAGGTGAGAATAAGAGTGAGTATACGCCTAACAAATAGCCTAGAAGGCATGGTATGAACATGAATGGTCCTGTCAAGGTCAATTAAGCGTTGCTTATACATATTTTTTAAGTTTGAGGGATTCTCTTGCCAGCACTTTACATCAGGCGCATATTTGATTTTGATACCTTTCTCTAAAAGTTTAGCCGCAAGTTCTGTATCTTCAGATAGGCAGTTATCGTCCCAGCCACCAACATCTAAGAGTACGTTTCGCTTAATAAAATAGCAGCTTCCAGTCAATGGAACAAACAATTCCAGTGCCTCTTTGCCACGGATATATGCTTCATATCTCACAGCATCTTCATAGGAAATGAGTTTTGTTAGCATATTCTCATCAGCATTGATCGAAAGATTTCTTCCCTGCAAAGCTATCGCCCTCAAATCATTAAAGTATTTGGCAACCCTCTTCAGAATGTCTGATTCAGGCACACTGTCCGCATCAAAAACTCCGATAAGCTCTCCCTTAGCATGCTTAAGCCCAAAGTTTAGAGCCGAGGGTTTCCCATTAGATGTCGGTTTATGAAAAAACTTTATCAAACCGCGATAACGCCTAGCATATTCGCTGCATATCTGGGCAGTTCTATCCCTTGAGCCGTCCTCAACGACTATGATCTCAATTTTCTCCTTGGGATAATCGAGCTTTAAGAAAGCGTCTAAACATCTTCCAATTACTTTCTCCTCGTTCTTCGCTGGAATAATAATTGAGATTGTAGGCAACTCGTCTACATTAAACGAGAAATCACCTTCACACCCTCCACGCGAGCGCTTTATATGCCAGATACCAGCTACCAAAATTATAATGTGGTAGATAACCCATGCGTAAATCATGGAGAATATTACGAAGGATAAAATGTAAAGAGGATTCACAGCTATACCACTCTTTTAAATTTTAACAGAATAAACTGAAGATGTGTATAGAAAGTATTGAACCAATAATTATATTACTATGCTCTTTTAAAAGCTTAGGAATCTTTTCTTTATTCCTAAAATACTCTTAATATTTGTAGGACTAACCAATTCTTTATTTTGAGGTAGCATTGATAGGGGTTTGAAATTAGGAAAGTCGATTGAGAAAAAATGACTTTACCCCTTTTAGAGTAAGCAATAGATAAAATGGAGAAACATTATTAGCTACTTCTGTTTCAACTGCAAATTTAGGCTTAAAACATATAACTATTACATTATAACTTCTTACTGGTTTAAATAGGAATCCGTTAGGCTGATCTTGTTTTTGATATAGGTCTAAATATATTGCTGTTTTAATGTTTTCGAATTTTTCAAATAACTTTTTATTATAATCCGTAATCAAGTGTAAGTTTATACATTGATCTTTTAACTAAGTTTTTGATTATTCAAATTTTATTTATTCAAATTTGAATATGTTAATCCTAACCAAAAGATATAATTAGGATCTTTTAACCAATCTTTTATTTTTGGTATCATTATTACTGTTTTGCTTTTTAACAATGCATCTGCAACTTCCTTTCCTTTTTTCATTATTTTTTCTTTAAAGGAATTTAATTTCTTCATTATTGAAATTACTGCTTCAATGATCTCCTTGTTTATTATTTTTTTAATTTTTGATAACTTCATGCAAGCAATGTAAAATGCTTTATCCATAGCTGAAAGATTATTCCATGATCCTTT
>Ga0079992_117054_pt1 | contig 11717 bp, 10 predicted proteins | sample FaiFalFF_MnMetaG_3_FD_69197 | JGI IMG/M metagenome (GOLD analysis project Ga0079992, IMG submission 69197) | Freshwater microbial communities from Yellowstone National Park, Wyoming, USA - Fairy Falls B (FF_Mn_B) MetaG (SPADES assembly) (version 2) | ecosystem: Environmental > Aquatic >... | reverse complement strand
GAAGGTCTTTTAGTCCCAACTTTCCCTTTGCTTGAAGAGCCCTTCTTTGACAGCGAGACGAACTCTTTCGTTTGGCTATTTGCTGGCTTATTTGATGCCTCAGAAATTCTTCAACCCTCACTCCCAATCAACTTAACCCTTTCCGCCCACTCCTTCTTTGAACCCCTTGAACCTTCCCTTTCACCTCTATCCTCTTTCGACCAAATTTCCGTCACTATCTCATTGCCTCAAACTGAAAGAAGTCAAGAAGGAGCGAAAGGTAGAGAAGGAACGGACAGCGAAACTGAAAAGAAGCCATCGGGAGAAGAGCAAAAAGTCTCAGGAAGGGAAGTTGAAAGTGAAGGGACGGGAGAGGGTTCATCAGCCAGAGAAGTCAGTGGGTCTAAGGTTAAATCGGCAAAGGAAGCAGTTTTGAGAGACCCTAAAGTTGCAAGGAAGGATTTTGAGCAAAAAATTGCTGATAAGGCAATTTCAAATGCCAAGAAGAACCCAAGGAGCGTAGGGAAAGGGGACGGGATGGTCATCATTGTTGGTGCTTACCCTGAAGTTTTGCCTGCCGACGGGAAAAGCACCGCTTTCATAGTTGCTAAGGTGACGGATGAAAAGGGTAAACCCATTGCTGGGAGAGAAATAAGGTTCAGTTCCGATGGAGGTAAAATCTTGGTTTTAAGAGCCAAAACAGATAGTCAAGGTATAGCCTTTTCAAGGATTTGTTCGGAGAAGTTGCCTAAAGGGCAAAAGAAAATTGTTCGCATCAAAGCAAAGACGAACCCTGAAGGGGAGACAAGCGTTTTGATGGATGGAAGCCTTTCCCCTTCCTCTACACCTGATGTTCCCGTCTCCTTAAAGGTCTGGTGGCAGCCTACCCCTTCTTCTTCATGGATAGGAGTTAGCGACGGGGAAGTGGCAGGGGCAGCCGCCATCACTTTTGAGGCGCAACCTCAATACCCTTACATCGTTTGGTGCAACTACATCATCTATGAGGAGCAAGGAAATCACCCAAGGCTGTTGAAGAACGGAACGGATGAACCGATTTACGATAGTTACTTTGGTAACCGATGGACTTGGGTTCCTTTTGAAGTTGGATGGTCAATCCTTCATCGCAGTCCCATCAAAGTTCTTGCCAGTTACACTGTTGCCCAAGATTGTCCTGCTGACCCTGAGATGGGTTGGGGATGCCCACCACCAGTAACAGAGACGAAGGAAATAACTGTCAATGCCGTCAATGCAGTGGTGAAAATCTTAGAACCAGAACCTCCTTTTCTGATTTGGGATCCAGAAGACCCTTCCAAAAATCGTTTAACGGTGACCTTTTCAGTTACGACAGCCCAAAATTGGTATGCGGAAGTGGAATTGAGGGTTTACCGTTTAGACAGGGCATCAAATGAGAAACCGATAAGGGTCATTAGGGAGATAAAGGGCGTTCCTGGAACTCATCCTATCAGTTGGGATGGGATGATAGAAGGGGAGATGGGCTTAGAGCCAGCAGAGAGGGGTATTTATGCCTTTGACCTTTGGGTGAATTTGCCTCAAACGCCTAAACCTTTGGGAGATTCAGATACCCGATGCAGTCCCTTTATGACGATTTTGCGTTGGAAAGACGAGAAAGGGGGAGAAGTTCATGAGGCAGAGTATTACGGATATGATGACAAGGGGACGGAGGAAGAGAGCGATGACGAGCATATCTTTTTGGTTCGTTATGGTTTAAGGTGCGGTTCAGCTATGTTGGATGACGATGGTGATTTTGGTATGAGGGCTTTCGTGGATGAAGATAGTGACGGTAGGTTAGACGAAGATTGGATGGATGGGATAGATAACGACAACGATGGAAGGATAGACGAAGACCCGCCAGGATATTGTGATGAGGACTGGAAAGACGGCTTGGATAACGATAAAGATGGTTTGGTAGATGAAGACCCGCCTAACCCTGTTGATGCGTCAGCGGGATATATCCTTGTTTACGACCCTGATTTGGAGCCTTTAAGGGATGAGCAAGGGAAAATTCGTCGGATAGACATTAGTTCTTTGCCGTGTGTAGTGCATCGTAATGAGACTGATGGGTTAAAGGCGAGTTTGGAGGGGGTGTATCATGGGGTGTTGGTTCGGGTGCCCGCATCTTTTATGCAAAAGGCAGGGGAGTATCGGTTTGTCATTCAAGTCTATGACAACCACGCCCACCTTCACAAAGACCACCAAGTTAAACCTGCGTTGGAGTTGAATATCAAATTTTTGATGCCTAATATTGTCTCTTTAGTTTGGGAAGCAACAGACCCGCAAAATCAAAAGTGGAGTTCTGACGGAGGGGTTGATTTAGAACTCAATGAGGGCAACGGCGATCCTAACACCGCAATAGGAAGGAAACTCTTTCCCGATTGGCGAAATTATCAAAACCTTCCTCCCGAAGAGATACGAGGCAATAACCCGCTAAGCCTTGTTCGGTTAAGGGTGAAGATTGATAAGCTGAAGAAATCTGTCGTCTATCTGAAGTTGTTTGACCCAGATGACCCAAGCCTTGATGCACCCGTAGACCACACTGACACAGCCACGGAAAGGAAAGGAGAAGATAACTTTATTGATGGGACGGGGCTCCCAATTCATGGGGTGTTCAGGGAAGATAATGACCTAAACCGTCGTAAAGGGCGGGTGGTGAAAATCATGGACAACGGGCGCATCGCTGCCGTTGAGACAGAGGATGGAGAAGCAACTGTCCTTGTCCGTGTCGTTAGACAACCTGGCAATAACTTCAAAGTAGCAGGGAGTTGTCTCCGTGAAGACCTTGATAAAATAACCCTGGCACCGGACGGCTTGAGATTACAATTGGAAAGCAGGACAGTGCCAGAGGGGGACGAACCCATATGGCGGGTGAGGGCATCGGAGTTACTAACGGTTTGGAGAAGGCTTTTTGTGGAGATAGACTCTATGGGCGCTGTGGATGATTCAGAGAGACTCCGCCACGAAGATGATTTGTTGACGGGCGACGTCCCTGACCCTGACCCAGCAGGCCTTGGGGACGCTTTCAGGCAGTGTTACATTAGGGTTATCATCGCTTCCAATTACAACCAAACCGATTTGCCTTGGAGGCACCATTTTGATAGCCAAGACCGGGAAGCAACTTATGCCCAGCAATACCGCAATTCCTTGCCTGAGGCTGGTGATTTATGGTTTGTGTATATTGCTGGCATGTATGACCCACCTGAAGAACAATACCCCGCAGATGATAACGACCCTGAAGTAGACGCTAATGGTTATGCCGCCCTTATCGGTAGGACTCAGCCAGAAGAACCAGAATACTCCTTCTGCTACATGGAAGCCCTTCGGGATGTGGCGAAGGAATGGGGATGGTATGAGAATGAAAATGAGTGGATGACGGACAAAGTTCACCATGTGATCCGAGTCGTGACATTGCATGAAATCGCCCATCATTTTGGAGTAAAACACAATCTTAATTTGGATGATAAAGGTAATCCGATCAGCGTGATGTGGGCACCGAGAACAAATGAAGAGGAAACGAAATTTGTCAAGGTACCCTTGAAGTTTGCCCCAGAAGAGATACGGGATATTCGCAAAATTCCCAGGGTGACAGGGCGTCCGTAAAGGATGGAGGTGAAAGGTGATGAAGAAGTCTTTGTGGCTGGCAGGGTTTGTCCTTGCCACCTTCCTTTGCGCTTTTGGTGACGGGGACGAACGGTTTAAGGACTTGGACAAATATGTCAAACCTGCTGACCGTGTCCTTTCCCCTGAAGAGGCAAGGAAACTGGTGGAACTGACGATCAAAGCCCTTTGTGGGGATCTAGGAGAGCGTTTGGATGCTTGTCGGGAACTTGCCTATGACATACAGCATAAGGCTGCCATCCCTGTCTTGGTGGCGGTTGCTAGCAACCCGAAAGAGCATAAATACATTCGTAGTATCGCCATTCAAGCGATGGCGAATATTGCTGACAAGCAAGTCATTGAGGAGTTGTTGAAGATAGCAGAGGAGGGTGTGAGGCGAAGGGAGCAGGTGATTCATGACACCGCCTTTTACATGTTGAACCGTCTATTGCGCCCTCAAGTTGACCTTAAGGAAGATCCACCGATGGAAATCTTGAGGATGTGGAAGGAGGTCAAGGGAGACCCGGCGAAGGAATTAGCCATTTACAGAGCCTTGTGGGAGTGGCAGAAGGACAAGCCAATAGATATGCGCAAGCGGATATATGTCATGATGATGCGTTCATGGCATTAGCCCTTCAGGAAGTTAAGGGGTTGACTCTGGGTCAGGGAGGGATTGATGGTTAGGGGGTGTTGATATTGAACCCTAAGACGGTTGGGGAAATGGAGTGAAGCGCTGAAGAGCGTAAGGTATCCCTATTTTGAGGGGGTGTAAAGGGATGGAAAGGATTCGCTGGCTTGTGTTTTGGGTTATCTTTTTGCTGACGGTGAATGTCTTTGGGGCTGAGTGGAAAGACTTGGACAAACATGTCAAGGCGGCGGATCGTCCCCTCTCGGCGGAGGAGGTGACTCGTATGGTTAAGTTAACTATGAAGGCTTTGAGGGGGAGGAATGGATGGATCGTTTGGATGCCTGTCGGGGTTGGGGAAGAGATAAGGCACAAGGCGGTCATCCCTGTCTTGGTCATGGTGGCCAGTAACCCGAAAGAGCATCTTTATGTCCGAAGGGGTACGATTAGGGCGTTGGCATTCATTGCTGACAAAGAAGTCATAGAGCAATTGTTAAAGATAGCGGAGGAGGGGATAAAGCGGGAGGAGGGGAAGTTTACAGTGCTGCCTTTTATGTGTTGCATCGGCTGTTGGAATTTTCTCGGAGAGCCGTGAAGGAGGGGGTGCCAGAAGGGGTCAGGAGGTTGGGGAAAGAGGCTGGGAAGGGGTGGCAGGCGGAGAAGGCATTAGCCTATTACAAGGCTTTTTGGGGATGGATAAAGGACAAACCAAAGATTTTTGCCTGATGATATTAACAAGATTCGCTCAACGCTACGACCGTAAGCAGCGGAAAGGAGGGAAAGGAGATGAAGGAAGTCAAAGGGACATGGATGATGGTAGGTTTGGTCGTCTTATGTCTGTTTGCCTTCGGATGGGCAGAGGAGGATAAGCAAAAGAACCTTTCCCTTGAAGAACGCATAGCAAAATTGGTCAAGCCTGCCAGGCGTCCTCTAATCCCTGAGGAAGCCCAACGGATGGCAGAACTTATCGCTAAGGCTTTGTCACCGAAAGAAAGAGGGAAACCGTCGCTGACACGAGAGGAAGCCATTTTTGCTTTAGGGGACGAGATCGGGCATGTGGCGGTTATCCCCATCCTTGAACAGATTGCCAGGGATAGGGAAGAGTATAAGTTTATTCGGAGAACAGCAGTAATGAGCTTAGCGAGGGTAGCAGATGAGGAGGCAATAGAGGCGTTAATTCGGATTTTGGATGAGGCGGAGAAGGTGTATAAGCAGAACCCGAAGGACGCAGGGGCGAGGGAGGTGAAAGGAGCGGCGTCAGAGATGCTTTGGCGTCTTCTTGGGATGCCGATAGAGGAGATAGATTCAGAGAAGAGCGCGGCGGAGAACTTTCGGGCATATTGGGAGAAGGTGCGGAAGAAGATAGATTTGAGGGAAAGCGTTTATGTCTTAAAAGTGCTAACATATTGAGCATTGAGCAATGGACACCTTCTTGAGGCGAAAGCCTAAGGAGAATGTCCTTGACATCATTGCAGGGTGTTCGGTGTTAAAGCCCGATTCAACGAACGGTTTTGCATGGGGCAACGCTACCTTGAAGCAAGGCATCTTAAATGGGTTGTGTGGGTATCATGGACCAGCACCCAGGGACGAGGGAGGGGCTTCAGTTAGGATTGCCCAAGATTTCACAGCCTTTTTAACCTCTAAACAACCACCGAGTCGCACTAAAGACCGTGTCCTTGATGCTTGGTTGGAAGCGAATCTAAGGAACAAAGCCTTAGGGATCGTCTATACTTCATCTCAATTTTGGAAAGTTGTGGTAAGACGATGGCCGTTTAAAGACAAGGTAGCAGGACCTTTCAACTGGTGAGGTGAATAGAACATGCGAAGTTGGATCGGCTTGCTCGGTCTATCGCTTACGATAATGGTAGCAGCAAGTTGGGTTACCCTTCAAACCACGAATCAAAATGCTTCTTTCGTCCGCAAAATCGGTGGTCTCCCTACTGGGCAATACTGGTGGTTTTTGGATGTGTATCAAAATCAGCTTTTTGCTTTGGACAGATATGGCAACAAAGTGGACATAACAGGCAAGATTAACCTTGATCCCACGCCACCTTTTTATGTGGCTCTCATCAATCCCGACACTGAGCAAGTGGTGGAAGAATTCACAACAAGGCAATGGAGGGCAATCGCTATCTCAGCAGAAAGAGAGCAGCGTCCAGATTCATGGCTTGCTCAAGACTATGATTATTGGGTGTTTGATAGCCAGTCCAACATCGCTTATGCCCTTAAACCTGTCCGATGGGATGAATGGGGTGAAGAGCGCTACACGGGGGTTCATGTCATAGATGTGCAAACACGCCAGCATAAGAAATTCTTGGAAACGCCATATGTGGGCGCCATAGCACTTCACCCTAACCGAGGAAAACTTTATGTCGCAGTAGTTGGCGAAGAGACTCGGGAAATCCGAATCTTTTCCACTACGACTTTGCAGTTGATAAAGACGTTCCCTTACGAAAGTGACGGACCTATTTGGGATATGAAGTTCACAAGGGATGGGAGTCGGTTGTTCTGCTGCGTGTATGGCAGGGGGATATTGGTTATTGACACCTTGAACGACCAATTTGAGGCATGGGAAGGAAGCAATTCAGCAGAAATACCTGTTGATTTTGGCATAGAAACCAATTTTTCATTCTCCATAGCGTTGGCTTCTGATGAGAAGGAAATTTATGTGGCACTTCGTCATGGCAGGGAAAAAGGAAGAGTAGCGGCGATAGATATCGCTCAAAAGAAGTTGGTTCGGGTGCTGGAGTTAAGCCCAACAGCGTGCACTTCGGTAGTCGTTGTTGGTGACAAACTCTTTGCGGCTTGTTTGGATGGTGTTTATGTCATAGACATTCCTTCATGGAGAAAGCAGCAGTAGGAGTTATAAGGGTTAAGTGAATTTAGCGCCGTTCATCTTGCAATTGCAACAACCATGCCCACCTTCACAAAGACCATCAAGTTAAACCGGCGATAGAATTAAATCAAATTGGTGATATTTTTCCTATAAAGTGGATTCGTGGAAGATATGCTAATACTGAATGGAGAGGTATTATGGTGAATATTCCTTTGTTAAAGCTTTATTTGAATAAAGGTATAGAAACATTGGAATTTACACCTCATAGTAATACAGGCGATCCTGATAAAGACCTTCCTTCTGTGCAACATTATGTTTGGTCACGGATTATTGCTTTAGCCAAAGCAGGGACTTTGAAGAAGGATACATGCCTTGCTGCTGTCAATGGAACATTTTTTAATCACAACCAATACCCTTATGAATTGCAAGGAAGAGTAGGCACAGGGAGTTGGCCGTGGAGAGGTCAAGCGATCCCAAAACAGCGATGGGCTTTCGGGATAAGTTCATCGCTCTCCTTTGAAAAGGAACGGATGCAACCGACTAGTAGTGGTAATCACGATGTTCCCTATTACGATGTTCCCTCAAATTGGAGTTATCCGTTCGGACTTAGTGGTATTGGATGTTTGGTAGATAATGGCAATAAAATCTTGGACCCAAATATCGCCTGCGAAGGATTTAAAAAAATGGATGGAAGATATGCTCGCACTTTGATAGCTTGGACTAAAGACCAGAAGCATTTCTTCATGATATGGGCAAAAGGTGATTATTATGACTTTTTAGGGCTTAAGGACCCTTTCGATCCTTTTTGGGGTGAAGGTTGGACATGGATAGAGGCTCGCGATTTCCTGCTGGATGCTCTTCCATACTATTATGACTATACAGCCATTGTGCCCGAGAATTGGAAACCCCCAAAGCGGTTTGATATTTACCAAGGTCTCCTCCTTGACGGTGGTTCTCATTCAGATATCATCTACATACGAGCACGGAAGGATGTCCCAGTCGTAACTGGGACTGATGAGCAAATAAAGAAGTATTTAAGAGAGCGTTACGGCGTGGAGGTGCATGACAATGAAAGCGATGGCGGAATTTATCGCCGTGGAAATCGGAGTGCGGTGCAAGCATATCTTGTCCCTTAATCTTGTAATTACCTTGATAATCTCAGGAACAACAGTAAAAGCCGCCTCGCAGATTCCTAACCTTACTATTTTACCTGATCGCTTTAATGAAGCAAAGATCGTCTGTCACCCTAAAGGTAAATTTTTAGCTGCACTGTTTTTTAAAGAATTTGAAGGTAAGCAGGGAAGAGTGAGGTATGGTGCAAGGTTAGAAGTATGGGAATTGGACAAAACTATGTATCCTTACCGACTTCTGTTCCAAGAATCAGAGCAGCCCGGGGAAGTTGTTTATATTGGTCATTTAATTTGGGTAGGAGATAATTTACTTTATACAGTTCTAACGCATTTTCAATCATTCAAAGAATTTATAGAATATGCTAATCGCCAAGTTACAAAAGACCCTTTTAAAAGTGCTCGTATTGGGTATTACAAACAGCATTATGAACTCAGGTTGTGGTTTCCTGGCACCAATAGAGCCAAGATTGTTCGCAAGGGAGTTCTTGGCATAGGCGGCAAAGGCAGGAAGTATTTCCTCCTTTCATTGCCTATAAAAGACCAATTTGTGTTGTTAGACCCAGAAGATGAGTGGAACAAGGTTATTAGTGGGATGCCCCGAAACTTTGAGGAGACACGCCATAGGTATCTGTGGGAAAGAATTATTCAAATTTGTAAGATAGAAAGGCAAAAAGTTAAAGTAATAAAAACACTGCATATAAAGGGAATAAATGCTGATCCTGAAGTAATAGATTTTAGTTCAAATGGTAGATTATTAGTATTAAGAGCCTATTTTAACCCACAAATGATAAAATCACCAAGTTTCTTTGGTGGTCCTTCATATCTTTTGATAGATTTGATGAATGGATCAGTATCAATGTGGAAATTTGGTAATAAAATAGATAAAGAAATTGGAATTAATTTTGGATTATTATCTACAAATGAGATAATAGTCCTACATGGCTTAGGAGAAGCATTAAACATCAAATACGTGGATTGGAAAGGAAATATTCTTAAGGAGTATACTATTACTGAGGAACAATTTAAAAAAATGATTGGCTATGATACATATGAACAACTTAAGAATCTTTATGGGATTGCTGCACCATTATATGAGGCATGGACTCCTGATGGTAAAAAATTAATTATGCAAAACGGTGGTTATGTTTGGTCCTTAGACATTAACTCTTTAACTATGAAGCAAATTACAAAAGGCATATGGATAGAAAAAGTACTTCAATGGATTGGTAATAGATATTTAGTTATTCAATGGTGTCCTTATATATTTCCAGAAGATATTTCACATAAACCATCATTTTCGTTGGGCATTTTAAAGATTGATTAAAAATATAGAAAGCAAGAACATACAGGTTTGTTTTGCAGGCATGGGACAACTATGCCCACCTTCACAAAGACCACCAAGTTAAACCTGCATTGGAGTTGAATGCAGTTGCTTCAACAGCAATTCAGTTTGATTTAGACATTGCCGACGGACAGAATGGGGCTATCGTCCCTGACCATCTGGAGGAGACAGAAGGTGCATTTACTGTGGCCAATCTCAACGATACCAATTCGGATGGGATACCTGATGACAAACAAAATCCAGTTATGGGAGAGAAAGATCTTATGAAATTAGTGGTTAGGTTTGGTAATACAGGGCCAGGCGGGACGGCGATTTTAAAAGCGATAAAAGGTGCGAATCTAATCAGGATTTGGGAGAAAGACGATAAGTCAGGTAATCAAATCTCATTGCCTTACAAATTTCCTGTTCCTGCTAACCAAAAGATTCCATATCGGGTTTTAGGATGGATAGAAGGTATACAACCAAGCAATCAGTTACAAGATATTGTCTTGGAATTAGAGTATCAAGGGAAACGAGACCGCGTGGCAGCAACATTGATTTGGGCAGAGAGGACAAACTTCCGAAATTCTGGGAATTCATTGTCGCCTGATGCTGATGGAGAAGAAATTAACAGAACCTTCCGGGAAGATATGGGAAGCACATTAGGGCTGACCATACAGCCTCCACCCGTAGGGGTTATGAATGCGATGGAAATGGAATTCACTATCTATCCTTCAGGTTTGCGCTCTCTTGTTGACAAGGACAGAATTGTTTTTGACATCACGCGACAAAGGGGAGGGGCTTACTGGGCAAAAATAAGGTACAAAAGTGATAACACCACGAGATGGTTAGAAGTAGAACGATATGCGTTACCAAATAATGATGAAGAGCCAAATGATGATTCACATCAATATGATGAAGATAATATTCCCACAAATGATCACATTTATTCCATAGATGGAGTAGGACCACGGACAGATACAGCACCTAAAGATTCTGAAAGAGTTATTGAAGAGGTGGTTTCTCGTTTCAATTTTTACGAGTTTGTTAGAGTCAAATTTAACAGCGATTTTAAAAATATGAACGTTCTTATTGAAGGAAGCCGATGTAGTCTCAAAATCAAATGGCGTTCTCGTATTCGAGTAGAAAGAGATAGTAGTGGGAAGTTTAAGCGCAAGAATGTAGATAGTCGTGATAATGAGATTGTTGAAGGATGGCTTGAAATTGGTAGTCCACCATTCTAAGCGACAGGAGGCGAAGGACTATGTCGAGCAAATTGCAGAGTGCAAAAAAATAAAAATTATAGTGTTGATTTTTCTCACTTTTAATGCTATATCACTATGGGGACAAAAGATATCCAAACAGGAGTTAGAGAACTATGTTCAAAAGTGGTCAATGGTCATACAACAGATATTGTATCTTATAAAACAGCAACCTAAATCTCCAATAGATATTGAGACACAAGTTAAAATAAACAAGGCTATAAGGATGTTGGGAACTCTTCGTGCCATAGAGGCGACTGAATTTCTTGTTGAACATATTTCCATGTCTTTCCCATTATTGGAATCGGAAAGAGGTTTAAAGACTCAATATCCTGCTGTTTTGGCACTGATATACATTGGTTACCCAAATGTGCAGATGATACTAAATAAAGGATTTGTAAAAGAACGAAGCGACTTAGAGCAAAAGTTAATGGCACATGTCATTTGTAGTGTGTTAGGAGGTGGTTATCGCAACCATTGGGAAGTAGGGAGAAGGCTTGGGCGATTGATTATCCAAGAACACCTTCGTTCTGCTAACCCACCTAAACAAGTTAGGGAACGATTGATAAAGTTTATGGAGAATTATTTCCCAGCAGAAAAGCCAATAAAGCGCCATTGAAACATGTGGTTCAGATAGTCATTGCAACACCTATGCCCACCTTCACAAAGACCACCAAGTTAAACCGGCGTTGGAGATGAATGCAGAATGGAAGGCGCCTAAACTACTGCTTTCTCGGGCGCCTATGAGGCAAGGACAAGAATTTGGAGATAACCCTGGAAATGGCAAACCTAACACAGCCGTTGGGAAGCGCACTTTCCCTGATTTACCAGTCCTTCCAGATTTTGGTAGCGGACAAAAAGTGGGTGATAAAGGTAGCGTCGGGACTTGCACCAACGGCAGTTAAGTGACTTGGCAACTCACTCGCTCACTGACGACAAAATTTTTGCCTTG